>Ga0209091_10000262_pt1 | contig 52030 bp, 49 predicted proteins | sample ArcticOcean_MG_C_6_FD_187438 | JGI IMG/M metagenome (GOLD analysis project Ga0209091, IMG submission 187438) | Marine microbial communities from western Arctic Ocean - ArcticOcean_MG_CB8_128 (SPAdes) (version 2) | ecosystem: Environmental > Aquatic > Marine > Oceanic | place: Arctic Ocean...
CAAACAGATTCTGTTTTGATGGTCCTGCTTGGAGCTCTATTTATTGCGCTTGCTTTATGGCTATTAGAAAAAAATCAATCTTCTGATGGTTTTGTAAAATGGCTATCTCTTTCTGCAGTAACTTTACTTCTAGGCGCTGCTTTATGGCTCGCCCCGACCGATTATGAAAATGCAGAGCAAAATAAAGCATCAGATTTAAATAGTTATTCTCCAGAACTTTTAGAGAGTCTACTTGCTGAAAATAAGCCTGTTTTTTTAAATTTTACTGCAGATTGGTGCATAACTTGTAAGGTAAACGAAGCCATTGTTCTAAATCAAGTGTCGATAAAAAATGCCTTAAGATCCAAGAACATTGTTTACTTAAAAGCTGATTGGACAAGAAAAGATGAAACCATAGCCAATAAGCTTGCAGAATATGGAAGAACGGGAGTTCCCTTGTATCTGTTGTATTCTTCAGAAGGAACTCCTCTAATCCTTCCGGAATTACTGACAGAAGATATGCTTCTAAGTTATATTGAGAGCATTGAATAGGATTTTTAAATGCAATATGTCATTTCAATATTATTAATAATTTTTTTAGAGATTTCTCATGCAAATGTCCAAACAGAACAACCTGTTCCTGATTTCAATCTACTAAACTCCTATGGAGAAGAAGTAAAATTATCTGAATTTAGAGGGCAAACTGTTATCTTAGAATGGACAAATCATGGATGTCCTTTTGTAGCAAAGCACTACAAAACTAATAATATGCAAAACACTCAGACCGCCGCCAAAGAGGCGAACGTTGTCTGGTTAAGCATCATTTCTTCAGCCCCGGGCACTCAAGGTTTCGTGACCAATGAAGAAGCAAATGAACTTACTAAATCAAGAAACGCTTTCCCTAGTCATGTTTTGCAAGATACTGAGGGTTCGGTGGGTAAGGCTTATGGTGCAAAAACAACACCGCACATGTATCTAATTGATAAAGCCGGGATATTAAAATACCAAGGAGCGATAGATGATGCTGGTGGCAGAGGTTTTATGTTTAAAGACCTGTCTGAGGCAAAAAATTATATTATTTCTGCCTTAATTGAACTTAACAAAGGAACAGAGATAACAGATCCGATAACTAAGCCCTATGGTTGTTCTGTAAAGTATAAAAGCTAAAAAATTTCTATTCAGGTGGCTTAAAAACAGATCCAAGCTTCTGGCCAATAGACATGTCTCCAGAAAACTTAACCTTTCCTTGCATAAAGGCCCCCATGGCAGCTGTCTGATCTCCTGAGAAGACTTTTTCCATAGTCTCTTGACTATCAAAGGTCAAAGTAAGGCTCGGATCGGCATGCTCTCCCTCCTCTATGTTTAAGGCACCGTCTTTTATATCTACATGAAAATTAGTTAAACCTTCTATGTTAATTTGTATGCTCGCTTCTATGCCGTCCGCTCCACTAGCATCAAATGATGATTCCAATTGATTTTTTAAATCTATAAAATTTGCCATATTTTCTCCCTTCTTATTTACGGTGATATTTTCTTAAATAATATGTCTTTGCACCAATAAATGAAATCTTTTAATCAATTATTTCTTTAAATAAAAAAGCGATTAAAAGACTTAAGGAACATTAATAATTTTTTATATATGATTAATTCTCATAACAAGATAAAAGTATCGCCATGGACAGAGAAGATATTACAGGGTCAGCAAAAAAAGAATTCTCAACTGAAGTTAATAAACAAGAGGGAGAAATTTCTTCAAGGGTTATTGAAAACCCTAGATTCTTAACTGAAGACCAAACAAATTCATGGAACAGGAATGGATTTATTTTGTTAAAGAATTTTTGCTCAGAAGATATCTGTTCTGAGATGAATTCATCTGTTTTAAGCATCATTGATAATATGGTTGGTTCTGAAGATGCTTTTAGTCACGCCTATGCAAATGATGGCTATATAGGCATCCGAGAAATGAAACCAAACCCTGAAGCTAAGACCATCCATGACGAGATGTCTAAAATTTTTAGACTGCACGGAAAAGGGGTCTTTAACGATTTTATAAAAAACAAAAGATTATTGGATCTTTTAGAAGATATCCTTGGAGAAAACATAGACTGCTTCTTGAGCCAATACATTTTTAAGAACCCTGGAGCATGGGGACAGCCTTGGCATCAAGATTCTTCCTACTTCCCTTTCGATAGATACCCCCAAGTTGGGGCTTGGATTGCAACCAGTCCTGCCACTATTGAAAATGGCTGCCTCGTAATATTACCCGGTTCTCACAAAGAACATCTTCATGAACACGTTCCGGATGACAGAGAGGGCTCGAACTATGGTTACACGGAAATAAAAGATCAAGATTTTACAAACAAAACCCCTGTCACATTAGAAACAGGAGATCTTTTACTCTTTCACAGCTTCCTTATGCATAAGTCTTACGACAATAAATCAAAATCAAAAAGAACTGCTGTTGTTTTCCATTTTGCAGAAACCGGCACTGAATTTGGTGAATTAGACAGTCCTACCAATGAATGGATCAGTGTCAGAGGAAGAGGTCTAAATTAATACGATGAGAATATTTAAATATTTATTGGTTTTTTTGGCTTTAATAGTAATTTTATACGCTATCTCTGCAAAAGGTCTTTTTGGAAATTTGCCTTCTGATGGAGAAATAGCTTCTGATCCCAGACCTCTAAGCAGCCACAATTCAACGGATAAACAAATATTCTTTGGGGACTTACATGTTCATACAACCTTTTCTCAAGATGCATTCTTCTTCAGCCTGCCACTTCTGCAAGGAGAAGGAGCACACCCGCCAGCAGATGCGTGTAACTTCGCAAGATTTTGTTCTGCTTTAGATTTCTTTTCAATAACGGATCATGCGGAAGGAATAACACAGAACATGTGGGATCAAACTATTGAGGCAACAAAGAATTGCAATGCGGTTTCGTCAAATACCGACACAGACCTAATTGCTTTTGCAGGATGGGAATGGACTCAAATGGTAGGGGAAGCTGGAGACCCTGATAAACATTACGGTCACAAGAATATAATTCTGAGGAATCTAGATAATTTGCCGAAGGCTCCAATCGGAGCGGGTCTAGGTGGAATGGATATGATTCTTCAGAGCCCTTTGGTCCCTTCATTATTGCTGTTGGCTGACTTTCCACCCGAGAAAATAGACTTTGATTTCTTAAAATACAGAGATGAAACGTACTCTATTCCTTTTTGTTCAAGTATGAATAGTGATAAATTTGAAGGGTTAGAATGCAAAGAAGGAGCATCCACTCCTAGAGAATTATTTAATAGGCTTGATGAACTGAGCTTAGATGCATTAGTCATACCTCACGGAACAACTTGGGGAATCCATGCTCCCACAAACTCTACAATGAGTTCACAACTTTTAGAACAACATGACCCTGAGAAACAAAGACTTTTTGAAGTTTATTCAGGTCATGGCAATTCAGAGGTTTACAAAAACATAAAGCATGTGATTCAAAACGAAGATGGTCAAAATTTATGCCCTAAACCCACGGATGGATTTGAACCTTGTTGCTGGAGAGCAGGAGAAATAGCAAAAAAACAATGTTTCAGTAACGAAGGTCTGGATTGTGAAAAAATTGGTCAAGAAACAAGGCAAGAGTTTGCTGATCGAATAAAAGATGTCGGAAGATTTGGAATAATAGAAGGGTCTAAACCTGAAGACTGGTTGCAATGCGGCCAACTACAAAATGAATTCTTACCCGCATATAACTACAGGCCTGGAATGAGCGCCCAAGTAGCTTTGGCTTCTGAAATAATTTCTGAAGGAAAATCAAACCGCTTTAAAATGGGTCTTATTGGTTCAACTGACAATCATAAAGCAAGGGCTGGTTCCGGTTATAAAGAGTTTGCAAAAAAAGCCATGGGAGACTCGTGGGGGGCTAAAGATAACTTAACCTGGTTACTACCACCGGAACGTGGTGCCTCTTTCTACTCTACAGGCGGGTTGGTCGCCGTTCATGCCGACTCTTTAAACAGAGATAAAATCTTTGATTCTCTCTATGAAAGAGAAGTTTATGCCACCTCAGGTGAAAGAATTCTCCTTTGGTTTAATCTCAAACATCCCGAACTGGGCAATGTGCCCATGGGTCAAGAAGTAGAAATTAACACCAACCCAGTATTCCAAGTAAAAGCCGTAGGTTCCTTTAAACAAAAACCAGGCTGCCCTGATTATGTGCATACTTCACTCGATCAAAATGAAATAGCAAGGCTATGTCTTAATGAGTGCTATAACCCTTCAAGCGATAGAAACTTAATTGATAGAATAGAAATTATAAAAATTATTCCCACACCTAACCCAGATAGATTTCCTGACCAAATACAAGATCCTTGGAAAATTTTTAATTGCATGGACTCAATAGAAGGCTGTGAAATTGAGTTTACTGATGATACTTATAACGCCAGTCAAGGAGATGTCGTTTATTACGCAAGAGCAATACAAAAGCCTACCTTAGCTGTTGGTGGCGACCCTTTGAGATGCACACTCGATGAGGAAGGAAATTGCATTAAAATAAAACCTTGTTATGCAAGCGGTGAGGACTTTGACCCTGAGGACGATTGTCTTGCGCCCATAGGAGAGAGGGCATGGTCATCTCCCTTGTTCTTATCAAAACCAAAAAACCTTCAATGATGTTAAGATGGCGTCCGTGAAGCTTAGTTACTGTTATGGATTTTAGCGGAAGCCATATACTCTCAATAGATCAATTCGAACGTTCGGATGTTGAAAAGCTATTCTCACTTGCAGAAAGCCTGGAACCCTATTCAAATAAAGAAAAGATCACCAAAGTTCTTGATGGTGCCATTCTTGGCAATATGTTTTTTGAACCCAGCACAAGAACTCGCATTAGTTTTGGTGCTTCATTCAATCTACTTGGAGGCTCTGTAAGGGAAATAACAGAAGCAGGGTCCTCTTCTTTAGCCAAAGGAGAATCCTTAGCTGATACGGCTCAGGTTTTAAGCGGGTACAGCGATATTATTGTTTTAAGACACCCCGATGAAGGATCGGTGAAAAAATTTGCAGAATCAAGTCGAGTCCCTGTAATAAATGGCGGTGACGGATCCAATGAACACCCATCTCAGGCACTTCTTGATCTTTACACTATAAAAAAAGAGTTGAGCCAGAACGGTAAAACAGTGGATGGTTTAAAAATAGCTCTAGTAGGAGATCTAAAATTTGGAAGAGCTGTTCATTCCTTATGCAAGATATTGTCCTTATATGACAACGTAAAAATAAAACTTATCTCTCCAGAAGAGTTGAGATTACCTGAAAGAACCACCCACCTTCTAAAATCTAAAAAGGTTACCCTAGAAGAAACTGAAAATCTGGAAGAAGGAATAAAAGATGTTGATATTATCTACGTAACACGAGTTCAAGAAGAACGATTTAAGAATAAAGATGATGCAAAGAAATACAAAGGCCTTTTAAGCCTGAACAAAGAAATATATACCGCCAATTGTGAACCCAATACTGTGATCATGCATCCATTACCAAGAGATTCTAGAAAAGATGCCAATGAGCTGGACTCTGATCTTTATGAAAACCCTAATCTAGCAATATTTAGACAAGCTGATAACGGTATCAGTATAAGGATGGCTCTTTTTGCACTTGTGCTGGGAGTTGACGATCAGGTTGAGAAAACGTCAAGAGCAGTTAACTGGCATGTAACTAGAGATCACTAAGAGCAGCATCTAAATCTGCTAGTAAATCTTCCAATGTTTCTATACCAACGGAAAGGCGAACCAATCCATCAACAACACCTATTTCGTTTCTAATTTCCTCAGGAACAGAAGCGTGAGTCATGATAGCGGGATGTTCAATTAAGCTCTCAACACCTCCCAAACTCTCAGCTAAAGAAAATAATTTTGTTCTCTCTAAAAAAGAAGTGGCATTTTTAAGTCCACCCTTCACGACGACGCTAATCATTCCACCAAATCCAGACATTTGCTTAAGTGCAATTTGGTGCTGAGGATGGCTTGGCAAGCCCGGGTAATAAACCTTTTCTATGGCAGGGTGTTCTTCGAGGAAAAAAGCAATTTTCATGGCATTTTTGCAATGCCTCTCCATTCTTACTGCTAAAGTTTTTAAACTCCTAAGAACCAGAAAGCTATCAAAGGGACTCATGATGGAACCTATAGCATTCGCTAAATAAGCTAATTGTTCGGCTAAACTTTCATCTGAAGAAACGGCCACACCGCCAACTACATCTGAATGGCCATTTAAATATTTGGTTGCCGAGTGGACCACAATATCAAAACCAATATCCAGAGGCTTCTGTAAGTAAGGAGAGCAAAAAGTATTGTCACAAACTGCAATGATATTGTGCTTTTTTGCAAACTCGGATACTGCTTTTAGATCAACTATTTTAAGTAAAGGGTTGGTTGGAGATTCAACCCAAATCATTTTGGTGTTAGGACGAAGTGCAGTCTCTAGATTAGAAAAATTACTAAGATCAGTAAAAGTAAACTCAAGGCCGGCTGAACGCTTCCTTACGTTTTCAAATAAACGGTAAGTTCCGCCGTAAAGATCGTCCATCGCTATGACATGATCTCCTGTGTTTAAAATCTCTAAAACAGTCGAAGTAGCAGCCATTCCAGATGAGAAAGCAAATCCTGCTAAACCACCTTCTAATTCTGCAATACAAGACTCTAAAGCTTTTCTTGTTGGATTAATGCTTCTTGAATAATCATAGCCTTTATGAACACCCGGACTTTCTTGCACATAAGTTGAACTAACTGATATTGGGGTCATGATAGCCCCTGTCGTAGGGTCTGGCTCTTGACCGGCATGTATGGCCTTTGTTTCAAAGCCTTGCGTGTTCTTATTTCCTTTCATATTAGTCTATTTTTTATTTAATCTATTCCTGTAATGATTGATAAGATCGACTTTGGTTATGAATCCTATAAAAATTTCTTTATCAAAAATTATAGCCACCTTGCCTTGAGAAAGAATATCTAAAAGAGAAGATTCCGGGGCATCAATAGGTAATATATCCAGATCTTTTACCATGTACTCACTCACCGGTCTCGAAAAAGTAGATTCATTATTGCTAACCGTAAAAAGCAGATCTTCCTCATCCAAAACACCCACGAGTTCTTCTGCATCTAAAACAGGTATTTGAGATATATCGGAAGCCCGCATGCGATTATATGCAACCAACAAGGAGTCACTAGGACTAACGCTAATCATGTCACCTCTATCAGCCCTTCTGTTAATTAAGTCCGTTAAGTCACCATTTTCTTGATCTTCTAAAAGGTGGTTATCATGCAGCCAAGATTTGTTGAAAGCTTTAGAAAGGTATTTATTACCAGTATCACATATAAACGTAACAACCCTTTTGGGAGTGTCTTGTTTTTTGCACCATTTTATTGCTCCTGCCACCAGAGTTCCTGTTGAGGAACCTCCTAAAATACCTTCTTCTTGTAACAAAACTTGCAGCGTTTGAAATGCTTCTTTGTCACTTACAACTTCGGCATCGTCCAGCAGCTCTAGATTTAGGTTTTCGGGTATAAAATCTTCCCCCACTCCTTCAACCAGCCACGTGCCTCCTTCATAAGAAAAGGATCCTTTTCTAACGGCATCTGCAACCACCGATCCTTCCGGATCAGCAACAACCATTTGAATGTTGGGGTCTTTTTCTTTAAAAAACTCAGCTAAACCAGTTATGGTGCCTCCAGAGCCCACCCCAGCAACCATTGCATCTATCTTTCCATCCATTTGTTCCCATATTTCAGGAGCCGTTGTGGTCCGATGCGCCAAGGGATTAGCAGGATTTGAGAATTGATTTGCTAAAAAAGCTCCTGGAGTTTCAGAAACAATTTTTCTTGCAAGGTCTTGATAGTACTCTGGATGCCCTTCTGGAACATCTGATCTTGTCAAAATAATTTCGGCACCCAGACCTTCTAAATGAAGAATTTTTTCTCTACTCATTTTATCCGGAATGACAAGAATTATTTTATACCCCTTGATGGCTGCAACTAATGCAAGACCTATGCCCGTATTGCCAGCCGTTGCTTCAATAATGGTGCCGCCTGGTTTTAACTCTCCTGATTTTTCTGCCTCTTCAATTATAAAAAGTCCAATCCTATCTTTGATAGATCCACCAGGATTATGTGATTCTAGCTTCACAAATAACTCACATTTCCCTGTATCGAAAGCGTTTAGCTTAAGCATTGGTGTATTGCCTATAAGACTCAGTAAAGAAGAATTGATGCCCATAATTATTAATTAAAGAATTACTTTATTTTATATAGTTAATTTGTTTAATTATTCTAATGGAAGGAATGATAAAGCTCTATTAATATAGCTCTAATTAATTAAAAAAATAAACATGGAAGAAACAAATAAAAAACAAAGAGATTTTTGGTCCGGCAAAGGCGGAGATGTCTGGGTAGAAAAACAAAATGCAATGGATGTAATGCTTGAGCCACTCGGAGTTGCTGCATTATCTAAGCTGCCAGATGATCTGGGAAAACATATTTTGGATATCGGCTGTGGATGCGGATCTACAACCTTAAGTATTGCTGGGCGGCTATCTAAAAATTCTAAAATTACTGGCGTTGATATTTCTGAGCCTATGTTAGATCAAGCAAGGAAACTGGCAACAGAAAGAAATTTATTAAACGTAGACTTTCAAGTAATGGATATTCAGACTGAACTTAAAAAAGAAAATATTTATTCTGCTGCATATTCAAGATTTGGAGTGATGTTTTTTGAAGCTCCTGTGCCAGCGTTTGAGAATATTTATAGAAGTCTTCAGCAGGAGGCAAAGTTTTCTTTTGTGTGCTGGCAATCCCCTCAACTCAATCCTTGGCAATCTTTATCCATCCAAGTAATCAAAGAATTTGTCGATCTCCCTTCCCCTCCTAAAAGAAGCCCAGGGCCCTTTGCGTTTGCAGAGGTGGATTATCTTGAATCAATAATGTCTGATTCGGGTTTTACAGATATCAACATAGAAAGTCATGAACAAGAAGTAACCATGTTCACAGGCAAATCCTTAGAAGATGCGTCAAACGACTATTTATCTATAAATCCGGTGGTGACCGAGATGCTTAAAGAAGCTCCGGAGTCAACCAAGAAAGATATTTCCTCTGCTTTGCAAGAACTGTTTAAAACATATTCAGATGGAGACGGGCTACACTTCCCCAGCGCTACATGGCTTGTAACAGCAAAAAAATAACACCTGCTAAACTTATATTGAGGAAGAAGAGCTACTTAAAGCTAGCCCATTTTATAAAAAGTTAGTTTATTTCCGTCCGGATCTCTAACGTAAGCACCGTAAAACGTAGGCACTCTTTGTCCAGGCTCCCCTTCATCGGTAGCTCCGAGCTCCATGGCCTTGGCGTACATCGCGTCGACATCTTCTGTCGATTCTAAAGATATCCCCGTCATATTTCCATTGCCAACGGTTGCTGACTCTCCATCATAAGGAACAAACACGGCAAAAATTGTGTCATCTCCTTTTATTCGCCAAAAAAAACTTCTGTCGTTAGGGGGAAAACTTGTCGCCCCAAGTTCTTCAAATAAAGCATCATAAAAAGCTTTGGCTTTTTGAAGGTCATTGGTTCCTACTGTTACGTATTTTGCTATCTTTCCGTTCATATTCTCTCCTTTTATTAAATTAACTTTTATTTAGATCTGACCTATTCTTAAACTCTAGAACCGTTGCATTAATACAATATCTAGGCTGTCCATTTGGTCCATCTGGAAAAACATGACCTAAATGTATATCAGAAGTGATAGATCGTATTTCTATTCTTCTCATCCCATAACTGTTATCAGCCTTTTTGTAGGTTGACCCTTCAACTGGTCTTGTAAATGATAGCCATCCGGTTTTAGAGTTAAATCTATCTTTAGTGTCAAACAGATGAGCTCCACTTAATTTATCAATAAATATTCCATCAGGCGTGTTTTTAAAGATCTCATACTCTTGACAGAAACGAGCGTCAGTACCTTCATCAAAAGCTACCTTATAAGCCTCAGAATCCCCTAATTTAAAGCCTCCCAGAGCTCTATAAAACAATTCTGGATCCATATAACCTTTGTGGCCAAAAACTTCTTTTCCTTCTTCCAGAAAAAGTATTGTTGGGGTTGCCCATGTGGGCGAATTAATCATCAATCCTTCTAATTGAGTAGCAGTTCTATAACTAAGAGGTATGGAGCCTTGGTAATTTGCAGAAACTTTTTCTCTAAATTTTTCACAATAAGGACAGTACCCCTCAGGCTCAATCACCACAATTTGCTTACCTTTCAACAGATCTTCATTGTCTATTTTTAGCATTGACTCTGAAGCAAAAAATTTAACTCCAGTGGAATGATCGGGGCAATACCCGTTAGGGTTTTTTACAAGGTAGTCTTGATGGTATTCTTCCGCAGGATAAAAAGTATCCAGAGGCTTTACAACGGTGACTATATTGCCGTAACCGGCACTTGTAAGTAGTTCTTGATAAGAGTCTATTACTTTTCTACCTGATTCAGCTTGATTGGCAGTTGTGGTTAAAATAATGGACCTGTATTGAGTTCCCACATCATTACCTTGACGATTAATTTGAGTAGGGTCATGACCTTCAAAGTAATGTCGCAAAAGTTCTTCTGATGAAAGGACGCTCTTATTGAAAGTCACTTCCACTACTTCAGCATGATTATTAGGATTAAATCTATTCCTAAATTGTGTTATTTCTCTGTAAGTTGGAGACACCCCTTTACCATCTGCATATCCAGAAACAGCATTTATAACTCCCGGAATAGCTGCATATTCTTTTTCAGCGCCCCAAAAACAACCCGCCCCTAGCACTATAGTTTCAAGGTGAGAAGTAGACTGATCATCATTGGTCAAAACGACCTGCGACAACAAAGATATTAGGATAGTTGTAATAAAGACTTTCACAGGAGCGAATCCTATATCAAATTCCTTAATTTGTAGAGTATTAAGAATTTCTTTATAAGTTTTCGTATTTGTAAATACTTGGGAAAAATTCTTGAAACCATAGACCAAGTTGATATAGTAAATAATGATAATAAAAGAGTAATTCTATGAGCAATTCTAAAGCTGAAAGGATGCAATCAGATCAAAAGGCGAGAAATCATCGTCATGCGATTAAAACTCTTCAAAAGGAAAGGAAGGAAAGGCTTTACGCCAGGCTAAAGAGACTGAAACAAAAAAAGTATTAGTTAAGGTAAAAGTTCCTGATAACAGACACCAAAGGTGGGCTGCAAGGTTTCTTATATTAATTGATACCCCAAAAAAGTTTTTTTAGAACTCTGGTGGAGACAATTTACCTGTATAAATAAATACAACCCTAGTTTGGCTCTTAAAATCAGATGGAGAAAAATTACACTCACTGGGAGTCATTTGTAATAGAGAGCACACACCATTTTCCTCGCAAACCCACCCTTTTGCTCTTTGTATATTTGGATTTAAAAGAATGTATTTCTTAATGTCTTCTCTTTTAATGGGTTTATTCGAAGTAAAAATAGAAGACTGAAAAGTTGCATGCTCCTTTAGGTTCTCCTCTATAAAATGTTTTGCAAAGTATTTAGCAGATAGCAAATCACCATAATTTGAAACTTCTTCTTCCAAGAAAATATTTTTGTTTAGTTCATTCAGGGCCTCTAATGACAGGCCATAACTTCTGTTTAATAATACTGCATCGGCCTGTTCAATTTGCCCCTTTACCGTATAACCAACAAACTTATCTTCCAGCAGAGTGCCAATGCTTTGTCCATCTGCTACAGCTAAAATCCCTTTTAAAGAAAACCCAGGCCAACTCAAACCATAATTTGCAATCTTTATAGGTAGAGAAATGCCACTTGCTTCAATAATAACAGCATTAATATCTTTACCTTTAAGGGATTCTAAAGAAACACCAATATCGTCTGATAACTTACAGCAGACACACCCATTAGTGAGAGACAAAGTAAGAGAGTCTTGATTGTCTATCAATTCAGCGTCTATATTTAATTCACCAAAATCGTTTACAAGAACAGCAATTGGCGACTCAGTTTCTTTTAAGAATTGATTAATTAAAGTTGTTTTACCCGACCCCAAATAACCGGCTACAACAGTTACAGGGATCATTGTGATTTTAAATTAAACACTTTTCCTTCAAAAACGGTTGCTTTGATGTCTATATCTTTAATCTTTATAGGGTCAATTTCTAGAGGATTTTCTTGTAGAACCGTAAAATCAGCTTTTTTTCCTGCTCTGATGCTTCCTATTTCATGATCAAGGCCTAACACCCTGGCTGCATTTATAGTAATTGCTTCTAATCCTTGCTGAGGTGTAATTCTTTCTTCTTCACACATCACATTTCCCTTCTCATTGATTCTGTTTACAGCTACCCACATGCTCATCAAAGGCTGAGCAGGTGCCATTGTAAAATCTGAGTGTAATGTCGTTGTGATACCTTCTCTGAAACTGGTACCTATTCTTGCCATTGACGATGCTCTTTCATAGCCCACTGAGTCGTTAGAATAAATATCAGAAAGTTCATGCACGTAGTACGCATTAGCTGAAATATTAGCACCCAATCTTGATAATCTAAATACCTGCTCAGGGGTAGATAGACCAAAATGCTCTATGGTAAATCCGTGGTTAAAGCGAGGCTTTTCATCCTGCATTTTTTCTAAAGTATCCACCGCCAACTCCAAGCCTAAGTCTCCGGTGCAGTGAACGTGTATTGCGTAACCCTTATTCCAGAAGACTCTTACATTTTCTTCAAACTGCTCAGGGGTGCTCAGCCATTCTCCGTGATGGCCGTCTATATATCCTGGTTCCATTAATTGCGCTACTTGCGAAAAAAAAGCACCATCGGTAAAAAGTTTTACCCTTTTTCTAAAATTTAATCTGTGTGAATTCCTTTCGGGAAGCTTGGCAATTAATTCTTCAGCTTGCTCTATGGAGTTGCCTTTTTGCATAACAGTCGAGTGAGCAATTAATTCAACCCTAAAAGGATTGTCTTCGTTTTCATAAAGAGCAGCTTGGGTGTTCAATTCTGTTTCAAAATCAAACAAACCCACAGCCATATCAGCGATGGTTGTTTGTCCGCCAAAATGAACAACTTCCTTTAGCTTCAGCAAACCTTCTTTGAAAACCTCAGGTGCCAATATATAAGGATTGAGCTTTTGGATGGCATAGCCAAGACCTATTTCATAAAAGCGTCCTTTTTCAAAATCTATTTGAGTTGCATTCTCTACGTCTGCTTCTTTTATTTCCAATAATTCCAATGCAGCATCATTCATGCATACTTCGTGAAACGATCGATTCCATACAACTATGGGTGTTTTGGAGTCAATGGAATTTAAACGAGAACGGGAAATAGGTCCATGCCACAAATTATGATGACCCCAGGTTATAAACAATTCCCCGTGAGTAGGTTTACTGAGAGCCTCTTTCAAACGTTCATCGTATTCAACCGCTGACCTAGTGGCTGGCGTTGTTCCCCATGGCATTTTCCATTCCATCGCTGTTATAAAGTAAGTTGGCAGAAGTACCGCAGCCATTGAAGGATGAAGGTGAGGATCAATTAAACCCGGAACTATGAAGGAGTCCTTAAATTGCTCATCTATCTTATGATCATGCCTACTAAGCCAAGGCTGAAGGGATTCAAGCGTTCCTGTTTCTAGGATTTTTCCATCTCTCACTGCAACTGCTTCAGCCCTCGGCATGGAAGCATTCATGGTAATAATTGATTTGGCTATATAAACGGTGATCATCTTTGGTAAATGTTCCATGAAGTTATTCCGCTTAATCCATTCAAAGCATAAATTTTATCGTCAATAATCAACGGCTCATATCTCAAAGTTTTTAAATTATCTTTTAAATATTTGTAGGCCATTTTTCTTTCCATTTCCCCTTCAAGATTAATCAATTTTACATTGTCTATTCTTCCTTTTGTATTTACGCCATAAGTAAAACTAACGCTGGTTATGCCCATGCTTAAATTTTCACTAGAGGCGTATACATTTCTGTTTGTCTTTATAGGTTTACAAAATAACCTTTTGCAAATTTTTTCATTGGATTTATTATCTGAATCCCAAATTTTTAACTTGCAAGATAGAGTGCCACAAACTAGGCAATGTTTAGTGGCTTTAGGACGCATCTCAAGAACTTTTTTTAAAGAGTTATCCGATAATTTTTCTTGAAAATCAACCATACAAAGAGTGTTTTCGCTTGCAACGTGAGTCGAAACAAAGAATATCAAGGCTAGAAATAATTTCTTCATAGAATTATTTAATAGTATAGGTCAGGAATAATTAAACCAATCAATTAGAGAAGATTGGCTTAGACTCCCGCAAAAAAACTTAACATATCAGACAGGACAGTAGGTACCACTTCATCCGGTAGGTTGTGACCCATACCGTCATAAATTATTATTTCAGAACCTGGGATTAATTCAGCAGTGTGTTTTCCATGCTCAACCGGCAGCAAAGTGTCGTCTATTCCGTGTTGAATTAGAGTGGGAACTGCTATTGTCTTAATCTGATCCGACCGGTCTCCTGCTTGTAAAATAGCCGTCATTTGCCTGCCCATAGCCTCGGGATAAAATCCATAAGCATGTACTTGATCTAAATCTAGGTCCCTTACACCACTAAAATTACTTTGATTCTGCTGAGACATTTCAGGTAAATGCTTTGCTCCAGAAGTTGACATGATTGAAACCAGACTTTTAGTTCGTTCCGGATAAGATGATGCCATTGTTTGTGCAATCATTCCGCCCATCGAGGCTCCAACAATGTGAGCGTTATCTATGTTGAGCTCATCCAAAACTCTTATTCCGTCATCGGCCATATCCTCCAGAGTATAAGGAGCGCTGAAGCCAATGCCCATGTAACTTAAAGCAAATTTCCAATAAATATTTGGCTTACCGAGTCTATCTAAGTTTTCTGAGTCTCCAGTATCTCTGTTATCAAAAAGTATAACTTTATAACCAGCATCGACCAATCCATTAACCAAATACTCCCCCCAAAGCCTATGTGACGCCATAAGACCCATGACCATTAAGACGGGAGTTGCGTTTTCTTCTCCTGCTACGGTATAAGCAATAGAAACTCCATTAGAATCAAAGTTAATGGTTTCTTGATCAACCGCATACTCAGAGTAAGCACTTAAAGAGAATAGAGTTATAAAGAATAGTATTATTTTTTTCATAGAATTAAAAATAAGGCTCATTTAGTTAATTTAACTTTCTTCAGAGTTGTGAAGAGTAACGGAAGGACATTCACTTAAACCTTCAAATAGATCTGATAGTTCAGAAAGCGCTCCAGATCTAATCTCTCTGTTTACAGTCGCCCAAGCTACTTCGTCTGTGTAAGTATCTATAAAGGTAAAACCCTCCATATCCGAAGACACAATAGGTTCCAAAACATAACTAGAAACTTCTAATTCAGAAAGATTGTTAACAGCCTTAACCCATTTTGAGTTCGCTGCTTTAACTTCATCGATAGTTTTTCCTTCCTCTAGGTCACAAGTATAAATTGCAACTGCAGATGCATTTATACCGAAAGATAGAATTGACAGTGTTAAAAGAGTAATTATTTTATTCATTGTTGTCTCCATTTTTTAATGAGCTAAAAGAATAACATAAGCCTTATAATTTATTAAAAATTTAAGTGTATGTTAAGGAGTGGTAGACACGAGTGGATTCGAACCACCGACCCTCTCGATGTCACCGAGATACTCTAACCAACTGAGCTACGTGTCTTCTGAACTTGGCATTTTATCTAAGTACATAATTTTTTACGAGCTAATTTACTTTCAAAAATTTAAACAAGAAAACTCTTAAGTTAGTGATTAACTGATAAATTAAGATAAGATAAATTTGTATTTATTGGCATCAGGCCAAACTGGGGAGAACCACATGAAAGAAGAATCATTTTTTGAAAAAGAAAACTCAATTCCTGACCCTTGGGATTTGCCTTTAGAAACCTTTGATGTATCTAAAGCAGAGATTTTTGAAAGTAATTTACACGGAGAATACTTCCGTCGTTTAAGAAAAGAATCACCAGTTCACTATTGTCCTGATAGTCAATTTGGACCATTCTGGTCAATAACAAAATTTCACGATATCGTTGCTATCGACAGTGACCATAAACGATTTTCTTCAGACACCAATATTGTTATAGGTGATGCTGAGCCAGAATTAGTTACCCCTATGTTCATAGCAATGGACCAACCAAAGCATGATGTTCAACGTAAAGCCGTTCAACCTGTGGTTGCCCCTACTCAATTATCAGAACTTGAGGTAATCATAAGGCAAAGAGTTGGAAATATTCTTGATGATTTACCTGAGAATGAGGAATTTAATTGGGTCGAGTTGGTATCTAAAGAGCTAACGACGCAAATGTTGGCTACTTTATTTGACTTCCCTTTTGAAGACAGACACCTCCTTCCTTATTGGTCAGATGTTGCAACAACTTCAGAAACTGTTGGAATTGAAGTAGATATGAATAAAAGACAAGAAGTCCTCCAGGAATGTCTGGCCTATTTCAGTAAGCTTTGGCATCAACGAGCAGCTGAACCAAGAAAATTCGACTTTATATCTATGTTTGCTCATGGAGAAGACACTAAAGACATGATCAATGACCCCATGGAATTCTTAGGTAATCTTATTCTTCTTATTGTCGGGGGCAATGATACAACTAGAAATTCAATTTCTGCTGGCGTAGTGGAATTAAATCGTAACCCAAAAGAGTATGAAAAGTTGATGAGTGATAGCTCTCTAATACCCAACATGGTCTCTGAAATTATTCGATACCAAACTCCTTTGGGGCACATGAGACGAACAGCACTTGAGGATGTTGAATTTAAAGGCCATACAATTCGTAAAGGAGATAAAGTGGTTATGTGGTACGTTTCCGGAAATCGAGACGAGGAAGTCATTGAAAACCCAGATGCGTTTATTATCGATCGGAATAAAGCGAGACATCATCTCTCTTTCGGTTTTGGCATCCATAGGTGCATGGGAAACCGTGTTGGAGAAATGCAACTTCGTATCCTTTGGGAAGAAATTCTTAAACGTTTTGATCGCATAGAAATGATGGGAGAACCTCAGCGAGTGTTATCTAATTTTGTTATGGGATACAGCAATGTTCCTGTAAGAGTCCATAAGAAATAACTAACCAAGAAAATATGACCAAAGTAATATTTATTGATCACGATGGAAATAATCATCAAATAAATGCCACTCAGGGTGATAGCCTTATGGAAGTAGCAATATCTAATAATATCCCAGGCATAGATGCTGATTGTGGTGGTCTTTGTGCATGCGGCACTTGCCATGTATTTGTGGAGCCTAATTGGTTGTCTAAAGTTGGGGAGAGAAGTGAAATGGAAGACTCAATGTTAGAATACACTGAAAGCGTTAAATCCAACTCTCGTCTATCTTGCCAAATTAAAATATCAGAGGAACTTGAAGGTCTAACAGTCCAACTTCCAGAAGAACAATATTAGTTTTAAAAAATAAAAGTTTAAGCCATGCCTGAAATCCAATATTTCAATGCAGTCGATTCAAGAGATGAGATGCTTGCTTCTTTAAAAAAAGATGGGGCAATTATCGTTGAAGGTGTTGTAGATAAATCATTTATTAATTCACTAAGAGAAGAGACGGACCCTTACATGGAGTTATCAAGACCTGGGCAAGATGAATTCTCGGGTAAATACACAACGAGGACAGGTGGTCTGGTATCAAGATCCTCTAAATGCAGAGACCTTATTCAAAATCAGCTTATCCTAGATATGTGTGACGGTCTTCTTCTAGAGCATTGCGGAAGGTACCAACTTCATTTAACTCAAATTATTAGAGTTAAACCTAAAGAAACAAAACAATTAATACACAAAGACAAATGGGCATGGGGAAATGACTTAAACCATCTTGAACCTCAACTGAACACCATTTGGGCTTTAAGTGAATTTACCAATGAGAACGGTGCTACCAGGGTGGCTCCCGGAAGCTCTACTTGGGAAGACAAACGTGAAATTAATGAGGAAGAAATAGTACAAGCGACAATGAAACTTGGCTCTGTACTAATTTATACAGGATCGGTGTTTCACGGAGCTGGTTCAAATGAAAGCGATGCGGATAGGATAGGCTTGAACATAACCTATACTTTAGGGTGGCTAAGGCAAGAAGAAAATCAATATTTATCAACCCCTCCGGAAGTTGCAAAAGACTTAGACCCTAAGCTTCTTAAGCTTATTGGCTACTCCATGGGGAACTATTCTCTAGGCTATTTTACTCCTCCAGGAGACCCGGGTGAATTACCTGAAGTTGTGCCACCACAATACGCCGTGGGATTAAAAGAGAGCCCTAGCTTTGGCTATGTAAACTATGAAGAAAAAGAAAGTGAGTAATCTCTAATAAAGAAACTCAAGATTGATATGATAAATTTCCTATTAAAACTTCCAAACTGGATACTTATTTTGCTTTCAAGAAAAAAACAAATAACTCTAGAACACAGAAAACTTCATCCGCCGTTTCAGCTTATGTTATCGCAAGATACCTTAGGAGATGTTGATTTCTCAACCCTAACTGCCGAACAATTTAGAGAATCTTATTTAGAACAAAGTAAATTAATCCCCCAGCAACCCAACCATAAAGTTGTTACTGAGGATCATCAGATATCAGTAGGTTCAGAAAATATCCTAGTGAGACAATACACTCCTTTAGACAGCGCCGAAACACAAAATGCTTTGGTTTACTTTCATGGCGGAGGGTGGGTTATAGGCAGCGTAGAAACCCACAATGAGTTGTGCGAGAGTCTTTGTCTTAAGTTAGGATTTAAGATATTTTCTGTGGATTATAGATTATCACCAGAATACAAATACCCCACTCCGTTTAATGATTGTCTTGCTGGTTATAATTGGGTTGTAGATAACTCTGTAGATCTAAAGATTAAAGAAAACAATATATCTGTTGGAGGAGACAGTGCCGGAGGAAACCTTGCTGCTGCTATTTGTTTAAAACAGCAAGAAGCAGGACAGCCCCTACCCAAGGCACAGCTCTTAATCTACCCGGTAACAGATTTACAGTTTCAAACTAAATCCATCCAAGAAGATTGTGCTGAAGGTTTTATGCTGACTAAGGTTGCCATGGAATGGTTTGCAGAACAATACTTGGAATCAAAAGACAGCGTTATGGACCCACTAGTATCACCTTTACTGGCTAATTCCTTACAAGGTTTACCTCCGGCGGTCGTTGTGACGGCTGGGTTTGACCCATTACGGGATGAAGGAAATGCTTATGCTGAGGAACTAAAAAATTCGGATGTTAAAGTTTTTCACAAAGAATATCTTGGCTACATTCACGGCTTTGCCACAATGCCTATTATTCCCGGCGTTGATAATGCGCTGGAAGAAATTAGTAAAGAATTTTTGGAATTAACATAAAAAAGGCCCCGTTAGGAGCCCTTTTTATATAGAAAAATAATTTAAGTATTAGTATATTTTCCTAACTCCTCTCTAGCCACGGTTCTTCTGTGCACTTCATCTGGTCCATCTGCGAGCCTTAATGTCCTCATGTGGGCATACATGCTAGCAAGAGGGAAATCTTGACTCACTCCGCCACCGCCATGAATTTGGATAGCTCGATCAATAAGTCTACAAGCCACTATGGGAACGTGCACTTTTATTTGAGCAATTTCACTTCTCGCAACTTTATTTCCTACCGTATCCATCATATGCGCGGCATTTAAAGTTAGTAATCTAGAAGTTTCTATATCAATTCTACTTTCAGCTATGTAGTCAAAGTTAGCTCCCAGAACAGATAGTTTCTTACCAAAGGCGACTCTCTCTTCAGCACGCTTACACATAAGTTCTAAAGCTCTCTCCATGACACCTATGGTTCTCATGCAATGATGGATTCTTCCAGGCCCTAGGCGTCCTTGAGATATTTCAAAACCTCTTCCTTCTCCGAGTAGTAGATTTTCTTTTGGAACTCTTACGTCTTTAAAGCTTACTCGGCCATGACCGTGAGGAGCGTCATCATAACCAAAGACATGCATCATCTTTTCAATCTTTATTCCAGGAGTGTCCATAGGAACAATAATTTGTGATTGGCGTTGGTGCTTAGGATTGTCAGGGTTAGTCATACACATAAAAATAAGAACTTTACACCTTGGATCTCCAGCTCCTGAAGTCCACCATTTTTCTCCATTGATTACATACTCATCGCCGTCTAAAACAGCTGAGGAGCATATATTCGTAGCGTCTGAAGATGCTACAGCTGGTTCAGTCATTGCAAAAGCAGAACGTATTTCTCCATTAAGCAAAGGCTTTAGCCATCTATCTTGCTGTTCTTCATTTGCATATTTTGCAAACACTTCCATATTCCCTGTGTCAGGAGCAGAGCAATTAAATATCTCTCCTGCTATACCGGACCTTCCCATTAGCTCACACAAAGGAGCATAATCAAGATTGGTCATGTCATCACCTAAAGGGTTCTCTGGTAGAAACAAATTCCATAGCCCTTCGCTCTTAGCTATCTCTTTTTTATCTTCAATAATTTGAGGTATTTGCCAACGATTTCCTTGCTCTGTGAACTCGGCCATTTGCTCAGCATAAATTGCTTCTGCAGGATAAATATGGTCATCAAGGAATTTGGCTATTCTAATTTGTAGATCTTTTGACCTGTCTGAGAATTCTAGTTGCATTTGTTTCTCCCTATAATTGAAATATATATTAAAAGTATTGTATTATAAGTTTTGTTTATAATACTCAAGGCAATTTAATGTTAATCACAAGGATAATAGTTCTATCTTAGGCCTTAGTCCATAAAGAAATGTAACACCACTTGGAATATCTATGAATCTTAATAATACTGATTTAAACCTTTTCATTGCGTTCGATGTAATCTACACAGAAAGAAATCTTACTAAAGCCGGAGAAGTCTTAGGAATAACTCAACCGGCAGTAAGTAATGCACTTTCCAGATTAAGAGAAACGTTTGACGATGATCTTTTTACCAGAACTTCTAAAGGAATGGTTCCAACTGCTGTTGCACAGAATATAATTGAGGACGTTAGAAGTGCCCTAAGTCTTTTTAGAAATACAATATCAGATGCGGAAACGTTTAATCCAGAATCGGCAGGTACAACTTTTAGGATATCAGCTGGTGATTTATCAGAATTCAGACTTCTTCCACCTCTAATAAAATCCTTATCTGAAACAGCACCGGATATTGGAATTGAGAGTTACTTAACACCAAGAAAAAATACACCTCGAGAGCTGGCCGCAGGAAATATAGATTTTAGTATTGACCCACCTATTCACAGTGATGAATCTCTAAGACATCAAAAAATCTTTGAAGATAATTTTGTTCTTATAGTAAGAAAAGGACATCCCATTACGAAGAAGAAAAAGATAACTATGGAGGACTACTTAAGTCTATCTCACGTTAATATTTCAAATAGACGAACCGGTCTTGGACATGTTGATATGGCACTTTACAGATTAGGAGAAAGTCGTCGCATTGCCTTAAGAGCACAGAATTTTCTGGTTGCCCCTTTTATAATAGCTAACTCAGACCTGGCCTTAACATCAACAAAAAGTTTTTTAATTTCTAAAGATCTGACTGCTGTAAAGTTACCTTTCGCATTGGATCCTGCGGTCCTTCATCTGTATTGGCATGAAGCAAAAGACTCTGATCCTGGAAACATATGGATGAGAGAGTTAATCACTAAAGAATACGCAAAGCTACTTTCAAGAAAGTAAATTTAAGTTCTTCATAAATAACTTAGCAAAAACTATCTAAAATTAAGAAAATTGGTGCGGATGAGAGGACTCGAACCTCCACACCTTACGGCACCAGAACCTAAATCTGGCGTGTCTACCAATTCCACCACATCCGCAAAGACTCGGCATTATAAGCATCTACTCAGAAGATGTCGCCTGTTCTGATTGATAAAGTTCAAGATTTAAAAGTAACTTATCTATTTGTCTCTGAAGACCCATTAAAGTTTTATTTACTTGTTTACGATAAGTATCCATGGACTTAATAGCTTCATCTTGAGTGGCAAGCCTTTCTTCTAAAACAGAATCATCAGCAGAAGGGGCAATATCCGCGATCTTAATTCTTAAGTTTTGTTGCGATTTCTCTAACTTAGCAAACTCTAGATCTCTAGCACGTTGCTTGGCCCCAAGAGAGTTAATCTTTTTTGTTAATTTTTCTATTTGTTCTTCTAATTCTTTTAAGACCTTACTATTACTAGCTATCTCTTTCCTATTTTTTTTATTAGTTAGATCCCAAAGCTTTCTTATTTCTTTATTTATGAACTTTACGTCTTGCTCTGTAGATTCAATTATTTCTTGATTTTTTTGCTTCTGTTCGTCCAAAGATTCCTCAAGAATACTAATTCTTTCAATAAAATTTTGTCCGGCTTGCTGTTGATTACCTGAAGTACTAAAGAACCAGAAGAATAATAATATTAATCCCCCTAAATTAATGAATCCAAGAGCTGCAGTAAAGAGCATGCTCGCTCCCCCTACTGGCTTATTGTTCCTGCCGGACATAGTTTCAGACCTAATAGGCTTTATATCAGGAGTCTGATTCTTAGAATCTGTAGAATTATTTTCAGTCATAATTTTTACATTTTAGTCTTTCTTTCTGTTTCTTCGTAGATACAATGTGATTCATATAAAAAATTTTAACATTTAATCTTAGATATATAGATATCTAAAAAAAACGAGGACAAAAATGAATTTTGAATTTTCGGCGGAACAAATACAACTTAAGGATATAGCTCGTAAATTTCTAGAAAAAGAAGACTCTGTAAAAAGAGCAAGAGCGGTTCTTGAAGGTGAAACTTCATACGATGAAGAGCTATGGAAACTCATTGGAGAAATGGGTTTTACAGCCACTGCAATACCAGAGAAATATGATGGACTGGGGTTGGGCTATCTAGAGCTGTGTGTAATAGCTGAAGAATTAGGAAGAAGTTTAGCTCCCACTCCTTTTTCATCTAGCGTTTATCTTGCTACTGAATTCCTATTAAAACTTGGCTCGGAAGAAATGAAACAAAACTATTTACCAAAACTTGCTAGTGGAAGTTTAATTGGAACCTTTGCCCATACTGAAGGAAATACGTCTCCAACAGAGGAAAATATTTCTTGTGAAGTTAAGGACAATTTAATAAATGGGATAAAAATAGTAGTCCCAGATGGAGATGTAGCAGATTTCACCATTGTTACAGCAAAAGAAGGTAATGACGTGGGATTGTATCTTGTTGATCTCAATTCTGATGGAGTGGAAATTGTTAATCAACAAACCTTAGATCCTTCAAGATCTCACGCATCTTTAATATTCAAAGGAGCTAAAACTATAACATTGGGTTCGGCAAATGAAGGCTGGGATAACCTTCAAAATATTCTTGATAGAGCAGCAGTATTGTTTGCTTTTGAACAACTAGGTGGGGCAGAAGCTTCTATGGATATGGCAAAGGAATATGCCATGGGCCGTTTTGCTTTTGGTCGATCAATTGCTTCTTTTCAAGCAATAAAACACAAACTGGCAGATATGTATATTGCCGTAGAGCTTGCTCGATCAAATTGCTATTACGGAGCATGGGCTCTTAGTACTGATGCTCCAGAATTAGCTACAGCTGCTGCCACTTCAAGAGTAAGTGCTAGTCAGGCATTCAATGAATGTTCTAAAGAAAACATTCAAACTCATGGGGGCATGGGATTCACTTGGGAATTTGATTGTCACCTTTACTACAGAAGGTGTCGTCAATTAGCTGCAAATATTGGCAGTCAAAGTATTTGGAAAGATAAATTAATCAGCTCTCTTGAGAGAGCCAATCAACTATAGGAGATAACTATGGATTTTAATGATACAACTGAAGAAGCAAAATTTAGAAAAGAAGCCTACGAATGGCTTAAAGCTAATGCAGACTTAAAAGAAGGACCAAAAGATGGCTGGAGATCAGCTTCAGAAGAAGAAGGTCTGGAACAAGTTAAAGTTTGGCAAAATAAACTTTATGAATCTGGATGGGCATGTATGCATTGGCCTAAAGAATTTGGCGGAAGAGAATCAACTCCAATTGAAAGAGTGATCTGGGGACAAGAAATTTCTAAATTTAAAGTCCCAGGAGGCTACCTCGAAATTGGTCAAGGCATGGCAGGACCTGTGATGATGATGTACGCAACAGAAGAACAGAAAGCAAGGCACCTTCCTCCTATGGCTAGAGGAGAAGAAATTTGGTGTCAGCTATTTAGTGAACCTGGTGCTGGATCAGATCTTGCAGGACTTAAAACTAAATCAGTTTTAGAAGGCGATACTTGGACAATAAATGGGCAAAAAATATGGACATCAGGAGCGCATTTTAGTGATTGGGGAATACTGGTTACAAGAAGCGATCCAACTGCTCATAAACACAAAGGGTTAACATATTTCTTTCTGGACATGAAATCTCCAGGTGTTGAAGTGAGACCCATCAAACAGATTTCTGGGGGTGCAAATTTTAACGAAGTGTATTTCACGGATGTAAAAATTCCTGATAGCCAGAGACTTGGTGCAGTTGGTGATGGTTGGAAAGTATCTTTAACCACCCTTATGAATGAAAGATTGGCTGTAGGTGATGCTTCAGGACCTGATTTTCAAGAAGCTTTTACTCTTGCAAGAGGCCAGGATTTAAATGGAAGTTTAGCTATAGAAAATGGAGCTGTCAGAGAAAAACTAGCCGACTGGTACTGCCAGCAAAGTGGCCTGAAATTTGCAAAATATAGAAATATATCAGCATTATCTAGAGGAGAAACTCCCGGACCTCAGTCCTCTATCACGAAGATAGTTAGCGGAAATAAACTTCAAGAAATTGCTAATTTTGGCATGGACTTGATGGATTCTGCGGGAATACTTAGATCAGATGAGCCTGATGCCGACCAATCCATGTATCAATATGGATTCTACGGGGCTGCAGGCATAAGAATAGCCGGTGGAACCGATGAAATTCTAAAGAATATTATTTCAGAACAGGTACTAGGAATGCCTCAAGACATGAGAGCCGATAAAGGAATACCGTTTAACGAAATTCCTTCTAGCAATAAGTAATTTTCTGGATTCAAATAGAACTGCGGACTCTTTCTTAAACCTTAAGTCCGCAGACTTATCTTGGACAAAAGATTCCCCCTTCTCTATAGAGCACGACGACCTTTATTGGTCAAAACAAGGTGCAATAGAGGAATCTGAACACGTTTTTCTTAGAGGAAATAACTTAGAAGAGAGATGGGGACAGCTTTCCAATAAAGAAACGTTTTTAATAGGTGAGCTTGGTTTTGGAGCTGGTATTAATTTCTTAAACACTTGGAAAAAATTTATTGAGGTTAGTCCTGCCCAATCAAAACTGCATTACTTGTCTTTTGATAATAGACCTTTTATAAAAAAAGACTTATTGAGAATGCACTCCCAATATCCAACCCTTGCAAATGAATCAAAGGAGTTGATATCTAAATTACCTCTTAATGCCAAGGGTTTACATAGAATAAATTTCGCTAAAGGAAAAATAACATTAAGTCTGCTTTATGGGGATTTGGATCAAACTTTAAATGAATTAAAGAACCCTCAGATTAAATATGATGCTTGGTATCTAGACGGATTCTCGCCAGCCAAAAACCCTGAGATGTGGTCTGCAGAAATTGCGTCCTGCCTTGCAGAAGCTTCACATTCAGAAACAACGTTTTCAACTTATACCGTAGCTGGCTTTGTTAAAAAGAACTTTGAAAGAGCAAACTTCTCGCTCTTTAAGTTAAAGGGCTTTGGCAAAAAACGAAGCATGCTATCTGGGAAAAGCAATAGCGAAGAAAAAAAGATAATTATAAAGAAGAAAACCATAGGAATAGTAGGAGCTGGCATTGCTGGCTGCTCTTTGGCCAAGATATTAGCTGAGAGAGGTCATAATGTGATTATCTTTGATAAAGAAGATGGTCCTTCTAAAGCTGCAACAGGAAACCCCTTTCTAGTCGCGTACCCAAGATTGTCAGCTCATGACAGTCCATATGCGAGGTTTTCCCTCCATTCATATCTTTTTTCATCTAGATTCTATGATGATATGGATACTAAATTTTGGAAAAAATCAGGAGTTTTGATGCTGGGATTTGATGAAAACTCTTTAAAAAGAGAAAAGGCATTATGTAACTCCAGAAAAGACACAGTTCTATTTGAGAAGCTCGACAAAGAATTGGCTAGTAAAAAGGCAGGATTTAAAATAAACCATGGGGGTTTATTCTTTAAAGACGCAGGATATATTGATCCAGAAGGACTCTGTGAAGAGATGATTGATAATGAGTTAATAGAAAAAAAATTTAAAGAAGAGGTGAAATCTCTTAAAAAAGAATCAGATCATTTCCACCTTAAAACAGAAAATAGTGAATACGTATTAGATCACGTGTGTTTGTGTAATGCTTTTATGGTAAATCAATTTACTGATTTTCAAGGTGTATCAAAGAAAAGAGGCCAAATCTCATACATATCTACTGATAAAACTCTAAAAAACTTAGAATTCCCTATCTGTGCAGGAGGTTATTTATCTCCTAAAAGTGAGGACAAACATCTCATAGGATCCTCCTACAGTAAATCTGATTCAACGGAACTAATTGAAGAAGAGCACAATGAGAATCTTAAAAAAATTAAAATAATTTATGATGAGAAAATAAAATTACAGGGTGGAAGGGTTGGTTTTAGAACGGTGACAAGAGACAGGTTGCCTTTAGCTGGAGTTGTTAATGGCATCCATGTAAATATTGGTCATGGATCAAAAGGATCGACCTCTGCTCCTTTGTGCTCAGAGTATATTGCAGATCTTATAGATAGCACCACACTTCCTGTTGATTCATTCGTTGCTGAAGCCCTGAAGCCTGATCGCTTTAAGGTCAAAAATTAAGAACAGCTTTTTCTATTAAACTGTTAATCGCTGCTTGATCCCTCATCTTTAATGATCTATTGAAGCGAGAAAAGGCATACCAAATTACGTCATCAGTTTTTTTATCATGAAATCTTATAGCTATTTCATCTTTATCAACCTTTAAAATCCTCTGATTTCTTGAATCCCAGTACCTATCATTGTAAAAACCTCTACTTCCAATGTCGGTAGAGCGGTCCACTTCTCTGTTAGTGCCAATAAAAAATCTTACAATCATATCTGCCTCTTGAGATTCTTTTAAGCCCTTAGCTTCAAGACTAGATTTTATTGCTCTCTCCACTCGCTGCATCAAGATTGGATTAAGGCCAATCTGAGATGGAGAGGTAGTTAGCTCAGGCTTATTTATTTTAAAAGACTTGTAAGCAGACAGATCGTATTCACTGTCTCTATCAGACTCAATTCTTGGCTGAGAAGCACAAGCAACAAAAATAAGAATGATGGATATAGAAAAAAATTGTTTAATCATAAATATAGATTATATAAGAATTAGAAGAATTTAAACCACTTACCTAGTTTCTTTTTACATCCTTGATATTGGGTGTTGTATCTATCTGATTGCCTCTGGACCTTATCAGCAACGGAGAGAAGCCATGGTTTTGTTCTATAGCTACCCTTTTTGTAACCGCCCCGCCCTTCATGATAAGCAAGATACAGTGCCCTAGCATTGCTCATTGGGATTCCTAACTGTTTGTGTGTTTTATAGTTATACCAACCGATAAAATCTACGGCATCTTCAAAATCATTTCTTTGGACAAACCAACCGCCCCTATCTTTAAGATACATTTCCCAAGTTCCATCCACTGCCTGGGCATACCCTCTTGCGCTTGTAACCCTCTTCCAAGGAATAAAACCTAATAACTTTGTTCTTTGGGGTCTGGCATCAGCTATAAAGCTAGATTCTTGTTTAATAATAGCCATAGAGACTGAAATCGGTATCTTCCAGCGCTCCTCAGTTTTCTTTGCGGCTTTATACCAAGAGTATCTTTCTTTAAAAATTTTACACACATCTGTTGTTGTTGACGGCGGAGCATTAGAGGCACAGCTGACTAAAACACAAAAACAAATCAATAAAGGGAATCTAATTATCATGTTTATTTAGTTCAGAAGCTCTAAAGCTTGCTCTTCATCTAGAATATTTACTCCAAGAGCTTCTGCTTTTGTTAGTTTAGAACCCGGCTTATCTCCTGCTATTAAGATCGTAGTATTAGAAGAAACACTAGCAGAAACTTTAGCCCCCAAACGAATCAGCTCTTCCTTAAGCTGACTCCTTGAAATATCAGAGAAAGAGCCCGTTATTACAACAATATGTTTCCCTAACTTAGAATTAGTATTTTCTATTGGATTCTGTAGAAGTATTTTTAGATTCATCAATCTTTGTATCAGGTTCCTTCCTTCAATACTTTTAAAATAATCGGCTATATAAAGGGAGGCAACAGGTCCAATATCATTTATTTCTAATAACTCCTCTTCTTTAGCATTCATCAATTTCTCAAGGCTCTTAAAATGAGCTGATAGATTGAGGGCTGTAGCTTCACCAACTTCTCGAATTCCTAAAGAATATATAAATCTTTGGAGTGTTGTACTTTTACTTTTTTCTATTGATGCAAGGAGATTGTTGGCTGATTTCTCGGCAAAGCCATCCAGTTCAAGTAGATCTGCTTTCCTGAGTTCATAAAGGTCAGAAGCATCATTGATGGTTCCAATATTAACCAATTGATTAATAATCTTCTCACCTAAGCCATCAATATTCATCGCATTCCTAGAAACAAAATGCTTAATGGATTCCATCTGCTGTGCTAAACAATTCTGTCCAGATTTGCATTTCAAAATAGCTTCTGATTCTTCTCTAACTAAAGGCCCTGAACATGAAGGACACTCAGTAGGGATTTTTACGGCTTTAGCATGAGGGGGCCTTTTATCATGATCTACCCTTACAATTTGAGGAATAACATCACCAGCTCTTTTAATAGAAACTGTATCTCCTTCCCTAACATCCAGACGGGCTATTTCATCAAAATTATGAATACTTGCATGAGTGATGGTTACTCCTCCAACCAAGATTGGCTCAAATTCAGCTACCGGCGTTATACTGCCAACCCTTCCTACTTGAAAGGAAATAGATTTAACAACTGTAGTACCTATCTCTGCTGGAAACTTCCTAGCGATAGCCCATCTAGGTGCACGGGAGACCCTGCCCAATTTATCTTGAAGGGAGAGTTGATTGACTTTATAAACAACTCCGTCAATCTCATAAGGCAAAGAATTCCTGTTTTTTTGTATATTATTAAAAAATACAATACATTCATCCACATTTTTGGCTAACCCAGATTTTATATTTACAGGCAGCCCCCATGATAAAAAAGCTCTGAGAACTTCGGATTGGAGCTGAGGGAATTTTTTAGATTGATTTGTTACAGAACCCAATCCATGTGCAAAAAATTTAAGAGGTCTGCTGGATGTAACTTTTGGATCTAGCTGCCTTAAACTACCGGCCGCAGCATTTCTAGGGTTTGCAAAAACCTTATGACCATTCTCTTCTGAATGCTTATTAATTTTATTAAAATCATTGAGTTCAATAAAAACCTCACCTCTAACTTCTAATATTTCAGGTATATCGAAATATTCATTCTTATTAAGTTTTAGAGGTATGGAATTTATAGTTCTTATATTATGAGTTATATCCTCTCCTACTTTTCCATCTCCTCTTGTAGAGGCATAATCTAGTTCTCCCGATCTATATAAAAGGTTAGCAGCAACACCATCTAGTTTTGGTTCACAAGAAAACTCAATACTTTCAATGATGTTTAGTCTTTCGGTTATTCTCTTATTAAAATCTATCAGGTCATCACTATTAAAAGCATTATCTAAAGAAAGCATTTGCTCTATATGTTCTATTTTCCTGAACCCTTCTAAAGGTTTAGATCCTACTCTTTGAGAGGGAGAATTTTTATCTACAAGGTCGGGGTTATTTTCTTCAAGCGTCAATAATTCTTGAAATAATAAATCATATTCAGCATCGCTTACAGAGGCATCATCCAAAGCATGATATTGGTGAGCATATTCATTAATCAATGCTTGTAAAACTTTAAGGCGATTTTTAGAACCTGAATCTGGAGTCATAAAGATCTATTTTAACTGACAATAGCCAGTTTTTGTCGTTGGAATTCTTGCGCCTCTTGACGCATGTGCACAAGCATTTGCTTGGTCAGCATATTCCTATTCTCATCTAATAATTCAGAATTAAAAGATTCTGATATTATTTGTGAGATTTCATACATAAGGTCAAAAACCTCCACTGGGCTTAGGACGGAGAGAGGATCAAAAACAAAAGCTATATCGCTCGTTGATATGCCTTCAAGAAAAGTACCAGGGTTTTTGCCATTTAAAATATTAAAAAGCAGATGATCGTCTTCATTAGTGACAGAAAAATAACCTCTTTCATCAAATGAGAAGGAATAATTGCTCAATATGTTTGAAATTGAGTCATAAGAGAAAACATTACCTTTGTCGGAAGACAAATTAATTATGAGTAATTGACGAGCAAGACTTGGGCTTTGATTAATATCAATCTCTTCAAATTCTTCTGAAATTTCTTTTGCGACTTCTTTTGGTGTTTCAGGATTATCTTTTTCATCGTACCCATCCAACCACTCCTGCTCAAAATCACTTCTTTCTATTTCTGTTGAATTAATGAGATCAACCTTGAGTGAGCTGGCCCTGCTTCTTAAAGACCTCCTCAGTCCATCAATAAAAATAAGTGCCAACAACGAACCAATAATAACAGTTAATATTTCTGCTAAATTAAACATGCCTAGCTTGCCGCCAACTCAACCGCTTCATCTACATCTACAGCCACTATTCTAGATACACCTGGTTCTTGCATAGTCACACCCATCAAATGCTTGCTTCTCTCCATGGATATTTTGTTGTGAGTTATGTAAACAAATTGAACACTTTTTGACATCTCTTCTACAAGTTCAATAAAGCGCATAGTATTTAAATCGTCTAAAGGGGCATCGACCTCATCTAACATACAGAAAGGAGCAGGGTTTAATTCAAAGAACGCAAAAACAATAGCTATAGCTGTAAGTGCTTTTTCTCCACCGGATAATTGAGAAACACTAGAGTTCTTTTTACCGGGCGGTCTAGCTAAAATTCCTACCCCAGAACTTAATAAATCATCACCCAACATTGTCAGTTCAGCGTGACCTCCACCAAAGAGCTTAGGGAAGGAGTTTGCAAGACTGATATTTAACTTATCAAAAGTATCTTTAAAAGTGGTTCTTGTTTCCTTGTCTATTTTATTAATTGCATTTTGTAATGTTTCTAGCGCATCCGTTAGCTCTTGATGCTGGCCATCCAATAGACTTTTACGCTTTTCTTCCACTTCATACTCTTCCATGGCTGCTAAATTGATAGCTCCTAACCTAGAAATCTTCCTTTCTACAGCCTCCAGTTCAAGTTCTAAGCTCTGAGTAGTCTGCTCATCATTTATTTCTTCTAGAAGGTTATCTAATTTATTGTCATTCTCAATGAGTCGTCTTTCAATATTTTCAGCTTCTATCTTTGCAGCCTGACGTTCTAGTCTAAGAGTTTCCAAAGCTTCTCTTAGGTTAATAGCCATTTGTTCTTTTTCTATTTTTTCTCTTTCTATCTTATGAATAGACTCAGAACATCCCTCAATAGCTTTGCGTGCTTTTAAAAGTTCAGACTCTACTTTCAAGCGCCCTTCAAGTAGTTTATTTAAATCATTTTCTACAGAGACGAGAGGTTCTTTCATGCTTGCAACTTCTTCAATCAAACTTGCAGTATTTTTTTCTAACTCTTTGATACCTGATTTTAAGTGGCCACCCTGACTGGCAATAGTAGCTAATTTTGCCTGTAATTCAGCAAATTCACCGGTTTTATCTAGAAGATTAATCCTTTCTCTTTTTTCACTCTCTGAAGAATCTGATAACAATTCTTGAGTTTTACCTGTGAGTCTGGCTGGCTCAGAAGATAATTTTTTAATAGAAGCCTGTAAGTCTTTAAGTTCAGCAATGAAAACAGCTGAATCATTTTCCGTTATTCCTATTTCTAATTTCTTAGACATAGAAAGAGACATACTATCCATTTGGCTCAGCAGCGACTCAGATTCAGTTATGAACAACAGCCATTCGGTTTCTAGAATTTTTGTTGCTGAAGTTATGCTTCCTTCATCTAGCTGAGTATTTCTTAATTCATCTAATTCAGGCGTAATTAAGGCAATTGACGCTTGTATCTCTTCTTTATCAGTTGTTAGTTTTCTTAATTCCTGACTTCTAGATTCAAGTTGATTGTTATTAAATTTAATTTTTTCTTCTATCTCTCTGTTTCTGTCTTTCTTAAGAGTGAGGTCTTGTTCCGTTCTTGAGATATCTGCACCAAAACTATAAAAATCTTGCTGCACTTTATCCATAGCAGTTTGAAGTTCAATTTGCTCAGCTCTTAAGGCCATTATTTTTGAATCAGAGGTTGTTTTAGATGAATTTGCTTCTTGAACCTTTATTTCCTGATCCTTAACGTTTGCTTCTTTTAATTCTATCTTCTTAGAAATGTCTTTCCATCTAGAAGTAAAAAGGAGACCTTTAGCATGTTTTTCATCCTTCCTAAATTGGGTGTATTTTTCTGCTGCCTTAGCTTGTTGTTGCAGTTTAAACAAAAGCCTCCCAATCTCTTCCCTTAGATCTTCAAGTCTTGAAAGGTTATCTTTAGTTTTTTTAATGCTTGATTCAGTTTCTCGTTTTCTCTCTAAATATCTCGATATGCCAGCCACCTCTTCTATATAACTCCTCATTTCTTCTGGTTTTGCGCTTACAAGTTGGGAAATCATACCCTGCTCTATAATGGCATAGCTTCTTGGACCTAGACCGGTCCCCAAGAAAACATCTGTTATGTCTCTTTTTCTACAACTAGTTCCATTCAAATAATAATTAGATTGTCCATCAATCTCCAAACTCCTTCTTACAGATATTTCATTGTAGCCAGAATACTCTCCTCCAATCCTTCCATCCGAGTTATCAAAAAAAAGTTCAACGGAAGCCCGTGAAACTGATTTTCTTGAAGCAGATCCATTAAAAACGACATCTGACATTGAATCGCTTCTTAAATTCTTAGCAGAACTCTCACCCAAGACCCATCTAACGGCATCAATGACATTTGATTTTCCGCATCCATTTGGACCTACAATACAAGTCATTTCGCCAGGAAAAGACACTGAAGTTGGATCTACAAAAGATTTAAAACCTGAAAGCTTTATTCCTTTAAGTTTCATATTTCACTTTTATTTGAGGGTAGAAAACCAACGCCCTGAAGCAGGACGGCAATGAAAAAAGAAAAGCTTTCATTGCTGACGAAGTCTATTCTATTTATTGTTACGAAACTACTGATTTTTTCTGTTATTTAAAGCTTTTATGGCTATTTTAAGCTCTTCTTTTTCTCTTTCATTGGTAATCAGAGATGCGGCTTTGGTCCACTGAATAACAGTCTGATCAAGATTCCTTTCTCCAAGGTATTGAAGGCCCTTTAGAGTCAAAGCAATAGGGTTGTCTGGATTCTTTAATAAAGCTAAGGCAAGCATTTCCTTAGTTTGTTCTGTAAATTTTCTTCCTTCTGAGAAATACAAAACTTGAGTATATTCAGCCAATATTTCTCCGCTTAGCTCATCTTGATGATTTATAAAGAGAGACTGATATGCCAGCCTCGAAAGATTAAATTCTTCTAAGTTCTTTAGGCTTATAGCTAGAGCATAAATGTGATTAGATTTCTCTTGATTCTTAACCATGTAATCTAAATACCTATTCTTAAATGATTCTTTATCTTTGGCCCTTTCCTCTTTATTTCCATTTAAGAAAGATTCAAAAACTTCAGCATCCTCTAATAGGGAGTAGGATCCAAGCTCTAACGGATAGAAATAAATAGACAAGATCATGAACAGTCCTGTAATGCTTAGGACGATTGAAAAGGTCTTTCTTCTTCCTTCAAAGTTTTCACTTTGTTCACTAATTAATTCTTCTGGGACATCCTGAAGAAAGAGGATCTCCCTCTCATCTTTTAGTTTATTTTTTGTAATTTTCTCCAAACCTTCCATGTCAGAAATAACTTCTGATTCTGAATCAAAAAGAGATAAATTATCTAGTTTTCTATTGCTTTTAGTTTTTCCATTTGAAAAAGAAAAGACTAGGTACAGACCTAAAGCAATTAGTATAGAAGTTATAAAAATGACTAACATCTATCTGTTCTCTAGTTCAGATAGTAGTTGTTTCTTCAGTGCCCTTAAGTCTGTATTAGAAACTTTTTTCTGTCGGCTCCTCTTAGCTAGAAGAGCAAAGATCATCGTACTAAACAGAAGAATGAAAGGACCTAGCCACAGTAGGTAGGTTGAAGGCTGAAACGGGGGCTTGTATAGAATGAAATCTCCATACCTTTGCGTCAGAAATTCAGTAATTTCAGAATCTTTTTTACCCTCTTGGACTAATCTATAAATTTCTATTTTTAAATCTCTAGCAATTGGAGCATTCGAACCTGAGAGGTTCGAGCTTTGGCACTTAGGGCACCTATAATCGTCCAGCAGCTTATTGAAACGAATTTCTTCCTCGCTAGTATCAAAGGGGTACAGTTCTTTTTGAACATCTAGATTTTGAATTTCTGCAGATAAAATAACCTGCGAAACTACTAGAATTATTGAATAGAATAAGGTTTTCATTTTAAATGAATCACAAACTTTTTATTCCAGATTTCAGGAGTCAATGCGCCAACATGCCTTGTTTTAATTATTCCATCTGAGTTTATTAAAAAAGTCTCGGGCGCCCCGTATACCCCAAGATCAATTGCTAACGACCCTTCTTTGTCGTAAATACTAAATTCAAACGGATTGCCATCTCTTTCTAACAAGTCCAAGGCTTTTTGTCTGTTGTCCTTATAATTCAACCCGTAAATCTTTATCTTAGATTCTTTTTTTAGATTTAATAAAAAAGGATGCTCCACCCTGCAAGTTATACACCAAGTAGCCCAAACATTTACAATGGCTGGGAAATGAGAAATATCACTTTTTGTTAAAATAACCTCTTCATCTTCTAATTTTGTAAGATTAAATTCAGGAAAATTCTTATCTATCAAAACGGAGTTGAGTTGGTTATTGTCTCTTTTTAGAAAAGAAAAAAGAGCTATGACCAATAATACAAAAACTACTAGAGGAGCTATGTCTATAAGCCTTCTCACGTCTCTTTCCTTAAAAGTTTAATACTGGAAATAAAGGTACCAATTGCTATCAATAATGCTCCAAACCAAATCCACCTTACAAAAGGCTTTACTTGCAATCTAAAAGACCAAGTATCTCCCTCAATATTTTCTCCCAGCGCAACGTAGTAATCCTTAAAGAGATCAGCAACTATTCCCACTTCAGTTGTTACTTGGTTTGCAGAAAGGTAACTCCTCTTCTCAGAACTTAAGGCAATTGTCCGAGTATTTTCATCTATCTTCAGACTAGCAACATCTGCAATATAATTTGGTCCTTTTTCAGAGCTAAGATTCTGAAATTCAAAGACATAGCCATCTAAATCGTAGCTTTCGCCAACTGAGAGTAATAATTCTTTTTCACTGGAATAACTGCTCACTACGCCTATACCTAAGACCAGAAAAGCAATGCCTAAATGAGCAAATATTGCTCCTAAACGGAAGCTCAGAAAAGATTTTATTTTATTTAAAGGTCTTTTATTTATGACAATATCTAAAAAGTTTCCGGATACAATCCATGAGAATAATAAGCACGCTACAAGGGAACCCGTATTAAAGCTTCCAAAGAGGAAATATAAGATAATATTTATAACAATCAGTACAGTCAGGGTTTCTATAATAAGCCTGGTAATAAATTTAAAATCTTTAGTATCACTCCAGCCTAAGAACAGACCTACGCCTTGCAAAAAGCCTAATCCGATAGCAAAAGGAAGAATTAAAACGTTAAAGTACGGAGGACCAACCGAAACTTGATCGCCGTTTGTATAAGCTTCATACAAAAGAGGGAAAATAGTCCCAAACATTATTGAAATTGCCAACACAACAAGCAGGAGATTGTTTAAAAGGAAACCAAATTCAATTGATGTCAATGAATAGGTACTCTCACTTTGGGTCCTAGTATTTTTAAGACTATAAATAAGAAGAGCACCAAATATGAAATACGAGCATATTCCTAAAATAAATAACCCTCTTTCTGGATCAAGAGCAAATGCATGAACGGAAGTTAAGACTCCTGATCGGACAAGAAAAGTACCCAACAAACTAGCAGCGAAAGATAAAATTGAAAGCAATAGAGACCAGTTCTTAAATACCCCTCTTCTTTCAGTAGCAATAAGAGAATGGAAAAGAGCGATAGATATTAGCCAGGGTACAAAGGCGGCATTTTCAACCGGATCCCAGAACCACCATCCTCCCCAGCCTAATTCATAATAAGCCCACCAACTGCCCAATCCTATTCCTAATGTAAGAAAGGCACACGATAGCAACGACCAGGGCCTTGCACTCCTAGCCCACAAAGAATCAATATTATTAGTAATCATTGCTGCTATGGCTAAAGAGAAAGGAAGAGCAAGTCCAGAATAACCCATATAAAGCAAGGGTGGGTGAATTGTAAAAGCAAAGTCTTGCAAAGATGGGTTAAGGTCCCCGCCTTCAAGAGGTGAAAAAGGCAGCAATCTTTCAAAGGGATTAGAGGTAAATAAAGTAAAAAGGATAAAAGCAAAAATTACCTGATTCATAATTGCAAATGTTATAGAGGAGAAAGAATCATTTACGTTTCTCTTTGAGAACATATACCCCACAAGCCATAGAGATAAACACAGTATCCAAAGGACCAAAGATCCTTCATGCGCGCCCCACGTTGCAGCAAATTTGTAATAATCAGGAAGCAGGGTATTTGAATTTGTAGCTACGTAAGCAACGGAAAAGTCATCAACTAAAAAAGAATATATTAAACAAGTGAGTGACCCAGCTACAAGCAAGGCAGTCAGAACAGAGAACGGTCTAAGATAACTTTGGGAATAATATTTTTTTGAAAAAAATTCATAAAAAGGCAAACATCCACCTATAAAGGTTACTGCTAAAGCTCCGATTAATAAGAGATGGCCAATTTCTGGAATCATTCTATTTTATTTAACATTTTAGCCACTTCAGGGGGCATGTAATTTTCATCGTGTTTTGCTAAAACCTCCTGAGCAAGAAAAGTGCCATCTTCTTTTAAAAAACCCTTAACCACAACACCAGCATCCTCTGAGAAAAGATCAGGAAGTATTCCATTGTAAGTAACAGATAGTGAATTCTGAAAATCAGTAATTAAAAAAATAACTTCCAAGGAGTCTGTGCTCTTTTGAATAGAGCCTGAAGCCACCATTCCACCTGCTCTAACAACACTACCAGGAGCAACGTTACTACTTACTAATTCACTGGGAGAATAAAAGAGGTTCATATTCTTTGATAAAGCACTCATGACTAAAACTAAAGCGGCAATAGCTCCCAGTAAAACTGTAACTATCGCATAAATTCTTTGTTTTCTAAGCGGGTGCAAACTTACTCCTCTAAGGTACCTTCTCTATAAATCCTTTTTAACCGGACCACAGGGATAATTATATTAATAGTGATAATAATTATAAGAATCAATAAACAAGACCATACGTAAGGACCTTTGCCATCCATAATAAATAATATCTGTAATGAATCTAACATCTAATTTTAGTATTTAAAAAATTGTTTTTTTACCCAAGATTTATCCCTTTCCCTTGAAATTATTTCAGCCCTTAGACCATTTGTTAGCATAAAAATAAAGAGGCAATAAAAACCTAAGACACAAACTAATAACGGCAGGTACATGTCTGGGGACATGCTTGGTGAAGAGGTTAGAGTGAAAGTAGAAGGTTGATGTAAAGTTTGCCACCAATCAACTGATTTCTTAATGATTGGGACAATAACCACCCCTAAGACAGCTAAAATGGACACGGCCCTGTCGCCTTTAGTTTTATTTTCTATTGACGAGTGAAGTCCAATAATTGCTGCATACAAAAAGAACATTATTAACGTTGAAGTTAAACGAGCATCCCAGACCCACCATGTACCCCAAGTCGTTTTGCCCCATATTGAACCTGTTAATAAAGCTATGAGGGTAAAACCTGCGCCTAATGGAGCAGCAGAATTTATTAACATGCCTGCGATCTTAGCTCTCCACACCATTGAAATAAATCCGCTGATAGCCATAAAAATATAAATGGACTCAGCTAAAATAGCTGATGGAACATGAATATAAATAATTCTATACACATCCCCCTGCTTGTAGTCTGTAGGCGAAAAACCAAGACCCCAAATTAACCCAGCGCAAAAGACTATAACTGCCAGTCCAGCTAACCAAGGTAGAGAACTTGTCGCCCATCTGTAAAAATGAGGAGGCGACCCCATCGCAATTAGCCAGTTCTTAATTCTAGACCAAACTCTATTCATAATTTAATAAAATAGCCTCAACGGTAAGTAAACAAAGTCCCGGGATTCCAATCGCCAACATCGCACCCATAATCGAAATAAATCCTGAGTAATCTTGCTGGTTAATGGCAGCTGACATTATAGCCGTACCCATAAGTAAAGTAGGTATAGAAAATGGTAAAACGATTATTGCACTTAAGATTGCACTCCTTCCAAGAGATAAAGCCGCACCTAAAGCACCCAATAAACTCATAAATAACGTTCCTAGCAAAAGGCTTATGATTAAAGCAAAAAGAACTCCAGAGGGCAGATAGAGGAAAACAGAACTTAAAACAGAAGCTAGAATAATAGGTGCACCACACACCAACCAGTGACAAAGAACTTTAGCAAAAATTAAAACAAATACGGGCTCTGAACTAACAAAGTATTGATCTAAGGTTCCATCTCTAAAGTCTTCACTAAAAATACCTTCTACTGCTAGTAAAGATGAAAGAAGAGCAGATATCCAAATAATTCCAGCAGCCATAGAACTTAAGAGGGACTGGCTTGGCCCTAAAGCCAATGGGAAAAAAGTAACAACGATCAAGAAGAAAATAAGAGGAGTGATATACGTTGCTGAACGCCTAAAAGATAAGGTTAAATCTCTTCTCAACACAAGCATGAACCAGTCGAGAGTGCTATCTCTATTAGTCATTTTTAACATCCAGATATATTTTTTGGGAGTTCAACCTTGACGGTCGATGTCCAGTAATAAGAAAAGAGGCTCCTTTGTTATTTAACTCTCTAACAATATCCTCTATTAATTCAATTCCTTGGTCGTCTAAAGCCGTAAAAGGTTCATCAATTAAGTAAAGATTAAAATCCTTTAATAGCCATCTTCCTATGGCTATACGTCTTCTTTGTCCTGCTGACAGACGAGAACTTTGTCTATTTAAAAAATGCTTTAAGCCAATTTTATTTGCAATTGAAGCAATTTCTTCTTGAGAAGAATTAAAGCCCGAACTAGAAAACTTCAAGTTTTCGTAAGTAGTTAAAAGAGGCTTGATGCCTATTTGATGTCCTTGATAGAAGCAACTAACATCGCCTTCTTGAAGCGTGGATGACACTTCTGAATCATTCCAAAACATCTCTCCATCATAATCGTTAATAAAACCAAGCAAGGATCTTAAGATAGTAGTCTTTCCAGAGCCATTAGATCCAATAATTTCTACATTCTTTCCAGCTTCTACAGTAAAACTCAGACCTTGCAATACTTCTTCGCCTGACCTGCGGCAATTTAGGTTTTTAACTTTTAGTATGTTTGACACGTTGGATTAAGGATTGAATCTATTTTATCAAAATAAATGACTTTTCTAAATGTAAGGTACATAAAAGGTACATTAAAATTTACTCTTATTAATCATTTGCCTTACAATGCGCGTTTAATTTATCAATGGAAGTATTTTGAACAAGGTAAACTTTGCTAAGAGAAAGAGTGTTAAATTTGTGGAAGAAGGAAATAATTTAGCACCTAAATTCAATGATGAAGGCATACTGCCTGTGGTGGTTACGGAAGCATTATCCGGCATGGTCTTAATGATTGGTTATATGAACGAAGAATCTCTAAAAAAATCAATTTCTACGGGTGAAGGTCACTACTGGAGCAGAAGTAGAAAATTATTGTGGCATAAAGGAGCTTCTAGCGGCATGGTCCATAAAATAAAAGAAATATTAATTGATGATGATCAAGATTCAGTCTGGTTGAAAGTTGATGTACAAGGAATTGGAGCAAGCTGTCATGTCGGCTATAAATCTTGCTTCTACAGGTCAATAGAGAAAGGTGCCGAAGGTTTATCTTTAAAATTTACAGAGAAAGAAAAGACTTTTGACCCAGAAGTGGTTTATCCCGGGTCAGAAAATCCTACTCAGCTTTAACTGGCTTTATTTAAGGCCTGTTCTATATCGGCAATGATATCGTCGATATGCTCTATTCCAATCGAAAGTCTTACATAACCAGGGGTCACACCTGCAGAAAGTTGCTCTTCTGAAGAAAGCTGGCTATGCGTAGTTGAAGCTGGATGTATTGCCAAGGACCTGGAATCGCCAATATTAGCTACGTGATAAAGCAGTTCCAAAGAATCTATAAACTTCTTACCAGAGTCTAGACCTCCAGGGAGTTCAAATCCAATTAGAGCACCGGATCCTCCTGAAAGGTATTTATCAGCTAAGACTTTGTGCTGACCTTCAGACAAGCTCGGGTAGGTAACCGAAGCAACCTTGTCATGATCTTGCAAAAATTCAGCTACTAGTTGAGCATTTTTTGCATGCTCTCTCATTCTCAAAGGAAGTGTTTCCAGTCCTTGAATGAAAAGCCAGGCATTAAAAGGACTCATCGCTCCTCCTAAATCCCTAAGAAGTGTTGTTCTTGCTTTCATGATATAGGCAATAGGGCCCATCGGTTTTATTGCTTCAGTCCAGACTACCCCGTTATAGCAAGCATCAGGGGTATTCAATGCAGGTTGCCTTTCTGGACCGGCAGACTCCCAATCAAAGTTCCCTCCATCGATTATTAGACCTCCCACTGAAGTACCATGGCCGCCTATATATTTAGTAGTTGAATAAGTGATAATTGCTGCTCCGTGATCAAAAGGCCTACAAAGCACCGGTGCCGCTGTATTATCTACAATCAAAGGTATACCTAATTCCCTTCCTATGTCTGCCACTTCCTGTATTGGAAAAACCTGTAATTTAGGATTTGGTAAAGTCTCTCCAAAATAAGCTCGTGTTTTTTCGTCAGTTGCATTTGCAAAGCTCTCTGGATTTGAAGGGTCAACAAATCTTACCTCAATACCCATTTCTGAAAGGTTATTCTTAAATTGGTTGTAAGTACCTCCATACAAGTGAGAAGAAGAAACTATGTTATCTCCCGCTCTTGCCAGATTCTGGATTGAATAAGCTGAAGCGGTTTGTCCTGATGCAACCGCTAGTCCAGCTGCTCCACCATCCAAAGTAGCCATTCGCTCTTCCAGAACAGCGTTGGTAGGATTCATAATTCTTGTATAAATATTTCCTAGTTCAGAAAGAGCAAATAAATTAGCTGCTTGATCTGTGCTTTCGAATAAATAACTGGTTGTTTGATGAATGGGTACAGCCACTGAACCTGTATTCTCATCTGCTCTCCAACCCGCATGAAGTGCAATCGTTTCTACATTCTTACCTGTGTAAGTCATTTTATATCTCCTAAAAAAAAACCTGCCAACTTTCACTAAACAGGTCTCATATTAAGAAATCCTTCTTTAGCAGTATTTATATAGCACCCGCAAGCTGGGTCAAATCGGTGCTCCTTGTATTGTATAATAATAAATAATTAATTCAATAAGCGTTTATAAAATACAATAAGAGATTAGGCCCCGTTAGCTCAGTCGGATAGAGCGCCGGATTCCTAATCCGGAGGCCATAGGTTCAAATCCTGTACGGGGCACCAATGAAATGAACTGGAAAAAAGAAACTAAAGAAATAGAAAAAAGAAAACTACTTGCTAAACAGCAAGGGGGGAAAGACGCTGTTGATTTGCAACACGCTAAAGGAAGATTAACTTTAAGAGAAAGAATAGAAAAATTAGTAGATAAAGAATCTTTTCAAGAACAAGGAGAAATTGCTGGTGGATCAGAAACTAATGAAGCTGGTGAAATACAATCTCTAACACCTGCTAACTTTATTTTAGGATTTGCAAAAATTGATGGCAGGCAAGTGGTAGTCGGAGGAGAAGATTTTACAGTAAGTGGTGGTTCCCCTAATTCAGCTGGATTAAGAAAAAGCGTCTACACAGAAGAATTAGCTCTTAAATATAAAGTGCCTCTTATAAGGATGCATGAAGGTGGAGGCGGATCCGTTGCCGGTCCGGGGAAAAAAGGAAGAGGATCTGGAGGAGATGCTGTATTTTCTAGGTCAAGATTCAAATCAGTTGCAGACACCCTAAGAGAAATACCAGTTGCCTCTGCTGCCCTAGGACCAGTTGCAGGACTTCCTGCAGCTAGATTCGTAGCATCACACTTCAGAGTGATGACGAAAAAAACAGCTCAGATTTTAGTTGCTGGGCCGGCTGTAGTTGAAAGAGCCTTTGGGATAAAAATGACCAAAGAAGAGCTTGGCGGCTCTCAAATACACAAACTAAATGGTGTTACAGACAATGTGGCTGAATCTGAAGTAGAAGCCTTAAATCAAATTAAACAGTTTTTGTCATACATGCCACAAAGCGTTTATGAACTAACGAAAAGGTTAGAGCCAAATGACCCCATTGATAGAAAAGATGAGGAGCTATTGTCGATTATTCCAAAAGAGAGACAAAAATCTTATGAAATGAGGGATTTAATAAACCACGTAGTAGATAATGATTCTTTCTTTGAGATTACGAAATTCTTTGGCCAAGGGATAATTACTGGATTTGCAAGGATGAATGGTTTTGCAGTTGGAATTTTTGCTAATGACTCTAATTTCTACGCTGGTTCTATGTCAGCTACTGGAGCACAAAAGACAACCAGATTTATTAAACTATGCGATACTTTTCATATCCCTGTAATTAGTCTTGTAGATGAACCGGGGTTCTTGATAGGCCCTGATGCAGAAAAAGAAGCAACTATCTTGCACGGCACAGAGGCGGTACTAACGGTTACAGAATCGCAGGTACCCTGGTCTACGGTAATGATAAGAAAATCTTTTGGAGTTGCTGCAGCAGCACACTACGGTCCCGATGGATACGTGCTGGCGTGGCCGTCAGCTGAATCTGGTCCATTACCCCTTGAAGGAGGCGTGGCGGTAGCTTTTAAGAAAGAGATTGCTGAAGCTCCTAATCCAGAAGCCAAAAGAAAGGAAATAGAACAGAGGCTTGCCAAAAATCAAAATCCCTTTCCTCGAGCTGAAAATTTTTCAGTCCATGAAATAATTGACCCTAGAGAAACAAGAGAATATTTATCTAACTGGATAGAAAGAGTTCAACCTCAACTAAAGGCAAAGCTATTATCTGTAAGTCCAAAGCGTTAAATTTAACTTAAATAAAGAGACAGCAGAATTATACCTAATATATACTATTAGAAATACCAAAAAAGGAGTACAAGAAATGAAAACTTATGAACAATTTTATATAAACGGCGAGTGGGTAGACCCTGTTGAAGAATTAAACACTTGCGAAGTGTTGAACCCTGCAAATGAAGAGGTAATTGGAAGGATTGCAATGGGAAGTGCTGCAGATGTAGACAGGGCTGTGATAGCTGCTAAAGATGCCTTTGATACCTATAGTCAAACTAGTGTAGAAGAAAGATTAGCTCTTCTAGGAAAAATAGTTGAAGTTTATCAATCTAAATATGATGAAATTGCAGAAACTATATCAAGTGAAATGGGCGCGCCTTTGACTTTGTCAAAAGCCGCACAAGCAGCAACGGGTCTTGGACATTTTGCACAAGCCATAGAAATCCTTCAAGGTTTCGAATGGGAAGAAACAAGAGGCAGAACTTTAATCAGAAAAGAGCCAATAGGTGTGGTTGGAATGATCACTCCTTGGAACTGGCCTATCAACCAAATTTCTTGCAAAGTAGCTCCTGCTTTAGCAGCTGGTTGCACAATGGTTCTCAAGCCAACTGAGATTGCACCACTTAACGCAATACTCTTTGCTGAAGTAATGCATGAAGCTGGAGTTCCACCCGGTGTTTTTAATTTAGTTAATGGCGACGGATTAACAGTTGGTGAAGCCATGTCTTCCCATCCAGGTATAGACATGATGTCTTTCACGGGGTCTACAAGAGCAGGTATAGCTGTTGCTAAAGGTTCTGCTGATACTGTAAAACGAGTTGCACAAGAGCTGGGTGGAAAATCTGCCAACATCATCTTGGATGATGCCGATTTTGAATCTGCGGTAACCGGTGGCGCTAGACACTGTTTCAATAATAGCGGTCAATCGTGTAATGCACCCACAAGAATGCTTGTTCCAGAATCTAGGCATGATGAAGCGAAAGAAATTGCAAAACGAGCAGCCGAGACTACTAAAGTTGGAGATCCTTTCTCCGAAGATACAGGAATAGGACCTGTCGTTAGTGAAATGCAATTTGATAAAATTCAAGGCTTAATAGAAAAAGGCATTGAAGAAGGCGCTGAACTTGTAGTGGGAGGACCGGGTAAACCTGAAGGCCTAAATGCAGGCTACTATGTTAGACCTACTGTATTTGCTAATGTTAATAATGACATGACAATAGCTAGAGAAGAAATTTTTGGCCCTGTATTATCTATCCTTCCTTATGAAGATGAAGAGCAAGCCATACAGATTGCTAATGACACGGATTACGGACTTTACGGATATGTATCATCAGGCGACGTTGAGCATGCCAAGAAAGTAGCCAATAGAATAAGAGCGGGAAGCGTAGCTATTAATAATGCTTCAGCCGATTTTACTGCTCCTTTTGGAGGCTATAAGCAATCAGGAAATGGAAGAGAATGGGGTCCGTTTGGTTTTGATGAATTTTTAGAAATAAAAGCCGTAGTAGGATACTCCAGCTAAACCAATACACATAAAAAAGGCCGCTTTTGCGGCCTTTTTTTATACTTGATTAAGGACCTTCTTCCCCTCAGAAAACTTCTTAAAATTATCCAGAAAAAGATCAATAGCTCTTTGGGGTGCTCGAGGACCCCACGCTGAATCATGAGGGGTTATGTAACAGTTTGATAAAGTCCATAGTGTGGAGTCTTGACTTAGAGGCTCTGGATCTGTGGTGTCAAGAGCTGCGCATAAGATTTCATTTGTTTCTAAAGCAATCGATAGGTCAGATTCATTCACTGCCTCCCCTCTTCCAACGTTTATAAACATTGCCGTTGGTTTCATGATTTTAAATTGCTCTAATGAAAATACTTTCATCGTTTCTTCAGAAACGGGTAAGCAATTCACTACAAAATCACACTTTGATAACATTTCATTAATATCGGCTGGTCTAAATAATTGATCAAGGTTGTCCGATGCTACCGGAGTTCTTTTCGTTGCATAAACCTTCATTCGAAAAGCTTTGGCCAACCTAGCAACTTCTTGCCCTATTCCTCCAAAACCCGTTATACCTATGACCATATCCGTCAACTCTCCTGTTGACATCATCTGCTCCCATTTTTTTTCCTTCTGTAAATCGATGTGAGCATCAATGGATTTAATAGAGCGCAAAATTTGAGCAAAAACATAGGTAGCAATGGGTATTGCATGGATGCCTCCTCCATGAGAAAAGACTCCTGAATGTTTAATTAAAGATTGGGCCACAGGACTCTCTGTGCCTGCCCAGGATCCTTGAACAAAAGAGCACCCATCAAGAAGTGCAAGGTACTTTTCATGAAATTCTGGACTTTTTAAAGCTCTAAACATCAGTTCGTACGACACCAATGCAGCATCTGGCTTACCTTCACCCTGAATAAGATTACTGTCTTTATCTATTAAAAGTAATTCATGCCCTTTAAAAGCTTCATTTAATTCTTCTTCAAAGGCTAAATAAGTAAAGTCACTGATGCAAACCTTCATCTTTACTCTAAATTTCCAGTTTCTCTCATTTCTTTTCTTATTTTGGTGGCACTTATATCTGTAATGGATTCTTCAAAAACCTCTTCTTCAAAGACATAACCAACGCCTCGGCCAAAGGTTATATTCACAATGTTTGGTACTAGCATGATTTCATAGTCCACACCTCTATGGAAATCGTCCTCTGCTAAACCATCCGCTATGTTTTGACAAACCGTGTCCCAATTAAATGGGTTATCATCTTGCCCGTCTCCACCTGATGCCCCATGAACATCTCTAACTTGGATAGCAACTTGACCTGTTTTAGCTATTGCTCTTTTAAACAACTCTTGATGCCCATTGTGCCAAGGCTGCCACCTCCCTAGCATCTGAACCGTTGGTTTTTTCCAATCAAACATTATTTTTTAACTCCTCTGCTATGGTTACGTGATTAGTTTCATTCCATTCTTCAATTTTAAAATCACAGTCCGAAGGTGCTTCAAAAATTTTATTTGTATCTTCAAATCTACCTTCTTTAATTGTGTCTAACCAAATTAGAATATCAGGATCAAAGATATTTCTTGTTTCTTCTGTGGGGCAAACGAAATCACAAATTACAAACCTATTATGAGAGGTTTCAAAATCAGCAAGGTTCTTCATTCTTAAACTTTGACGAGTTCTTCCATCGTCACTAAAGTCCCAATCTCCAGCCATGCCTCTTACTTTATCTGCGTTATACCAAGCTGCATCCAATAAAGGTTGAAGTCTTTCTGCTAAGTAAGTTTTACCGCTGCCCGGGAGGCCCATGATTAATATCTTCATTAATATCCTTTTTAAAATTGATAGATTTTTTAAAAACTTAATTCATTTTGAATTAATTCCTTGGTGAGCCCAAATTCTTCCGGAGTATAAGCATGTTTATTCTTGTGACCCATAGAAGATTTGGACAGGTAATTTACCATACTGTTCTCAGTTTTTATATCTAGATCAAGATTGAAATTATTATAAATCTTCTTCATCATGCCAATAGGGTCCGTGATTAAATCTTCGTAAGCTACATCAATTAATCTCGAAGAATCAATGGAATCCCTGGCGTTGGAATATCTAACCAAAGCGTTCTTCCAAAACTGCAACGTTTCAGAGCCGATTAAGTTCTTATCTATGGAGCTAGAAAATCCAGATCTTACCGTTGCCGTTAAACTGCAAATCGAAGGAATTGTTTCAGATGGATCTCTTTTTATGTGGATAAATCTTGCATCAGGATAAATCTTTAAGATTTCAGGTAGGTGCTCTAAATGACAAGGGTCCTTTAAAAGCCATCGCTTAGGCTTTTCTTGCACCTCAAGACATTGCAAAAAACGTTTGTGCCACTTAAATGCAGGTAAAAAGTTAGCCTTCTGAATATAGTCTTGATAAGCAGGAATGTTTGCCATGTAGACATAAACCATGCTTCTTAAACTCAGTGTTTTTATTAAGAGGCACTCTTCAGGGCTAGAAGACTCAATATAATGCAAATCATCAAGCCCAGGTGTGAATTTATTCTTAAAGTACAGAACAACATCAGCTTTGAATAATTTCCTTCTTTGAGAGAAAGAGCCTTTCTTGGACAGAGGAAATGGGTACATAATTTCCCAAAATAATGCACTCCTGTGAGCTGTGTCTTGGCTTAAGAGATTAAAAAGATGGGTTGTTCCTGATCGAGGAAGGCCTATTACGAATATGGGAGAAGACGGCTGTTTTAATTCATGCGAGCTAACGTAATCAAATATTTTGGCTCGAGTTTGAAGGTGGTTAGTTATTTGAAATTTTGCTCCCAATGATCCAAAATAACTTAAATTAGCTTCATTATTTAATGATTTAACAAGAATTTCTAAAGGTTCCAGGTAGTCCTCTTCACCTAAATCTCCTTTGATAGAATTTAAAATATTATTTACATCTAATTGAGTATTCATTTCCTATTTTACAAATTAAATCCACTTGCAGTGTTTAAAACTATATAGAGAATTAAAAAAAATTAGTATGGAGGCCTTAAATCGCTATAATCGCACTGTGTAAGGAATTATAACCGCTTCTAGGTTACCTAACACGCCTTTAGGAGCATTAAATTTATACATCAAACTAATGCTTCTTTAGGTTTTTATGCCAAAAAAAATTAATTTGTCCAGAGTTTGCTGTCTGCTGCGTTGTATTTATTAAGGTTCTGAGTTCCACCAATATTTACAACAACCTCAGCCGTAAGATTGGATATTGTGTATTCTTTATCATCAATTATTAAAGGCTCAAATATTGTCTTTCTAACGAAGCTCTGGAGGTATTTATAGGCCTGTCTGTCATTCATTTTTCCTGAGGTTGATTTTATTCTTATGCCTTTAATTTGTCCTTCTTCTGAAATGTTGTAATTAAATTTAATCTTTGTTCTTCCTTTTTTTGCTCCATCAGGCCTTTTAAAACTTCGAGAAACTTGGGTAGCAGTGCAAAAAAGCAATTTACACACGGTGGCATCTCCGGCTTGTTCTTTTTGCCAAGATTTCATTTCACACTCTTTACCAGCGCAATTTAGACATATTGAAGAGGCTTGTTGCCTGTATTGTTTTAGTTTTTGAAAATTGTCATTGCTTAATTCTTTATCAATACTGCAGTTAAGGTCCACACTAAAAGACAGGCTTGTAAAAAGAAGCAATGAGAGTGCTAATAAACTTTTTTGATACATAATATTCTCTATTTTATTTCAATCTACTTAGGATATGAGAAGTAGTCAAATTTTATTGAAATAAGATAGACAGTAAGAAAACCTATGGCGGAGAGGGAGGGATTCGAACCCTCGATAGGGGTTAACCCTATACTCCCTTAGCAGGGGAGCGCTTTCAACCACTCAGCCACCTCTCCTAATAATCAGGACGGCAATTCTAACGCCGTATGTTGTATAAGGACAGTCAAAAAATTTAATATTTCTAAAGTTCTTTTTTTACAATTTTTTGTATGAGATTTAAATAATAGGATGTAATTAATTTGACTTTGAGACCGCAGAGATTTAAAAATGTATTAATGAAATTACCTCAGGAATTATTATGAAAAAAAATGTTTATAGAATCTTACTGTTAATTGCATCTCTTAGTTTCTCTATTAATGCTTTTAGTGGACATCATTCAGAAGGAAAAGAATCTTATCAAGAGGGTCAACAAGCAGTCTTGGATGCTTTTGGATGGGACTTTGAGAAGGCTGAGATAACAATAGAAAAAATTAATGAAAGCAATCATGTCTTGTTTGGACTCGGAGGAAATATATTGGTTAATTCCGGAAAGGATGGCGTATTAATAGTTGATGATCAATTTCCTCAATTAAAGAATAAAATCATGAGAGCCATCAGAAAAGTTGGTGGTAAAAAAATAGATTACATAATTAACAGTCACTGGCATTTTGATCATGCCGAGGGGAATTTAGCTTTTGGAAAAACAGGATCAAAAATTATAGCTCATGAAAACTCACGTTACATGATGATAAACCCACAGCCGATTAACCTTGTAAGCGTGGTTTATCCTCAGCAACCCTACCCTCCACATGCGCTTCCTCAACTTACCTATCAAAACACCATGACCGTAAATTTGAACGGAGAAGAAATAGGCTTGTATAATTTTGGGTCCGCTCACACAACTGGTGACACAGCGGTATACCTAAAGCAATCCAATATCTTGCACATGGGGGATGTTTTTAATATGTCAGGTTTTCCATTTATTGATGCTGGAAATGGTGGAAATATAGATGGAATTATTAACTTCTGCCGATCCGTGCTTGCAGTGGTTAACGATGAAACCATTGTGGTTCCTGGACATGGACCCATTTCCACAACTCAAGACATGCAAAACTACATAGACATGCTGGTTGTTGTTAGAGACAGAATACAAAGCTTAATTGATCAGGGAAAGAATTTAGAAGAAGTTCTTAATAGTCATCCAGCAGAGGAATGGGAAGAAGGGTTTGGTGATGCAACAATGCTTGTGGATCGTGCTTACACTGGAATGACTAAATAACTTGGGATAAAAAAAAGCCGAAGCCCCAAGACTTCGGCTTATCTTAATTTTTAGGATTAAAAGTTTTTACGCCATTCAAGTCCTAGTCTTCTGGGTTGACCCCAGTAATCAGCAATCATACCCAGTGAGAAATCTACACCACCGACTTCTAAATCCCCGCCTTGGTGAAGCATGCCCACTATGTAATCTTTATCCAGTAGATTAGTACCCCATAAAGTTAGGGATGTTGCACCATCAGCAAAGTTCCAAGTAATTCTTCCATCTACTAAATTATAAGCTGGGGCTAGCGAACTTGGCACATTTAACAGAGTATTGTAAGAACTGTCATATCTCGAAAGTCCGATCTGACTTACTATATCAGCCCCTGAAGACAAAGATGCAGTATGAATTAAGCTAACGTCAAAAGTATTACTTACTCCATCATCACCAGAACCAAAACCCGTTCCACTAAGGTCTCTAACTAAAATTGATTCAGCTAAAGTTACTGGATCAATAACATTGTCATTAACTGTAAAGACATCATATTGCCCGTCAAGATGACCCCACGTAAGTGTCATGGCCAAACTGTCAGTAAGTTGAGCTAGCATTTCAAGCTCTAATCCTACTAAGGTAGCTTCTTGAGCATTGATTAAATCAGCAGTCGGCTGCCCATTGACTATTCTGCCCACCGTTACCTGTTGATTTTCATAGCTATTATGAAAACCCGTTAGGTTTAAGCGCAAAGTTCCATCTCTTAAGGTGCTTTTCATGCCAACCTCAAAGTTATCGGATATTTCTGGTTCAAAAGGTCTCATGCGAATATCTTGGTTAAAACCTCCAGAAGAATAACCTTTACTGTAACTGGCAAATACCATCATATCTTCATCATAAGCATGAGAAAGAATAACTCTTGAGGTAGTCTCACTAAAATCAACTTCTTGAGAACAACGATCGCTAGTAGCACCGTTAGCATCAAATACCATTCCCGGGCAATTATTTCCAAAATCAAACGAGCCATCGAACAAAGTCTGGACTCTAGTAAATTCTCGATCATCGTTCGAACTTCTCACACCAACCGTTAGATCAGTTTGATCATTGATAGCGTATGTACCTTCTGCGTATATTGCATCGTTTGAATTTGTCACGATACTGCTTTGAGTCCTGCTACCAAATGTTTGCGTTCCTATTAAAGTAGGTATCAAGCCGTACAAGTAAGGTATAGGCCATTCAGCTTGGGTTGGTATATTAACGCCCTGAAAAATAGGCACACCTATACTGTCTACACTGTCTTCTTCAAAGATATAAGCTCCTATGGTCCAAGACAAATTGCCTGTATCTCCAGAAAATCTTATTTCATGAGAATCAATGTCGTGTTTACTAGGGTTATTAATAACGTCTAATAAATTAGAGTTACCTGCCCTGGTAAGATGAGGACCATTACCCATGTTCCAGCCCCAAGTACCATTGTAATTATCGATTTCTCTATGATTGGAAATAATAGTTACATCGGCAAAAGATAGAGCAAAATTCTGCGTTAAAGTAAAAGAATCCGTGTCTGTGGTTGCTTGTTGGTTAGGGTTATTATCTAGCGCATAGTCCTTAGAGGTTGCCTCACAATTTGAGACCATGGAATCATAAGTACCCATATAGAATGCGAGTGCCGGAAATCCACCAACCAGTGCTCCGTTTTTATTTAAATTAAAACGACAACTTCCCAACATTGATAACTCATTAGCTTCAAAGTGATCGTAAGTAAATCTGGCATCATAATCATCGCCGTCAAAGTTTAAAGAAGCTCTTAATGATCTCGAATCTTCATTTCCATGTTTATTGCCTGTTGCTATATTGGTAATGAACCCGTCTGTCTCTTTAGTCATAAAGGCAAATCTAGCAGAAAGTCTATCCGTGAAAGGGACGTTTAGTGTTCCTCTAATAACTTGGTGATTACTAGTTCCAATTCCTACGTTTAGCATGCCTTCCATCTCATCAGAAGGTGCTTTTGTTATAATATGAATTAATCCAGCAGTGGTGTTCCTTCCAAAAAGTGTTCCCTGAGGACCACGCAAGACTTCTACTCTTTCTATGTCCATTAGGTCAACAAGACCTCCTTGAGCTCTACTTAGATATACT
>Ga0209091_10000263_pt1 | contig 51989 bp, 46 predicted proteins | sample ArcticOcean_MG_C_6_FD_187438 | JGI IMG/M metagenome (GOLD analysis project Ga0209091, IMG submission 187438) | Marine microbial communities from western Arctic Ocean - ArcticOcean_MG_CB8_128 (SPAdes) (version 2) | ecosystem: Environmental > Aquatic > Marine > Oceanic | place: Arctic Ocean...
TGCATTTGCATCAGGTTGGTGGTTAAAACATAACCCACCTAAAGACTGGATAGAAAAACTAAATGAAGTTGACTTTATCTATATCTCGCATAATCACCCTGATCATCTGAATAGGTTTACTCTAGGTAAAATTCGTAAAGATATGGAATTTATAATTCCAGATTTTGAAAGTAAAAGTGTCGAGAAAATTTTACTAAAATTAGGTTTTAACAATTTAACTATTTGTAGTTTTGATAGTTATTACCAATTCAAACACTCTGATTTATTTTTCTCTATTTTAAAGTCCGGTGATTTTAGAGATGATAGTGGACTCTATTTTACATTTGGAGATTTTTCATTTTTCTCAACTGTCGATTCAAACGATTTAAATTTTGGCAGGTTTCCGGAAAATATAACAATTTTTGCTTCAAGTTTTGCTGGTGGTTCGAGTGGATATCCTTTATGTTTTGATAATATAGATGAATTTAAGCAAGGTGAAATTCTCGTTAGGAATACGAATGCAGTTAAGGCAATAGTAATAAACAATATAAATAAATTAAATCCAAATTATTTCCTTCCATATGCAGGTTTTTTTCACGAAAGTGCTCAACGAGATAAATATATTTTAAAAAATAATAAAAAAAATTCTATAGATGATTATGAAAATCTTTTAAAAAGAAAGAACACTCAGTGTTTAGATATTCTCAAAAATGATTCTTATAGTTTTTATGGAAGTGAGATAGTCAGTAGTCGGATGCTTGATAGAGAATCAACCTCAATAAATCCTGAGACCTTTATGAATAAAGTTTTTTCTGACATAAATATAGATTCTGATTATATTCAGAACTTCTTTATCAACAGTAATTTTCGAGATAATTTATTAGTATTTTTTGAACTCACTAACGATAATTTTGTTGACACATTAAAATTTTTTATTGTAGATTTTTCATCTACTGTCCCTGTTGTTACTTTTGAAGAATTTAACTGGGAAATAATTAAATCTGAATATAATTCTCCAGAAATAAGGAAACTTAGAATCAAGGTAAGAAAAAATTCATTTGACTGGGTTTTAAAAAATAATTCTCCCTTTGAAGATTTATCAATTGGATTTCAATGCAAAATTGATAGAGTGCCAGATATCTACAATGTAAATTTTTGGAATCATTTTACTAACATCTATATTTGATTTAATAAAAATTAAGGATAATGGAAAGTAAATGTTATCAGATCAACACTACAAACAAGAATGTCCTCAATACTACTCTGTTAAGGTCGAGTAGCATTCAACACATTATAGAATTAAAACCTCCATTTCCAATCTTACAAAACTCGGACTGTTTCTACATAACTTTTAACTTAAAGTTCAAAATACAAGATTAACTAAATTCAAAAAATCACAACGATTTAAAGAAACCCATAACCTTATTTATAAATCTTATAAACTAATCTATCAAATCGATCAAAATCCTTAGTTGTATTAATCTCTTCAAGTGTACAAAAAGAATCCTCCCAATTCACCCCATATATTTTGTAATTAAAATTATTTTCTCTTGAAAGATAGAGATTGATTGAACTTGGGTCTGTTGGTGTTTCAATAACAATGTGTTCTTTCAATGACCAATGAATAGGGAAAAATCTTATCGGTCTAATAATTAACTTTGTCAAATTTTTAATTAACCTGGTAGATATTTCATAAATGTAAGAGTTTTTTCTTCTGAGTTGTTCTTTCATACTTTTTAAATGAATCGGGTGATTACTATTTTGTATATCAAACATAATCAATCCATCATTTTTCACAACTCTTAACATTTCACTTATTGACTTAATTAAATTAGGGAAATACCATGTTGAACGAAAACAGAATACAATGTCAAAAAAATTATCTTGGAATTCTAAATCTTCTGCATCACCTAAACAAACATTTATATTTGGAAGTGATTCTTTCACCATATCAACATGAGTTGGTGAAATATCAATTCCATATACTTCATATGCCATTTCATCTAATACATTTGAATAAGGAAAGCCATCACCGATACCTATTTCTAAAATTTTTCCTTTTTTTATCCTTTTAGATAATTCATTAATTAAATCTTTATCATATTGCCCAACGCCGAATTTAATTCTGGTTGAACTCCAAAATTGAGAATAGGTATTTCTCATATATTCTTTTACTTCATTAGGTTCATTCATAGCAAAATTCTCTTGAATAACCGTTAATTCTACTATGATATTTAATCAAACATGCAGTAATTAACCTTAAATTTTAAGATTTTGTTGGGGAAATATTGATTTCTGATCTGTTCATTCATTAGGTCTCTTTCATGTTTTTTCTTTAAAACTGAGATAACAGATGAAGAGAGCCAGTTCTTTCCTATATGGGTCAATATGGAACTCTTATTTAACCATTGTGATATCTTCTTGAAACTCTACCCTTCTCTATCATGAAGATGATGGATAAGAAGATAAATGATCTGTTGACATTTAATGTATTCTTTTTGGTAAATAAGTTGGTTGGATTAAAACTCCACCGTGAACTCTAGACATGGAATGACTTTTTCATTAAAGGCTCCATCCAAATTCAATCTATAACCGTTGAGTAGTGATAGTAAATAGGTATGTACCATTCTCTTCCGCAACGGTTGAGCAGCATTCAATACATTATAGACTTATAAACTCCATTTCCAATCGTACAAAAATTCCAACCGATTCTACATAACTTTTATCTTAAAGTTCGAAACACAAGAATTAACTAAATTCAAAAAATCATAACGATTTGAAGAAACCCATAACCTTGTTAATAAACTTCATAAAGATAGAATGGGAAATAATTAAATCTGAACATAACTCTCTAAATATGAGGAAACTTAGAATCAAGGTAAGAAAAAATTCATTTGATTGGGTTTTAAAAAATAATGCTCCCTTTGAGGATTTATCAATTGGATTTCAGTACAAAATTGATAGAGTGCCAGATATCTACAATGTAAATTTTTGGATTTCATTATGGTGAGGTCTTTTTCTAGTTCGTATGACTGGATAAAGCTTTCAATTGAGAATGCCTTTAAAATTGATACTACAAGGGAAATAAATAAAAAAACCAATATTGTTCTTAAACGAATTGCATCTAATTAAACTAGTTGAAAAGAATCATCTACTTGATATTGATCGGATAGTTAAAGGTTGGGAAATACCTTCTTATAACTTATTAAAAAGGATTGAATCTCAATGGTATTGGTGATGACAGACGATGTGATTATGTTGTGGAGGTTGATAAAGACTGTTAGGTAGTTTTGTATGGGACATACTTTTGATAGAATTAGTTAGTTATACTAATCTAACTCACCTACAAAACCTATGAAAAACATCACTACCCTTTAAAGTACCAATGATTGGGCGGTGCACTGTGATTATTTGGCAAATCATTAGTATCAAGTCTTGGCATTATAAATCTACTATTTTTATCTGTTTTAGCAATATCAACTTCGGTAGTCATTGCCAACTTGCAACCTCTTTTATTTAGCATATCAATTGATTGGCTATCGTATGAACCATATGGATAACAAAATGTCCAGTTATTCATATCTACTCCTAATGTTTCTAAAAAACTAATTGATAAATCTAGCTCTTTGCTAATTTCTTCATTATTTAAGCTATTCCAATAATAGTGGTTATAACCATGGTTGCCAATATGTTGTCCACTACTTAACATATGTTTTAATTGATCTTCATTCATATAAAGCTCTCTGCTAAAAGAATTTTCACTAATACCAATATATTTTTGAAAGAGATAATCTATAATCTTAAGTCTCAATTCTTCAACTAATTCTACTTGAAGTAATCGTTTGATAAACATAATATCTTTCGTATCCAGACGACTTGCTTGAGCCAGCTTTTTATAGTAATAGTCAAAGTCTTCAAGCTGGTATTCTTTTTGATAAACTCTAACCAATTCTTTCAAGTCGTTAACTAAATCTAATTTATCTTCAACAGAAGCTAGAATGAAATGAATTTTATTTACATCCAATACGGTATGCTCTGTAATAGCTTTAGATGGTGTATAAAAACTACCCTGAAGTTTATATTTATCTAGAATAGGAAATACATTGTTATAGTGGTCGGAGTAAGCATCATCAAATGTTAATAATATAGATTTATCTGCTATCTTTACTTGATTATCAATACTATAGATAACCTCTTCCATAGTAATAATATGATAATGCTTTCGCATATAATTAATTTGTTCTATAAATAGATTAATGTCTAAACCCTTGATATTTGGGTATCCTGAGTTTTTTAAATCTCTAACATAGTGATACATTACTATTGTTAAATTATTCATAATTATATCCATGTATGTTTAATTTGGTCTATCCTGGTCACCATCTGCTTTACATATTCTTAGTTTATTAATTTCTATAGTATGTGCCATAAAATTTATTTTTATATTTTCTTGAATAAAAGGAGAAAAATAATTTGGGGCAATGATTTCTTCTGATTCTAAATTTATTTTTCTAAAGCCTGCTTTGCTTAAAGTTTCTTCATTAAATCCGTAACACATAAAATCTATATACTCATAATCTTTATTTATAACTATTTGATATAAGTATTTAGAAACATACACAATATCATTTTCATCTCCTATGTAGTCCATAATTCTTAAAATACTACTACCCTCTACCTTAACCTCCCTTGTAACAATTAGAGAGGTTAATAGGTCTCCTTCATAAATACCATAAGTCTTATATTTATAAATAGGATGGTTGAAATATCTTTTGACAAAATAGTTTTTGTCTTTATGAGGAACGTTTTTTTTGCTATTAAAATTAAAATCTAATTCATCTTGATTTAATTCTAATAATTTATATTGACTGTCTTTAACAAAGCAATTATTTTCTAAAAGTTTATAATTACTTACTTTAAGAATATTAAAACTAATAATATTCTTGTTAATCATAATATATTGCTCCAAGTGCTGTGTATGAAATCCAAGAAAATCATAGATTTTAAGTGTTTTATCATTAATCCCAATACAGCTCATGGCATTATATGTATGATTATTTTGCAAGTAATCTAATAGTTCTATACCTAGCATCGGGTGATGATTGTGCCTTATTACTTTCCATAAAGCCAACCAAATATCACCAGTATCACCAGAAGACTGAATAAAACCAAGTATTCCATATATTCTATTTAGATGATCAATTCCAACAACAAAATTGATTTTATTTTTGTTTTTATATTCATATAAGAATAACTTTTCATTTAAACTTAAAATGTGTTTTTTTTTCCAATTTAAATCTATAAACTTCCTGATATTTTTATTATCGTCTACATTGGCGAATCTAATATTTAACATGCTATTTTAATTTTTCTAATATTAAGTTAACCATCACACCAACATCTTTTAGTGCCATCAACTCCCCAAGAGTAAATTTAATCTTAAATTCTACTTCAATAGCACTGACTAAATTAATATGATTTAAACTATCCCATTCTTCAATATCATCTGAGCTTGTTTTATCTTCAATAACTATATCATCTTTATCGAATATATCTCTAAATATATCTTGAACACCATCAAATAAATCCTCTCTAGTCATTTTCAACACTTATAAATTTGTTTTTTATTTTGTAATTTGTAATATCAAGCTTCCAAACAGAATCCTCATTATTTCTCTCTAGTAAATTAAAGCCAAATTTTTCATATAAATCAGAAACTATGCTGTTCTTAGAGCTTTTATAATAGTAACCAATTATTTCAGATACATCTTGGTCTTTGCATTTGCTAACTAATTTATCGAGCATAGCAAATTCCATATTTCTTTTTAGAACCCTACAACTCATAAGCCATAAATCTATATGACAAGTTCTATTTTCAACCCTTCCAATAAATACAGCTATCAAACCATTGTCTCCATATTTGTCAGTTAATTTTCCATAAACTTTAATATACTCATCACTTAAAGTAATAGTATCAATCTCTCCAGTTGTGTATCTTTTTGTAGTCAGGTTAAATTGATTAGTTTTATTTGTAAGCTGTGTAATTCTGTCTAAATAGACTGATGAAAAAGATTTAATTTCAGCAGTCATTTTAAGTGAAACTAAAAATTCATCATAAGATTTAAACGTAGATTGCTTATTAGCTCTTATCTTATTATCTTCATAATACTGGTTTCTATTTATGTCATCATCAGCTATCGATATTGGTTCAAAGTACCCATTTCTATCAATATGTGGTATAAATTCAACTACATCACTCCCTACATTTGGAACTGAAACGCTTGGAATTTGTGAAAAAACGATATCTCTTTCAACTGGGTTATCATCTATAAATACTAAGCTATCAACCCCTATATTTATTGATTTTGCTATATCTAAAATATTTTGATTTTTTAGATTCCAATTAGCTTTAAATGAAGTGAAATCATCAAATTTTAAAATACTTTCTGGATGACTAAAACCTTCTTTAGCATTCTCAAAATCATTTTTAGAGCAGATAGCAAGAGTGACACCTCTATCTTTTAATTCTTTGACATATTTTTGGAATATTGTATAACTCTCAGAGATTGCCGTTTCAGTGCCTATATGAATTCTATCAAGTCCATCATTCCCAATGACACCTCCCCAACAAGTGTTATCAAGGTCAAGAACTAAACACTTTTTAGACTTTCCAAAAATAGAGCTAATTATCTTACTAATATTAAAAGCCAGCTCTGGAATTGATTCCATGCTTATGGCATATTTCGCCTGATACCATAATGATTTGTCAAACCAATATCTTAAGCCAATATATGAGGATAAATAATTAATATCATTAATGTATAGATTTTTAATCTTTCTCGCATTGAGTGAGAACTCATTATTTAACTTATTAATAAAGTAAGTCTTACCATGAATATCATAACAATCAAGATTGCCTAAGCCTCTATCTTCTGTGTAATCAAAATTATTTTGGATAATGGCACAATCAAATTTTGATAAAGAGCTCCAGATTGACTTATATCTTTGTATCTCATTGCTTAAAAGTATAGCAACATCTTCAGGAGTGTCCTTTGACTCTGGATACTTTATGATATTTTTATTTGTTGTATGTATATAAATAATATCTGGGTTAAATTTACCTAATTCATTACTTCCAAATAAAGCATCCTCATAGTACTTATTATATTCAGACTCATAAAACTTTGGCTTAATTCCACTTTTCAGTAAAAAAAGTTCTAATATGTTTTTTATTTCCGCAGTAGTAGAACCACCTAAGACAGCAATATTTTTTTCTATAAAATTATCATTAAGCAATAAATCTTTTTTTATTGATTTCTTTTTTCTAAGAATATTAGTTACATCTAAAGGATACTCAAGTTGTGACAAAACTAACTCCAAGTGAATGAATCATGCTATCAATTTCGCTTTAAATTTTACTAAACCTCTATACGATTGCAACACTCAGAGAGAGGATAACTAAGTGTTAACTCAGAATAGATCTTTTGAATATTTTTGAAGTAATGAAGGCATTTTTTTCATTTTAATAATTATATATTCCTTATATCTATAAATCGATTTTACTAGGATTAATCAAATGTAAAGTATTTTAATTTCATCTTAGATACTTTTGATGTGTGGAAAGTTTTTTAGTCAATTACTCTAGTATTTGAGTAACTTCATATTTACTTTGCTTAGAATCTTAATTATTAATACTTAAAATTTATGAAGCATTAATCTATTATATTAACTATGGAAAATATCAAATAAAACACCATCATTTTCAAATACAACAGCCCTCCCAATTGGAAGATTAGTTTTCCATGATATATTATAAATTTGATCTGTAGATGTTGAACTATATTCGAACATGTATGAGCCCAATGGATTAATATATATAGTCTTAATATCAATAGATTCGTTAGATTTATCTTTGAGAGAAATTGAAATTTTTAATAACTTTCTGGTTGGGTTATTAAAATAGATTTCATAAAACTTACCATTTTTAATAATAATTTGGGGAGTGTAATAATGCTCAGAACGTTGAATAGATAGAGATAGTAATTTTTCTTTATAATAATACATTGCTCCAAAATTTCCATGTGCAAAAGAGTAATTACCAAAATTATCATTTCGCTTTCTATAACCAGCATAGCCTCGATGTTGAAATATAAGTTTTTTAGAGACAATAGCTGGCTCTTTCTTTAAATACTCATCTGAGTAGATAGTTTGATGAATAAAACTACCTATATTTTCACCACCAGTCATCTGGCTATTAATACTAAGCTGATAGTGAAATAAAGAACTGTTAACTTCAAATTTTCCACATTTAGTACCAGCAACATTAAAAAAATAGAATAGATGTTTACATTCTATAGGTTCTGCAATAATAATAGCTAAATTATTTTCAGCAATAAAAATAGATTCAAAATTATCACATCGAAACAAAAAAAAATCAGAAACGTTGAATTGAGAAAAACTAGGGGAAAAGTAGGTATAGGGAAGAGACTTATTAAAAGGATAAAGACTTCTAATAATTTTTCTAATTCCAAATGGTAGTTTTGATTTTATTTTGTTAATCATACTAGAGATGATAACCATTTCTTTTTTAGAATCTGTTGTCCAGTAAACTTACTATCTCCAAAGAAGAATTCAGAAGGAGGATGAGAGTGTTCTACGGATAAATTTGAGTTTAAATCTTTATGATATGATATAAAGATGGGAATACCCAATGTATCTTTAGAATAAAAAATACTCGATAACTCTTTTTCACAATCAAAAGTCATTATTGCTGCTGAATTTTGAACATATAACTGCTTTTTAATATTTTCTTTAGTAATGGAATTTGCCATATTAAGGCTAAATTCTTTCTTTTCAGATAGCTCTTGAGAAAATATATTAATTAAAATTAATTTATTAATAACTCCAGTTTGAGAATGAGAAGCTAAAGAATCAAAACATAAGAAAGTACCTTTTATCTTAGTCATTTGGTATGGGAAATCTCCTTGGTAACTCGAAGTTGATTTTCCTCTTTCAAAGGAAATAGCAGCTCTTTCACTCACTGGAGAGTCATCAACCTTACGAATTATTGGCTTAGGCAATTTACTTAAATGATCTTTAAGTTGACAATTAATATCACAAGGAACAACAACTGCTATTTCGCCTACCTCAAGATTATAATCTGATGACTTTAATCGAATATTCTCAAGTCCCTCAAAATTCACTTCATCTAATTTTTCCCACTTTAGACTGTATTTTTTTTGAACAAATACCCCAACTTTAAAATCAAGCGCCTCATCAGACTTTACTCTTCTATTAGGGACGAATTTTGTAATATGGACTGAGCTAATGATATCATCACCAGGATTTACAAGGAATAAATAATTTGACATATGAACTATTAAAAATTAAAAAAACATGCAATAAACTCACATAATATTTTCATAGTAAGGCAGCAAGAGATTTAACTGAAGAAATATTATTATTATAACAATAATTTTTCCAATCTTTAAAATTAGTCCATTCACTTATGAATAAAAAATCTAAATTAAATCGACTTGACACTTCAAAATCAAATTTACTGTCGCCTAAATATATTGCAGGTAATTTAATTGAGTCATTTTTAAATAATGATTTTAATATTTCATCTTTTGTCATTGGTCCTCCAAATATTCCACCATCAAATAAATCAACTAAGGACCTATTAGTAAAGATATCTCTTAATTCGCTTTGAACTCCTCCTGAAACAACAATCCAATTAGTTTCAGGGGAATTATCACGCAATGTAAAAAGTGATTGCGAAATTTCACATTCCATTAGCCCTTTGTGTATTTCTTCACCCACCTCTTTAATAAGCTCTTCAACATTAGGACCCACAGAATCAGAAGGAACTATATTATTAAAGAAGTGTGTAAAAAAATGTTCTCGAGGTTTACCTGTGTTTTTTTCTAAATATTCAATTAGTGACTTTGCACACTTATCACCATAATAAGAAGATGTAACTTTGAAATACGCTATCTTCTTAACTTTATTAGAGTTTAATATAACCCCATCACAATCAAATATTATTGTCTTAAAATGATTAATCACTTATTTTTTAATATTACTTCTTCAACTTTTTTTACATCTTCAGGCACATCAACTGCTAAACTAGACCCCATAGTTTCAACTACTCTTATTTTTGTTCCAATATCTAAGAATCTAAGTATCTCTATATCTTCATTAAGTTCAATTGTTCCTTTTCTCCCGAAATCTACAAAATCAGATAATTCTTTCTTATTAAATGCATAAATGCAGACTTGTTTAAAGTAGCTTCTAGGTTTGAATTTTTTTGACTTTGTTCCTGGTATCAATTGTCGAGACATGTAAATCATTTGATTATTCTCATTAAAAACTACCTTAGGTATATTTAAGTTTTCTGGATTCTCATTTTCATCAATCTTAGAATAACCATTAATTACTTCATTAGGATATTTCTTTTTTACTTCCAGAATTGATAGAATATCATTGGGGTCAAGAAGTGGCTCGTCTCCTTGAACATTAATATATATATCTGCATCTATTTGATTTGCTGCATCTGCAATACGGTCTGTTCCAGTAAGAGCTTTCTCACTAGTCATTAAAACATTAAAGCCAGCTTCCTCCACAACTTTTTTGATTTTTAAGTCATCTGTAGCTACATACACAAATTCCATTGGTAGCGCCTGAGCACATATTTCTGCAACCCAAAGTATCATTGGCTTTCCTAAAATTGGAGTTAATGGCTTTCCAGGAAATCGAGTAGACTTATAGCGTGCTGGAATAATAATAACTACTTTCATTTAAAGTGCATATATAGATGTTGACTCAATATTATATAATGTAGGGGTTACTGCCAACAATTTGACTGCAAAATTCGTATCTTTATGGACTTGAAAAATTAGATCATTTTCAATGCGACGTGAGTCATCAGAACTATATCCATCGAAGCCTGCTAAGAGAAGCCTTTTGGCTTTACCACTGCTTGCTACTGCTAGAGAGTAACTTAGAACAAGAGGGCTAGATAAAATACAATAATTTTCATCGTATATATTTTTGTTACTTTGGACACCAAGCCCATAATCAAGTACCTCTATAATCTTTTCAGAATTTAAAATACTTTTTGGAAGCGATGAAACAGGAGCTATTAAAGGTTTAGATAAACTAACTAGCTTTTCAAAATCTGTTAACAGACGTAAGGGATGACAAGCTATTCGCACATCGACTAAATCATTATCAATTAATGACTGTGCATTAATTGCCATTACCAATGGCTTTTTATCTCTTATATAAGCCTCAATTGCATCCTTATGAATAGAAACTTCTGGACCTGAACCAATTAAAATAACCTCTTTATTATTAAATAATTTAATAGAGGACCAATTACCTTTTGGAGTTTGAGAATAATAATTACGTGACTCTTCTAAAATATTTTTTGAATATTTTCTACCACCTATTGAACCTAAATGCTCAATGACAGAAATAATGTCCTCTTCCTGATACCTGGAGTCAGTCATCATTTCCTGAACATATGTTGGATGAACACTATTTTTTCCTGAAAGATAATAAAAAGCATTAGTTCCCCATCTATGCTTAACTTTTAAAGAGTTAAATCTCTTACTAATTAGAGAAGTAAGAGATTTAATATTAAGTCTAGTATTTCTTATATCAGAAATCTCAATCGCTAGAAGCTCAGTCTTAACATTACCTGCCCCCCTTCCCATACCAGTAACTGTAGAATCGACCCAAGTAACACCTTGTTCGAGAGCATATAAACTATTTGAAAGACCCATCGCCATATTATCATGTGCATGAATACCTAGCTCTCCCTTCCAATGGGTTTTAAATAATTCCATTACATTTTTTACTTTTTTCGAATCCATATTACCCAAGCTATCAGCAAAATAAAGAACATCAATTGGATAACTAGCGGCCTCCTTACCAAGAAGTATAAGCTCTTTTGGATCTGATTCACTAACTTGCATTAAGTTAAACCCAACTTTAAAGCCCCTCAATTTCAAGAACTTTACGGCTAGAAGCGCCTGAATAAACTCATAAGTATGGCATGCTATTCGAACGACCAATATATTGGATGTAACTGAGTCTTCAGGAAATAATTTAGTTAATTTATGCTCATCATATTCACCATTTTCAATAATTTCAGATGCATTTATCATTACGCATAATGCTATATCTTTTGGAACGTCTAATGATTTAATAAAGGAGTTTGATGTATATGCACACGCTCCTTTAAAACCTTGCTTATTAAGAGTTCTGAGGCCTAATTCAATTACATCTACACCAGCCTCATTAACTGCATAAATATACTCTTGTATAAGACTATGATCAAAATTCCAAGCATTATAATAACCGCCATCACGCAACGTACAGTCTAAAAAAACCAGTTTATTCATACTTATCATTTCAAAAGTTAAATAAAAAAATATTATAACAAAATACCAAAGCCTTAATACCTTGAAATATCTGTGACATCAGTAAATATAATTTTTTGTTGTTTATTTATTTGGAGTGTACTATTTCTATAAGAAGTGAAGAAACTTTTATCTTTAAGAATAGGTAAGTCCATATTGAATAATTCTGATAGGATAATTCTAAAACTATTAACTGGTGTAATTTTTTCATAAAGGCTAGTTTCAAATTCTCTAGGAACATAATAAGAATTCAATATTCCCATTCTTTCTTTAATTAAATTATCAGATGGATTTGACATTAATTCATTTCCTAATGAGGCAGGACCATGATCAGACTGAATAATTATAATAAAATTATCTTTATCGTATTTATTTTTAATAGAGTCTACTAGCTCTAATGTTTTAAAGTTAACAAACTGCAGTTGCTCAATATAGGCTTTTTGATCAGCCCAAGCATTATCATTTGAAACTAAAGAAGAAATCTTTGGGATGATTATATTTCCTCCATTTTTATCAAAAATAAATGGTGGGTGTGGTGCTACTATATGAGCAAAAATAAAATCACTACCATTTGATGCAATTTTTTTGATAGACTCAAATTGACACAGAATTCTAGCTTGAATTGAGCCATAAATTGAAAATGGACTTAGAATTGAAGCCTTAATTAAAAGAAAATCAAATTCTGAAAAAGGTGAACAAGAAACATTTAAGTCTGCAATTGAACTTCCCTCACTAACTGAATAACCAGACTCAAAAGTTATATATTTATACCCATTACTCATTAATAATTTTGCTACCTTGCTGTTAACAAGTGAATTATTGGATTTTATTTGATAAACTTTTTTCTCTTTGTCTAGATACTCCATATTTAATGATGAAGTTAAAGAAAGAAGAGTGTTGGAGTAATTTGAAATTGAGTTTTTAGCTATATAAAACCCCTTATCACTTAATTTCTCATAAAAACTCTCATTATCATAGTTATACAAATTTGTAAGCGTATCTTGAGATGCATATCCGTCAAGAATAATATAGTATATGTCTGGATAATCTTCATTATTTCTAGCTTTTTCATCTATCTCAACATCACTAGAAGAGTAATTATCGATAATTAAAGGCTGCTCATTAAGAGTGGGTAAAGACATAGACAAAAATTTCCCAAAACTTAAAATAGAAATTAAAATAAAAAATAATAGAAGTGAAAAAATATAATTTAAAAAAACAATAATAGGATCTAAAGGTTTTTTGGTTTTAATTAATAAAATAGTAATTAAGAAAAATAATAGGCACCAGAAAGGCAGAAAAAAACGATGCCTACCAATAGTTGTATCATTAATGATTATGTCAGATATAAAAGTATAAAAAACATGGCCATAGTAAAAGAAAAAAATTAATAAGATTATGACAAATAATGAGGATTTTTTTTGATTTTTAGTGATTAAAGATAAGAAAAAGTAAATAAAAAATGAAGTAAATATTGATAAAAGCAAAGGAAATACAACATCTTTTGGAATAACTTCACTTACATTCTCACTGACAATCATTAATATTGGATACGTTGAAAATATTAGTACACTAATCCATGGCTTTCTAAATAAATTTCTCATTTTTACATCAAATATAAGATACGGTCAGAATCTTCAACTTTAATTAATTCTAAAGTTTTAAAAAAAAATGAGAAGTCATTCTCAAAATTGTTTTGATACAAACTATGGACTGCTCTATAAAATTGATCATTTAAATTAAAGACATGCCCAGATGGATCTCTGAACGATGATTCAAGAATATGCATTAATCTCTTTTTAGATTGAACTTTTTCAATAATTTAAGAAATAATACTGTCAACCTATTCCAGTAGGCTTTAATAAAAAAAATACTTGCTAAGAATCCTGCTAGAATAATTTGAAGGAAATACCCTCCTGTTCCCATGTCCAGATATGCGTAGCATCTAGTAACTAAACTAAAGTATATTACAATTGATAGAACAACAGTTTTGATAGGCATTAATAAATAAATATTAAATATTAAATATTTAAAAATGATTATATAGACTAAATTGAAATTATCAACTGCATATAGCAGTCTATAAGTAAAATGAAATTGAATTAAATCAAAAAGGTTGTATTAATTGATCAAGAAATGTCTATTCCCAGCTGCAGGCTATGGTACTCGCTTTCTTCCAGCAACTAAAGCAGTGCCTAAAGAAATGTTGCCAATTTTAACTAAACCACTATTACAGTATGGTGTAGAAGAAGCATTGTCTGCAGGTATTAATAATATGGCAATTGTTACTGGAAGAGGAAAACGCTCAATCGAAGATCATTTTGATAATGCATTTGAGTTAGAGGCTCAACTTCATGGTACTTCAAAAGATCATTTATTATCTGAAATAAAGTTAGTTATTGAAAACTCAAACTTTACTTATGTTCGCCAGAGAGAAATGCGTGGCTTAGGGGACGCTATATTAACTGGTGAACCACTAATAGGAAATGAGCCTTTTGCCGTTATTCTAGCTGATGATTTATGTAGCCATGATTCAGAAAGTGTGCTAACTCAAATGATTAAAATCTATAATAAATACCAATGCTCTATTATAGCTATTGAAGAAGTGCCAAGTAATCTTGTGAATCAATATGGTATTATTAGTGGGAAATTAATTGATGATTCAAGTGATATTTATAGAGTTTCAACTATGATTGAAAAGCCAGACATCAAAGATGCTCCAAGTAATCTAGCAATTATTGGCCGTTATATACTTACTCCAGACATTTTTAAAATCCTCAAAGAAATACGCCCAGGTCAAAATAATGAAATTCAAATTACAGATGCACTTCTTGAGCAAGCAAAAAAAGGTAAAGTTATTGCTTATAAATTTAAAGGGAAAAGATTTGACTGTGGAAATATTAAAGGCTATCTTCAAGCAACAAACTATTTTGCCGAACTCTTAGGAATTAATAACTAAGCTTAATAATATGACTAGAAAGATTTTGGTAAAAACTCTGGAACCAGTTTTAAAATCAACTTTCTAGCTTCTTTATTATCTGACGAGTTTGATGCCTTTTCTAATTCAGCTAAAGCTGGCTTAAGTTTAGCCCAATTTATCATCTCTTCTTCAGCTCTCATAATAAGAGGGTGACTTGTTTTTACTGACTTAGCACTAACTAATAATTCTTCAAATAACTTCTCTCCTGGCCTAAGGCCTGTATATATAATTTCAATATCACCATCAGGATTATTCTTATCTTGCACCTGCAGTCCACTCAGAGAAATCATTTTTCGCGCTAAATCATTAATTAGTATTGGCTTACCCATATCTAAAATAAAAACATCTCCGCCTTCTGCCATTGCTCCAGCTTGGATTACTAGTTCAACAGCCTCAGGAATAGTCATAAAAAATCGGACAACATTAATATCTGTTACTGTAATTGGGCCACCTTGCTTAATTTGTTTTTTAAATAATGGAATGACCGAACCACTAGAATCTAAAACATTTCCAAAACGAACCATAGTAAAACAAGTGTTATGCGACTCTTGTGCTAGTGCTTGAACCACTAATTCTGCAACTCGTTTTGCTGCACCCATTGTATTAGTAGGTCTAACAGCCTTATCAGTTGAAATTAAAACAAAAGTTTCAACTTTAGCCTTTATAGCTGCTTCAGCAACATTTCTTGTTCCAATTGAATTATTAAGAATTCCTTCTGATGGATTTAATTCCACTAAAGGAACGTGTTTATAAGCAGCTGCATGATAAATAGTATCAACTTTATAAAACTCAAATATATTTAGTAATTTTGAGTAATATCTAACAGATCCAAGTACTGGAACTATTGGGATTTCAAAGACATTTTCACTAATTAGTTCCTGTTCAATCTGATACAGTGTTGATTCACTAATATCAAAAAGAATAATTTTTTTTGGATTCAAAACGAGTATTTGCCTACAGAGCTCTGCACCTATTGAGCCACCTGCCCCAGTTACTAAAACTACCTTATCTATAATCTTAGTTTTTAAAAGTTTAATATTTGGCTCTACAGGTTCTCTGCCCAGCAAATCATGAATATTAACTTTCCTAAGATCTTCAATTTTGATTACTCCTTGAGCTAATTCAGAAATACTTGGAACTGATCTAACCATAACATTTTTTGACTCTAAAAAATTCATTATTTCTTCCCGGCGCAAGCGAGATATAGATGGCATAGCAATTAGAATTTCTGATACGTTTTTGTTAATAATTAAATCATTCAAATCACTTGGTGGCAAAACTCTTATACCATTAACTGCCTGATTTTGAATTTGAACAGAATCATCAATTAATCCTACAGGATTGTATTCCTTTGATTGCTTTAAGGCCAATAGGAGCTGCCTACCTGCATCTCCAGCACCATAAATTACAACATTTTTATACAGTAAATTCTTATCATCTGTAAGAATCCATCTAGCAATCATTCGTATACTACATATAGAGATAATAGATAGAAGCCAATTAATTAAAACAACAGACCTTGGCGTATTTTCTATATCAGTAAGAAAAATAAAAACTCCAAATACTAATGCATATAAAGTAACTGCTTGCACAATAGCCCACAAAGATCTAAAGCCAATAAATCGAAGAATCTCTCTATAAAGTCCAAAACGTATAAAAATTGGAATTGCTATTAATGGCGCAAATAAGAAAGCAATTATTAATGGAATATTTGGTAAAAAGAAGAATCCATACCTTAAGAATAAAGACATAAATATTATGAATATTATTATAAAGACATCAGAAAAAACCATCAGTAGTTGTTTTTTCTTCCTAGATAAATTTATAAGATTCTGTATCATAGATTGAAACATAATTTAAAAAACTAACTAATATCCATTAGGATATTTTGATTGGAAGTGCCAACTATCCTCACACATCTTGTGAAGATTATAATTAGCTTTCCAATCCAGAACTTTAGCTGCAAGAGACGCATCAGCATAATATTCACCAATATCTCCTGGCCTTCTTTCAACAATCTCATATAAAATTTCCATTCCTGAAGCAAGCTCAAAAGCTTTTATTATATCTAACACAGAATAGCCAATTCCAGTGCCTAAGTTTACCTTTAAAACTTGGGGCTTCCCTTGAAACACTTTCAGTGCTTTTACATGGCCTTGTGCTAAGTCAACAACATGAATATAATCACGGACTCCAGTTCCATCTGAAGTATCATAATCATCTCCAAAAACCTTTAATATATCTAGCTTTCCGATTGCAACTTGAGAAATATATGGCATTAAGTTATTAGGCTCATTAAGGGGGCTATCTCCAATTAATCCACTTTTATGGGCTCCCACAGGATTAAAATATCTTAATATAGTTATATTCCAAAACGCATTAGCCACAAATAAATCTTCTAAGATATTTTCAATTATTAATTTTGAACGCCCATATGGATTTGATGTTGATAAGGAAGCACTTTCATTTATTGGGAGATTATTAGTTTCTGAATATACTGATGCTGATGAACTAAAAATAAGATTAAAGCATCCAAAATCTTTCATTACTTCACATAATACAAGAGTCCCATTAATATTATTATCATAATATTGTATTGGTCTGATTACAGACTCCCCAACTGCTTTATAGCCTGCAAAATGAATAACACCATCTATTTTGTGCTTATTAAAGACCTCTTCAAGAAGAATTTTATTTCTAATATCAATATTATAGAAAATTACTTTTCTTCTAATTATTTTTTCAATTGCATAAATTGATTTAATAGATGAGTTACTTAAATTATCTGCAATAATAACTTCGTATCCAGCATCAATCAACTCCACACAAGTATGTGAACCAATAAATCCAGCTCCACCTGTAATAAGTATTTTCATAATATATGTATTTTAATGAATTAGAAGAATTAGTGAGAAATACCAACCTTAGAAAAGACTTTAAAAAATGTGCTAAATAAGATTTTTATATCTAAAAAAATTGACATAGAATTCATATACTCAACATCTAATGATACTTTTTCTGATATTGTCAAGTCATCTCTTCCATTTACTTGCGCTAAACCAGTAATACCAGGCAAAATCATATCTAAACTGCTTTTACTCCTAAGATTTATTAAATTATCTTGATTAAACAATGCAGGTCTGGGCCCAACTAAACTCATATCCCCTTTAATTATAATAAATAATTGCGGCAATTCATCTAAGCTGTAACGGCGTAAAAAACCCCCAATAGGAGATAAATAGGATTCTGGATTATGAAGTAAATGTGTCGCAAGAACTGGAGTAGAAACCTTCATAGTACGAAATTTAGGCATCTTAAAAAAAACATTACTCTTCCCCATTCGATTTGACCAATACAGAATAGGCCCTTTTGAAGTCAATTTAACAGCTATCAAAATGAAAACCATCAATGAAGATAAAAGTATAATTAATATTAAGGATATAAATATATCAAAAACTCTTTTCATTAACTTCCCCTAAAGTATTTTTAGATTGAAAACCTATAGATTCAAGTTTTTTATTTGAGTATATTTCATTTGAATTCAACTTATTGATTTTATGCTTAAAAGCAGGAAACATGGAAGACAAAAAACTAATAAAAAATTTAGGAACACTCCAAAATGGCATTGGTTTTCCTAAAAATTTACACATAGAAATGTAAATGTCTCTAGCTGAATAAGCTACACCATCAGTAGCTATAAAAATTTCACCATTAGCTCTATCATCATTTTTTAATAAAAAAATAGCATCAACTACATCATCCACGTGTATTAAAGAACGAAAATTACCAGTTTCAGGTAAAGGAGGAAACCAACCATTATCAATACCTGAGAGCATAAGTCTTAAATTACCTTTTACACCAGGGCCATAAATTAATGAAGGTCTTATAATAGATACAAACAGACCAGTTTGGCGACCTATTTCAAACAATCTTATTTCAGCCTCTCTTTTAGTAATTCCATAAATGTCTTCTGGATTCTTTTGATCCTTCTCAGTAATCTCCCTATTTGAATTGAAGCTCCCTCCGGCTTTAACACTACTAACAAAAATAAATTTTTTTACTCCACAATGTACAGCCATTCTAGCTAATTTTATTGTTGCATCTACGTTTAACTGCCAATATTTATGATTAATATTTGAATTGCTTTTTAAATCATGGGCATACCCAGCAAGATGATAAATAGTATCACAACCACTTAAAATATTTTTAGTAATTTCATCTTTCATTAAATCATGATGTATAAATTCAACTGAACCCTTATAACTATGTTGAAGATTTTTTTTTGAAGATAAAATACGAATTTTATTATCAGATTTTGCAAGTTTATCTACTAGTCTTTTTCCTATGAAGCCTGTTCCTCCTGTTACTAAAATCATCGTAATTTAGAGTATTCTTCATTATTATTAAGTTTCATTAACTTGCTTTCTAAGGAGTTTATTAACTTAGTGCGATCAAACTCACTCTTAGATAATTTAACTCCTCGTTGACCCATATCGTTTAGCTCCTGGCTTGACAATTTGCTTAGTTTTTTAGCTGCAGCAGCTAAAAGACAACTGTCGCCTGCTTGGCAAGCAATGCCAGATTTTGATTCCGTAATAATTCTTGCACCCTCTCCATTTAACATTGCTAATATTGGTTTTCCCGATGTCAAATATGCTTGCATCTTTCCAGGAATAGTCATTGAAAAAATAGGATCGTCTTTTAAGGATACTAATAGCGCATCAGCATCTTTAAAAAATTCTGGCATTTTTTCTATAGGGTGAGTGCCTTCTAAACTAATAAATGAATTTAAGTTACGAGTTTTTATTGCATTTTTAAGCCATTTATATTGACGACCGCCACCTACTATTGTCCAATGAATATCAGGGTGATCTTTAAGTAAATCTACTGCATCTAGAATAGCAGGGAAATTCTGCGCATGACCAATATTGCCTGCAAATAAAATATTAAACTTATGATAATTTTTATTTATATTTAAAAAATTATTCTTAGATGTTTCAAATATTGGCTCAGCCCAACTTGGAAAATACTCTATTCGATTATGATTTGAATATTTATTAATTTGCAATAAGAAACTTTTTGATTGTCCTAGAATTAAATCACAACGGTTATAAATATATGAAACGAAAAAACCTATAAGTTTAAGTAAAGCTGTTGAATTAATAACCCCAATAGCTTTTAAACTATCAGGCCAAAGGTCTAAAACCCAAAAAACTACAGGTGCATTCTTAATTTTTCTCAGTAGAATTGCTGGAAAACCTACAGTTATTGGAGATGGTTCAAAAACAAATATAGAGTCAACATTAATATTTTTTAATCGATAAATACCAATCGTAGAAGCTGAAAGGGCAAAACTTATATAATTTAAAAGCAACTTAATTTTGCTTTTTCCGCGAGTTATGATTGGAACACGAATTACTTTAGCACCTTTATAGTAGCTATAATTTGATTTTTTTTTAAGATAATCTGTGTATATATAACCTTCAGGATAATTTGGCTGCCCAGTAAGAATTGTTACTTTATGCCCTCTATTTACTAACTCAGCAGTCAAATCATTAATTCTAAAATTTTCAGGCCAAAAGTATTGAGTTACTATAAGAATATGCATGATAAATATATCAATATTTTTTCCATACCACTCTGTTGACATAGCCAGTATAACTATGGATGATTTTTACCAACTTGTCAGATACATTGAGTGGCAAATAATCTCCTACCATTTGTGATGAATCATTACTATTAAAAAGAACATTTAAGGCTTGAAGGACACTTAACTCTTCTAATCCAACCATCATAACTGAAGCTTCTTCCATTGCCTCTGGCCTTTCATGACTCTCCCGAAGATTAAGTGCAGGAAATCCAAGTATTGATGACTCCTCACTTATCGTGCCACTATCTGAAATGACTGCCTTGCAGGAAATTTGTAATTTATTATAATCTTTAAAGCCTAGAGGCTTTGAAAGAATAACATTTTTGTTAAAAGAAATATTATTTTGATTAATTTTTTTCTGCGTTCTTGGATGTAAAGAGACAATTACAGGCAAATTATATTTTTTAGCAATACTATTAATTATTTGTACAATTTTTTTAAAATTATTCTTTATATCTAAATTTTCTTCCCTGTGAATACTCATAACAAAAAAATTACCAGGAGCTAAGTTCAATTTTTTTAAAATGTCTGAAGAGTTGATTCCATCTCTGTAGTAACTTAAGACCTCGTTCATTGGACTTCCTATCTTAATTATCATATCTGGAGGCAAGCCCTCCCTAAGAAGGTATTCTCTTGCAATTGAACTATATGTTAAGTTGATATCAGCAGTATGATCTACAATTCGTCTATTTATTTCCTCTGGAACTCTTTGATCAAAACATCGATTCCCAGCCTCCATATGAAAAATAGGAATTTTTTTTCTTTTAGCTGGAATTACAGCCATACAGCTATTTGTATCGCCAAGAATTAGCAAAGCGTCAGGCTCCTCCTTACTAAGCAAACTATCTACATTAGTAATAACCTTAGAAATAGTTTCAGATGCATTACCTCCTGAAGACTCCAAAAAATAGTTTGGCTTTCTGATTTCTAAATCAGAAAAAAAAATTTCATTTAATTCATAATCATAATTTTGTCCTGTATGAACTAATATATGTTCCGTATGCATATCAAGCTTACTAATAACTCTTGACAGCCTAATTAACTCTGGTCTAGTTCCAACAATGGTCATAACTTTTAATTTTTTCATAAAACCTCCCCTTGAATAGTGTCAGGCTTATTAACATTAAAAACTTCGTTTGCCCAAATCATAACAATTAATTCAGATTCACTAATATTGGTAATATCATGAACCCATCCAGGAACTGTGTCAACAACTTGTGGTTTTTTATCCGAAACTATTAACTCATAAGTATCTTGGGATATTATTTCTTTAAAGCGCATTTTTGCAACACCCTTCAATATAACAAATTTTTCTGTTTTAGTATGATGGTAATGAGAGCCTCTGGTATCACCAGGATTAACTGTGAAGAAAGAGAATTGACCACTATCAAAAGTTTTTAAGACTTCACAAAAAACCCCTCTATCATCCCTATATATTGGCAAATCATAAGTAAACTGCTCTGGCAGTAAGAAGCTTATATAAGTTGAGTACAACGCTCGAGTTAAGCCAACTCCAACTCTATCAGATATTAAATTATCACGATTACTTTTAAAGGAAATAATCTGCTCAGATACTTCACCTACGGTAGTTTGATAAGTTTTATTTAATTTCAACCAAGTAAGTTTTTCAGGGAAATGAAATATTATTTTTAAAAAATCATCAATTACATCATCAATATATGCTAACTCTAATACTGAAGATTTATCATGTACTTTTATTGGGAGGTCATTAGCTATGTTGTAGCAAAATGTAGCAACAACCGAATTATAATTCGGTTTAGACCATTTTCCAAAAACTCCTGGTAAGCGACAAATAGTAACTGGATTTTTGGTTTCAACTGAGAATCTAGTTAAATAGTGTTCAGCAGCAAGCTTGCTTTTTCCGTAAGGATTGTCTTCATCGGCTTGTGAGGAGGAAGAAAAGAATAAAGGTATTTTCTTTCCACTTAATTTAATTAATTCACATATTTTTTGTGACAAAGTTGTATTATCTTTCTCAAAGACTTCAAGATCAATTGAGCGATTAACGCCAGCTAAGTGAATTATTACATCAGATTTTTTTACAAGATTTTTAAGTTTTTGAATGTCGTCTTTTCTAGTAAATAATAGAACATTAACATTATGAAGTTCATTCGCTCTAATAACAAGATTTTTACCAATAAAACCATCTGCACCAGTAATCAACACATTTAAATGTTGGTCATTATTCATAGCTTACATCTCAATTTGAGTATCATCATTCATAATAGATTTTATAAATTCAAGCTTCATTAATAGAGCCTTAGTTCCATCTGCATCAAGCTGGATTGTATTGTGTGAATTATAATCCATTGATTTGGAGATTTCCACTTCACCCTGATCAACAAACTTTCCATAATTTAAGTCACGTAGGTCAGGCTTTACCTGATAGTAGCCCCCTAAGTCTTTTGCAATTGCCATTTCTTCTCGACTTAACAAGCATTCATATAGTTTTTCTCCATGCCTTGTTCCTATGACTTTAACTTTATGATTTGCAGCACCTAATAAATCAGTTAGTGAGCTAACTAAAGTTTTTATAGTTGTAGCTGGTGATTTTTGAACAAAGATATCACCTGAACTCCCATTTTCAAATGCATAAAGCACTAAATCAACTGCATCATCTAAAATCATCATAAAGCGAGTCATTGAAGGATCAGTTATTGTAATTTCTTTACCACTTTGAATCTGTTCGACAAACAAAGGAATCACTGACCCTCTTGAGGCCATTACATTTCCATATCGTGTTACAGATATAATTGTATTTTGACTTTCACGTGACTTTGCAACAGCTACTTTCTCCATCATAGCTTTACTAATTCCCATAGCATTTATTGGGTAAACAGCTTTGTCAGTACTTAAGCAAACTACACGCTTAATACCAAGAGAAATAGCCTCTTCAAGTAGATTTTCAGTTCCAAGAATATTTGTTTTAACTGCCTCTGATGGGTAAAACTCGCAGGAAGGGACCTGCTTTAGTGCGGCAGCATGAAAAACATGATCAGCTCCTCGCATAGCTGATCTTAAACTACTTCTATCACGCACATCACCAATATAAAATTTTAACTTCGGATGATTATACTTCTTACGCATATCATCCTGTTTTTTTTCATCACGACTAAAAACTCTAATTTCTTTTATTTCAGAATGTAAGAATCTTTGAACAACTGCATTACCAAATGATCCAGTACCGCCCGTAATTAACAAAATTTCATTATTAAACATTTTATTCACTTAGTAGTTAAGATATTTTTGGACTCTAATTCTTTAATAACATTATCAATTTTTTTATTTTCTAATAAGTACCAAATTGGCAAACAGACATGTCTTTTAATTAATTCATATGGATCATTACCAAGAGCATAATCATATACTGGTGATGTTCTATTTGAAATGTTTGAAAATTCTTTTTCAGGATCTAAAGAATTAGATAATAATATAAATTTATAAAGGTTGGATCTTTGGTTATGTTCCGAAGGATGAATATAGCTCCAGTCAAATTTATCACATGAATCAATATATTTATTTGCTGTGTGATATTTATTTTTAATTATTTCTTCAGTTTCTTGAATAACTGAATATGAAAGTAGTGCATTAATCTCTGACATTCTCAGATTTATGCCTAAATCTAATTTCTGATCAAAACGATCATAGATAATAAATTTTTCAAGCATGGAGTAAAGCTCTTCATCCTGAGTTATAACAATACCACCCTCACCAACTGGCACAGCTTTAGTAGCATAAAGAGAATACACACCAGCATCCCCAAAGGTTCCTGTGTGCTGTCCTTTAAGAGTAGAACCAAGCGAGTGAGCACAATCCTCAATTAATGCTACTTTATTATCTTTACATAACTTTGCAATTTTCTCAATATCAGGATTAACCCAGCCTCCAATATGAGTCAATAAAAATACACACTCACTTGGATTATCTAAAGAGCTAATAAAATCTTTAACCTGTTTATATGATGGCATCAGATAACTTAAACTACAATTTACATAGCCACATAACTCAAGTCCAGAAGTTAAAGCCATAGTCTTTACGCCATACATCGTATTACTTTGTATAAAAATTTTGGTCTTTTGCTTAAATTGCTTTAAAACTCTTAAAATTGCAAAAATTCCAGAGCCATTTGAATTAAACGCTAATGAATATTTTGAGGAAGTATAAGAGCATGTCCATTCTGCTACCTTACTATTCCATTCTCCTTCAGCTAAATTTCCAGTTTCAAATATTTTAGAATAATTAGCATTAAAAAAACTAACTGACTTTTCTGGTAACTTTATCATTCCCATAATTTATTCTCTTGATTTTAATATTATCTCTTTCCATGAAGTTTCTGAGATATTATCAATTTTAATACTTTTTATAGATTTTTTTATAAACTTTGGTGGGTTTTCCAAATAAATTCTTCGGTAAAACTCTGGAGCCATACTAAATGCTAAACTAAATTTTCCTAAAACTACAGACCACACTCTAGTACTATTTTGGTTAATATGATAAAGATAATTTCGATCCTCTCCCTTCATTACTAACTCCTTTTTTAAGCCAATATATGTATCAACAACCTTAATAGAGGGGTTTCTTTTTTTATGTTCAGCAATAATATAAGACAAATATGACTCAATGTCGTCTTTTCTTTTTAATGAAATACCTCCTGCTTGACCTACTCCTCCAGTCTTTTTTAATAAATTTATACATTTTTGAGTATTATAATCTAACTCTACAAAACTCTTTTCATCTTCAGGTACTTCCTCAACAACAGCCATTGGTGCAAAACTCGTTTTAATAGGAATGCCTAATAACTTGGAAATTAAATCTGGACTGCATATCACCACTTTATCAGATTTAAAATTAATCCCATCAGCCTCTACAACAACACCATCTTTGTTTTCAGAGATATTATTAACACGCTTATCAGTTATTATAGAAAGTCCTTCTTCAGTAGCAGATGCTAATATATCCTTTATAAGCCTTCTAGAATTTATTGTTACATCTGGACTAGCTTTAAAATAAAACTCAGAGTTTCCCTTGTTAAGCTCTATTATTTTATTAAACCAGTGTGAAAAATTTACTTTTGCCTCACCATAATTTGAGCCTGCTCTTCTTCGAAGCCAATCATGTTTATTTAATGAATCAATAATATTAATTGATCGAGATACCAAAGAAGTCCAAACTGGGTTTAATAAATGTTTTTTGTATCTATATTCAATATGATCATCATTAAACCAGCCCTCTCCTTTTACTTTTGTACCCTGTTCAGTTGGATATAAATTCATGTTTATAAAGCTATCGTAATATTCAAATAGATCATCAGTTGCGCCTAATAAATATCTCAAAGTTGTAAGTTTATCTGGTGCCAAGGAATAAAGAGATCCTGAATGAAGCCACTCATGAAATACTTTTGAGGTTTCTGAAGCAAGTTTCTCATTTTTTTCAATTAATAAAACTGACTTGCCACCTCTAGAAAGAATCTCAGAGACAGTAATTCCTGAAATACCTCCCCCAACTACAATCCAATCATACTCATTTATACTCAAACCTTACTCCTGATTCTTAATAGATTCAATCGTTTTAGTCAGGCCATCATTCAGATCTATTAAGCTTTTAATATTTATTTTGAATAAATTAACCATATTGTCAGTATTCCCATCCGATTTAAGTGGGTCGCCTATAGGCATTTCTGAGTAATTTTTGGTTACACTGGCCCCTACTATAGAAATAATTTCATTAGCAAGATAATCAATAGTCACAGACCTGCCAGTAAGCACATTACTTATTTTGCAGATTGGCTTATTGGAAACAAGGTTTAAAGCCTTATAAATCATTCCAATAACATCAGAAACATAGACAAAATCACGCGTTTGGAATCCACCATTAATTGTTATTTCTTTAGCTTTTAAAATCCTATCAGCAAAGATAGAAATTACCCCTGAGTATGGATTCAGTGAATCCTGTCTTGGTCCATAGACATTAAAAAACCTAAGCCCAATTGATGAAAGATTATGCAACTTATGTGAAATCTGAGAATAAACCTCCAGAAAATATTTATCTGCAGCATATGGACTAATTAAGTTAGTTACCAAAGAGTTATCATTTCCATTTGGCAACTCTCCATATATAGCTGATGATGAAGCATAGATAAGAGGTATATTATTTTTACTGCAATAATCAATTATATTTATAGAACTTTGCAAATTTATATTTGAACTTTCTTTGAAGTTAGAAATTGAAAATGGAACTGAAGCTTGGGCAGCAAGATGGATGACATAATCAATCTTATCTAGACTCTCTAGATCATAACTTTCTAAATCGTCTTTAATAAAGGTTATTTTATTAATGGACTTTCTTAAATTTAATAATTTACCAGAACTGAGATTATCAATGACAATGACTTCAATTCCATTATTAATCAAATAATCAACCAAATTAGACCCAATAAATCCCGCGCCTCCAGTTACTAAACAAGTTCCACTTAGTTGATTTGATTTATTCATTTACAATCCGTTTCATTATATCAATTGTTCTAGTTGTAGCTTCTTCATAAGAAGGAAGTTGAATAACTCTTTTTAGAGAATTATCTCTCAATTTATTCTCCAAATTCTTATCACTCAAAACTAATCTTATAGATTTTTTCATATCATCAATGTCAAAAGGATCAAAATATACTGCTGCATCTCCACAAGTTTCTGGCATAGCAGTGGTATTAGAACAAACAATAGGGGCTCCTCTACTCATTGCCTCAACTAATGTATAGGCGAAATTTTCACATGGTGAGGGAAACAACATTAGCTCACATTCAGAATATAAAAAATATAAATTTTCTTTACTAACAGCGCCAAGTAATTTTACAAAGTCATTTGCATCATTTTTATCGATCATAGTTAAAATTTTCCGATAATAAGAGTCTGATACCTTAGAGCCAGCAATCATTAAAGTATATTTCAAGTCATTTTCTCTATTTACAGAACAAAATGCCTCAATCATTTCAGGTATCTGTTTGTATGGATAGAGATGCGAAACGCACAAAACAAATGGAGATGAAGCATGAAATGATGGCACATTAACATTTATATCGCTTAAAAAGAAGTTATCCTTACCAATATTAATAACTGAACTTTTACTAGCTTGGATATTATATTTCTCAATAAAGAAATTTTGAGTATATTCTGACTCAAAAACTACGCTATCTGCCCTTTGTGCACTCTTCAAAATAAAATACTTATTAACATACAATACTATTTTTTGCTTTATCCCAAGGGGAAGACTATAAATAGGATCCCAAAAGGGGCCTATTGTTCCAATCCATTGAATTTTCTTAGCACTGCAAATCAAAGGTGATATGTTTCCTGGACAAAATAAAACATCAAGGTTATCTTTAGAGACATAAAAAGGAAGGAATAATTGTTCCCAAATTACCCTCGTGACAGTTGATTTACCAGAGAGCCAGCTATACTTTACATTTATCTTCTTATGATCATAATTTTCAAGAAGCCATTTATTTTGTTTTTTTGAATATATGAAAATCTCAATACTTTCATCATTTAAAAAAAAACTCAACATGTTAATCAATTGAGCCTTAGCGCCACCATGTGGAGTATAAGTAGCGTCTATTCCAATTTTAATTTTCATTATTATGTTTTTTTATGATTAATCATATTTGATATTCAAATTAGATTATAAAGTTTTACACATTTTTTTAAACTTATCATTATTTTCAATTAGCTCATCATAACTACCTTTATCTGAAATTTTTCCTTCTTCCAACATATAAATAGTGTCACAGCACTTTAATGAAGCAAGTCTATGAGCAATAATAATTATGGTTTTCTGATGATTAAGTTTATGTATTGCATTCATGACAGTATTCTCAGTGATTCCATCTAATGAACTTGTAGCTTCATCTAATACAATCAAACTCGGTTCCCTATACAAAGCTCGTGCAATTCCAATACGCTGCCGTTGTCCCCCACTTAACTTAACCCCTCTTTCACCAATATTAGTTTTATAATGATTTGGCAAATGCTCGATAAAATTCGATAATTCAGCCATTTTTGATACCTCAACAACCTTTTCAAAATTAATATCTGAGTTAGCATCAGAAAAAGCTATATTTTCTTCAATTGTTGCATCCACCAAATGAATATCTTGAGGCACATAGCCTATATTTTTTTGCCAATTAGCAATATTTTCTTCTGTTAATGGCAGTCCATCTATTTCAACTTGGCCTCCTGTGGGCGATAGAAGGCCAAGAAGAATATCAATCAAAGTTGTCTTACCAGCACCTGTAGTTCCAACTAGTCCAATCGTGGTATTTGATTGAATTAAAAAACTCATATCATTAACTACTTTGACTCCAGTTTCTGAGTAGGAAAAAGAGATATTATTAAATCTAATTGATTCAATGAATGGAAGAACTGGAATATTATTTGCATATTGAGATGATTCACTTGAAGCAATCGAAAGGTCTTTTATTAAAATATTGAAAGCCGGCAAGTTATACCTTGAATTAGTTAACCCACGATATATAGCCTGCAATGCTGGGAGTAATCGGTAACCAGCGAGTGCATAAAGTGATAATAATGGAATCACTTGGCCTACAGTTTGATTTTTTCCAATTAAAACAATAATAATTAATACTATTCCACCAAAAGCTAAGGTTTCTAATACAAAAGTTGGAATGATTGAAATGATATTGCTTCTAGCTTTATATTGCCCCTGTTTTTCCGAAGGCATGAAAAATCTTTTATAGAATTTAGATTCAAGTCCATAAAGTTTTAGCTCTTTAATGCCAAGCATGGCTTCATTAGTTGTCTTAAAGCAGTCAGAAATTGCAATAGTAGATTTTACTCCAATGCTATAAAGATTTTTACGAACAAATATATAAACTAATGCGTATACCGAGCCTAAAACAGAAATACAAGTTATAGCCATAATTGGATCAACAATTAAAAGGCCTATAATTATAAAAAATATAATCATAAATTTAGAAATTGACTCCATAATAGGCATTACAACTCCAGATATAGCCCTTGAAACTTCGGAAAGAACATTTTTACTTAACTCAGATGTATTACGATTTAGATAGAATTCATAAGGTTGATTTAAATAGAGCCTCAATAAGCGAGAAGCTATTAGGTGAGATGACCTGGTTGTAAAAGATACTAGCATCCAGCTTATAAATAATTTAAACATATTTGATATTACAAGAACTCCCAAAAGAAAAGCTCCTGTTGCAATTAAAAACTGATGGTCACTATTAAAAGAAAAATATTGATAAAAAGAACTTAGGTATTTATTTGAGTGAATTACACTAGAATCTGACACTATTGAGATAAAGGGGATAACGGAAGCAATACCAATAACCTCAAGAATGGCCATTATAATCATCCCAACTAAAAGAAACATTATTAGTCTTATCTCTTTTGGATGGAACAAGATTCTGATATTTTTAAAAATAATATTCATTTTAGAAATTTTTTAAATGAAGAAATTTAAAGTTCATTTTAAATCTTTATTGATAGAGATTTAATTTAATCATAAACTATTAAAAGATCTTATGAATTCTTAGAGCCATTAACCCATAAAGATAATAAAAAAGCATCCCAAACTCTCTATCCCTTAGAGAGGGATTTATACCAAGAAAAACTATTAATCCCATAAGAAATATAAATAGAGCTAAGAAAATATCACTATTTTCTTTATCCAAAAACTTAAGCTTATAGGCTAAAAAAGTAACCCTAAAAAGAATTAAGGTTTGCATAATAAGTCCTACTAATCCGCCCCTAAAAAAAGTGCTTATATATTGGCTTTCTGAAGTCATTATTGGCTTAATTACTGGCACAGTGATATAAAGGTTAGCTATATGGGGGCCAGCTTCTCCATGTCCAAAAAAGAACCTGGGGGTATTAATTATCATATGTTCATATATAGCTTTCCATATTGAAAGTCTTTCATAAGAGGAGCCAAAAGATTTATAATCTAAAATCATTGATTCTAATTGGCTAAACCTATAAAAAATAAAATTAACTTGCTCTAAAAATATTCCAGTTTCTCTTGAGAATCGAGCGAAAAAAACTGCCATTAAAAAAACTATTATTGAAATTAGTGTAAATTTTCCGAAATTCATAAACTTCATCAAAAAAATTAGATTTATAACTAATAGAATATAAGCTCCTTTTGAAAATGACATAACAAGGAAGAATAATGAGGCTGCGAAAATAACTTTTGTATAAATATTTACTAAAATTGATTTACTAGATAATATTAATGACAACATTAGAATAAAATTAATAATAAGTGGTAATCTCTGTTTCATTGTTCTTCCTGAAATTCCATCCAATTCATACCTTCCTGATAAAAAATAAAGTGATAGCTCATAAAGAAGAAATATAGAGGCGCCAATAAAAATCACCCATACTATGAATCTAAAATTAACTAAATTACCTAGATGCCTACCAATAAAAAAAGGAACTAATATTAATATAGATATTAATGCAGACTTTAAAGAAGAAACTACTAAATTATCATTAAAAATACTAAAAAAAATACAGTTTACTAAAATATATGTTGTGAAAGTCAAAACCAAGCAGCTATCAAAATCTTTTTTAAAAACAAAATTGAAGTTCAAGGTAAAAAGCATTGCTATAAGGCTAATCTGAAGGGCAGGAATATAGCTGGATGCTGCACCGACAACACCAGTTGGATTAATATATAGTCGATAATTCCATAACAAAGTTAAAGAAAAAATTATTAATACAGCTCTAGATATTGAAAATTTATTAACCAAAATTACTTATCTCTAATAAGAAAAAACCCAAGAATAGCTCTATAAATAATTATTATTAAAAGTAAGAGTGCGCGCATTGCTGTGCCAACTTTCGCACCAATAATAGATTTAAGAAGTTTAATAAAAGCAACTTTATATTCTTTTTTAAGGTAATAATGCTTTCCCGACATATATGCAGCATTACTATTAATAACTCTTTGCTGCTTAATAGTTAGAGAAGTAAAAAATTCTTTTATTGACTCCATATATGCTCCCGACATGTCTTTTTTTGAAATGCTTTGATTATGAGCTAAATAATAGCCAAGCTTTTCTGGTAGATATACAAATTGATCCGTCAACTGAGCTAGACGCAACCAAGTATGATAATCTTCGGCTGCAATTAATTCAGATTTCTCATTAATTCCACCAATTAATTTAAATAAACTTTTGCGAACTACTGTGGATGAATTAGCAATTGGATTTCCATTCAAAAGTAAGTCCATTAAGATTGGTTTTTTTAAGTGCCAAGAGTTTATGGTTTTACGTTTAAGAAATAATGATTCTTCACTAATGACGGCTAGATCGTGATAAATCAGATCGACATTATCATTAATGCAGTCAAAACAAGCTTGCAATTTATTATTAGTCCACCAGTCATCTGCATCTAAAAAACAAATCCACTCTCCATTAGCAAGTTCAATGCCTCGATTACGTGGCCTAGCTGGGCCTCCAAAATTTATATCATTTTTATATATCAGTTTAACGGACTTATAGCGACTAACCACTTCAGCTGTATTATCTTCTGAACCATCATCCATAACTAAGATCTCAAAATTACCATATGTTTGAGAAAGCACAGAGTCAATTGCTCGGTGAATCTTGTTAGCAGAATTAAAGGTTGGAATTACAACGGAAAAAAATGGCATAAATTATACCGTCCAAATAATTTTCATATGGTGCTCCCTGTCTTTATATTTATACCCTGCTTAAGAGTCTCAGAAAAATAAGGTATTGTTTTTAATAGCCCATCATAGAGTGTTGTCTTTGGCGCCCAATTAAGCGCTTCCAAAGTGATGGATAAATCAGGTTTTCGTTGCTTAGGATCATCTGAAGGTAATTTCAAAAAGTTGAGTTTCGATGATGAGTTAGTTAACTCAAGAATAGATTCAGCAAGCTCTCGAATAGTAAATTCCACAGGATTTCCCAAATTAAAAGGACCAGTAAAAGTTTCGGGGGTTCCCATAAATCGTATAAAAGCCTCTATCAAATCATCAACATAGCAAAATGATCGAGTTTGGCTTCCATCTCCATAAATAGTTAATGGTTTATTTTGTAAAGCTTGGACTATGAAATTGGACACAACTCGGCCATCATTTGGATGCATTCGTGGTCCATAGGTATTAAATATGCGACCAACTTTTATCTGTAAAGAATGTTGGCGATGATAGTCAAAAAAGAGTGTTTCAGCGCACCTCTTACCTTCATCATAACAAGAGCGAGTACCAATTGGATTAACATTTCCCCAGTAACTTTCTCTCTGGGGGTGAACAAGTGGATCACCATAAACCTCAGAAGTTGAAGCCTGAAAGATACGAGCGTCAAGTCGCTTAGCTAAATTAAGCATATTAATGGAGCCAATCACACAAGTTTTTGTAGTTTGAATTGGATCTCTCTGATAATGTATTGGCGATGCAGGGCATGCTAGGTTATAAATCTCATCAACTTTAAGATCTAAAGGAAAGCTAACGTCATGATTGACCAACTCAAAATTATCAAGTGGCAACAAGTGGGAAATATTTTCTTTTGAACCTGTATAAAAATTATCAACACATATTACTTTACTGCCATCTTTAATTAATCGATCACATAAATGCGAACCTAAAAAACCTGCGCCACCAGTAATTAGCACTTTTTTAACTAAGTCTGTCATTCTATATTTCCTTTTACTAAAGTATTTAATCTAAAAAGTTTATATTTTTTAATTACCTCTGCCAATACTAAAGTATTCAAGCTCAAATAACTTCATATCTGACGGATTAAAAAGATTCCGACCATCAAAAATTACCAAGTTTTTAAACTTGGATTTTTCTTTTTCAAAATCATAAACTCTAAAACCTTTCCAATCAGTCAATATAATTAAAGCATCTGCACTTTCTAATGCATCTTTTGGACTATTCACATAAATCAAATCCGCCCTGTCTCCATATATACTTTTACTTTCGCTTATCGCTATTGGATCATAAGCAGATAAAGTTGCTCCACATGCCCACAATCCTTCCATAGTTACTCGACTTACAGCTTCACGCATATCATCTGTGCCTGACTTAAAAGCCAAGCCCCAAATTGCGAAACACTTTCCATTTAAGTCACTACCAAAACGCTCCTTGATTTTATTTAATAAAAAATATTTCTGAGCTTCATTAACCTCCTCAACAGCACTTAAAATTTTCAATGGCGAGCCATAATCTTGACCAATTTTTTGAAGTGCGCGAACATCTTTAGGAAGGCATGACCCCCCATATCCACAACCAGCATATAGGAAATCATATCCAATTCGCTTGTCAGAACCAATGCCCTTATGAACATCATCAATTCTTGCACCAACGAGTTCTGCTAAATTTGCCAACTCATTCATAAATGAAATTCTTGTAGCAAGCATTGCATTAGCAGCATACTTAGTCAGTTCAGCCGACTTAACGTCCATAACAATTAAAGTATCAGGATTGGCCAGAAAGGAATCATACATCTCCTTTAGAGTATCAATCGATAATTGATCTTCAGCTCCAATTACAATTCTATCAGGATTATAAAAGTCATTGATTGCATTTCCTTCTTTTAGAAATTCTGGGTTAGAGGCAACACTAAATTTTATAAGAAGCTCTCTTTTATCAAGCTCCTCCTGAATTACTTTCTTAACTTTTTCAGAAGTTCCAACAGGGACAGTAGATTTATCAACAACGACTTTATTTTCAGTCATATATTGCCCTATATTTTTGGCTGCATTAATTACATGCTGCATGTCAGCAGATCCATTTTCATCTGACGGCGTCCCAACTGCAATCATCTGAACTAATCCATGTGAGACACTCTCTGAAATATCAGAAGTAAAGCGTAAACGCCCAGCACTAATATTATCCTTTATCAAATCTTCAAGGCCAGGCTCATAAATTGGAACTTCTCCAGACTGAAGAAGAGCAATCTTTTTTAGATTCAAATCTAAACATAGAACGTCATGACCAAGTTCGGCGAGACAAGAGCCAGAAACCAAACCTACGTAACCAGAACCAATAACAGTTATTTTCATTTACTTAATTTTATTTACATTAACTTACTATTTTAAACCATGGCCTATAAAGTACATTTTTATATTCCTAAAAAAAACTTCCATTGGCTAAGGTTAGGGTTAATGTTAAAAAAACTATTTGCTTTCCAGTTACGATCCTGCAATTGACTTTTAACTTCAAAAGCGTTAATTAATTGACCAGGATTGCTTACAAAAAATACATCATTAAACCCCCTCAAAGGACTTCTATTAAGCTTAGCTGGATCAAAAGCTGAAACAATAGGTAAGCCAGCACAATAGGCATCTAGTGCAGAAGATGTGACATTACTAGTATAAGCAAGTGAACATTCGCCAACTAGCTCGGATATAGGTTGAATAGAAACCTTAAAAGATAAGTTTGGATAATCTGCAGGCTTGATTGGATTATTTGGATGGGACTTTACAATGTATTTAAATGAAACACCTAAAAAAGAACTCGATGCCTCTAATAACTCCATTTGGAATTGAGTATCTTTCTCCATATAATCGCCTAATATTAAAATAACCATATGTTTTTTTAAATTAGTTTTTATGGAATCTTTTGTTAAATTTAAATGGAGATATCTTAGCGCCTCAATATCTAAAAGCCTTCCTTCAGGATAACCTTGTTCGATATACATTGTCCTAGCCACAATTCCATTAACACCAACATTATCAGGCATTGGTAAGTTACATTCTATATCTGAAAAGTATGATTTAGAATCAAAAAAGTACCTTAAATCCCAATATCGAACTGTTGAATGAGGAATACTAAGCAAACTATTGGAGTGATTATTTTGCTTCCAAGAATATATAAAACATAATTCCCATGGCTGATTTTCTTGTAAATAACACCCTCTTTCCTGATTTGAAACTTCACCCATTGCTTTTTCAAGTAAATTTAATTCCATTAAATTACTTATAGATACGGGGCCAACCACAGATTGAAAATAATCATGTTTAATTAAAGGCCACATAAAGCCACTATTTTTTTGTATATGGGTTTTTACTACTTTTGACAATTTAATAACTTTCAACCAGTCAAAAAAAACATTAATGACCAAACGAACACTCATAAATGAGTGGAGAAATACATGAACTTGTGATGAAGAGTGTTTTGTATTAAAACTAATCATTTTCTTTTTAGCTTCAATAGGTGAGGAGGTAAATTGATCTTTTTCAAAAATATGAAGCCAATTCGACTTAATCTCGTTTTTTATAAGAAGGTCAGGCAAAACAGTCCAATACTTACTACTATTTAAACCCCCAGCCACGTTATCAAAATAAGTAGCAAAAGTTAACTTAGCCTCTGAATTTGTCCATGCATTGACCCCAACACCTCTTAGAGGCCAGTAGTAAATCGAGCTTCTTATTAGCCATAATATACTTTTCATATAATAAGGCAGCCGATTATAAAATTTTCTTACTAAACTTTGATTTTTATTAGCTTTTGAAGGTAAATTTTTCCATTTAAAGCTCACCCCTAAATTCTCGATCATTAATTTAACTGAACCAGAAAGCTCATTATTTGATGACACTAGCTTAATTTTCTTATAACGCTTAGTGACAATTAAATCATGCAACGCCTCTAACTTTATTATATTTTCAATTTGAGGCGATTTAAAGTAGTTAGATTTTTCAGAAATGAGTGTTAGCCACCAGTAACTTAATTGAGGTCTTATCTTAAAATGATCAACAACTGTCTTCCCATTTATTTTTTGAGCTCCAATTTCATAAATTTTAGCTAAATATTTTGACTTATAATAATTAGAATTTTCCTCTACAAGTTTAGGAATAGATTCAATATTCCTTGAGCTTTCATTACCATAACTATTCCAATAAACCAAATTGACGCAATCTAATGGAATATCATCTAAAGTATCCCAGATTATTAGATCAAATTTACTATTCACAGACTTATTTGAGAAAATATCTCATCAGAAAAAATATGATTTTATCACTAATCTTCATATGTCTATCAGCCCTAATAAGAACTTTTGAGTTCAAGCTTTTTTTTAGCAATCAATATTAAATAACTTTTGCATAAAAATCAATAATCATCTACTTACCAGAAAAAATTAATACCTCCAATTTGGACTGGCATAACAGCTAGTATATTCAAATTTTTATTATTTAATTAAATTTAAAAATTATTTTTCCCATTTTACAAACTTTTCCAGCCCGTTATCTAAAGAAAGAAACTTACCAGTATCAATATATTTGTTCAACTCCGAGATGTTAGCATATATTCCATTCTGGTCGCCAGGGGTGCTCCCTTTGATAAAATATTCACAGCCTGGAACACTTTGACAAATTTTCTCTAACAGATCATAAACTGTAGTCCTCCTCCCGGTAGCTAAATTTAATGTTTGGCCATAAGCCTTCGGTTCATTTGACAATCGAAACCAAGCCTCTACAACATCATCGATAAAAATAAAGTCTCTAAAGCGGTTGGCGCTGCCCTTAACATCTATCTTATGATTTTTTAATGCCTGAGCAAGGTAAATACTAACCATACCTTGGCGTAAATTATCCATATCTTGGCCAGGGCCATAGACATTGAACATGCGTAAAGAAACAAAAGGGAGTTGTTTTTGATAAATCTTTAAATAGCCTTCACCAGCAAGCTTACCTACTCCATAGCAAGAAAGTGGCTGAGTATTATCTATTTCTTTTACAGGTTTATCATCAACCGACCCATAAACTGACATTGAGCTTGCATATAATATTGAATTTATAGAGTTCTTAATTCCATAATCAATTAAATTTAAAGTAGAAATAGCATTTTTTTGCAAGTCCAAAACTGGATCATCAAAGCTTATTTCTCCTGATGACTGGCCTGCAAGATGAAGCACTCTAGAGCAATCGCCCGGAATATTATCAAAAGTCTTCTTAGCAGCAAGATCCCCCTGAATAAAATCAACCTCTCTAGGTATATTATCTATTTTTCCACCTGATAAATCATCTACCCCAACAACTTGATATCCCTCTTCAATAAATCTATACGCAATTTTTGATCCAATAAATCCAGCAACACCAGTGATTAGGACTTTATGTTTCATAGATCTATAAATTTACTGTTGTCAAAATGTCCGATCAGACCATTTGATGTAAAAGGCAATAAGGACCAATAAAAACAGCATTTATGGCAGATAATAGTTTGAGCTTTTTTTTTGAAATTCATATTAAATATCTTTTTTTAACCAAATTTGATTATAAGACCTATCAAAGAGCTCACTTCCATCAAACAAGTTAGAATGTTTTTTATGTTTCAATACTAATCCAGCGTTTGTTAAATACTCAGAAACATTTTGGGCTTGTTTTTTAAAATCATCGTTAACTTCAATCAATAATCCATCAATACCAGAAATGATTTCCAGCCCACCTTTTAAAATTAAATGCTCAATACCGTCTACATCCATTTTGATGAAATTAGGCTTTGGTATTTTTAATAATTTAAATGCATCCACCATACTAATTCCAATTGTACTAAACCTGAAAATTTTGGATAACTTTTTACCATCATGTCCATATTCTTCACCAAATGTTGAGAGTGCCCCTCCCCATTCAGTTGAGCTCATATTTAAATGATTAAAGTTGAGGCTTTCTGATAAAGGCAATGGGATGATTGTAATTTTATTTACTAAATCATTTATAAATATATTTCTTGCAAGCAGCTCAAGATTGAATACAGAAGGCTCAAATGCATAGACATCACAATCCCTTTTTTTAGCGGCATAAATACTATAAAGACCAACATTTGCCCCAATATCCCACAAAACACTTTTTTTTGTAATAGAATCAATCCAATCAAGTGTCTCAGGCTCTTTAGTGCTGAATGTATCTGATCGAAAGAAATTCAAATTATTTGGAATAACAAATTTTAATTTACATTGATTATGTGTAACTTCATTTGTAAGATGCATAACATTATTAACAACTTCATTCTGGAAAAACCTACCAAATTTAAAATTACTCAAACCAAAAACAATTCTTGAAATTAAAACTTTTAAGAATTTATTTAACATAGATTTCATTGTACTTCTCCAAGGCCGGTTATAGCAATCATAAACTTTTCAATTGAGTCAAACACTTATCTTTTCAACTTTTGATATAAAAGTAAATGTTATTTCAAGGACAATATATTTCATAAATTAAATATCAAGGAATGCAAGATTTAACATATTTTAGCAACTTCTTAGTCTGACTTTCCCATGAATAATTAAGAGCAGTCTCAACCCCATTATTGGATATTAGCTTTTCAAGCTTTCGATCATTAATTAATCTAAGAACATTATCAAACATCTTATCAACATCTTTTGGCATTGATACTAGACAATTCTTTTCATTTTTAGCCCATTCATCAACTCCTGCAACCAAAGTTGTCACAAGGGCACTTCCACAAGCCATAGCCTCTAAAGGGGGGGCAGGAAAACCATCATACAAACTAGGGTAAATATAAATATTGGAAGCACAAAGAGCTTTGTAATAACTGTCGCCTGAAAGAAACCCGTGATTAACATCGAACAACTCGTTATACTCATCAGGCAGATTTCCAATTGAGTGAAACTTAACATTGCTTAATTGAAGGCCCCTCAATTTCTTGATAACATCACAACCATAACTCAAGCCTTTTTGAGGCCTTGTAAAACACGAAAGTGAAACAATAATTGGCATCCCTTCAATTCTGTCATGAGCAATATTATTCTTTTCGTATCCCTTCACATCAACTGCATTATTAATTACACAATTAACATTAACACCTAAATTTTGTGCAGCTTTTTTAACTGATTCGCCAACAGCAAAGCGATCTACATTAATTTTTTGATCAAGGGCAACCATCCTTTTTTCAAAGAACTCAGATTTATTCTGTTGTATTACTATTTCATAATCAGTATGAATGCTGCCAATTATTACTCCTTTACTCGGCTGAAAATCAATTAAATGTTTGAGAATATAATTTTGAAATACAACTATTGCATCAGAGTCTGGCATATTTGACTCACTTGGCTTAAATAAATATCTATTGAAGACAATATTTTTATTCAAATTTTTAGTCATACTTTTGCCTCTAAATGAATAATTCTTGAGGTTAATAATTTTTCTTATAACATTCAATGAAGCCTTAATGAGATGAAAAAAATGGTTTAGGTTATTACTTGAAATATCTATATCTTTCGGTCTTTCTAAAAGATAATCAAAATACCCAATAACTGGATATGAAATTGTAACATTACATCCAAGCCTCACTAAAATATTTGCATATTCTATTGAATTTCTAGTATGACTATGGGGTCCATTATTAGATAGAATAAAATTTATATGTGTCATCTTAATATATATATTTATATTGTTATTGTTATTGTTATTGTTATTATAAGTCAAAGCATCTTTCTAAGATAATCTCATAATTCGATTGTTTTTGACTACCACTTGTTAGGAAATTTGACGCGTAATTTTTATATACTTTATGATTGATTTGAATATTTTTAAAATTATATTCTTCAGATTTATCAATATTCACGAGCATCGAATCTAAGGCATTACTTGATGATTGAATAGATTTAAAAAGACCAGAATCCTCAGTCAATTCATTGCTATAAATATTTATTAGGGGTTTATTATAAATTACACAAAAAGATTTAGCAGTGCTATGTCTTGTAATTGCAAAATCACAATGCTTAATTAGTTCTTCTGTTTGTCCATAAATAACTTGTCTTTCTCCAAACTCTGCAGGATTACTTTCAAAATTACTTAATGGATGTGCTGCTATAACAATTTTAACCCCATTTTCTAACTCTACTTGATCCATAAATTTATTCATTGCGGGATACCATTTTTCATCAGTCAAAGTATATTGAGCTTTAGATGTTACTCGACTATCTGAAAACTTTGGACCAGCACCATCAATAAGAACTGCATACTTAAAATCTAGCTTATTTTTTTTAAAATTAATTGAAAAAAAACTATTACTATATTCCCATGAATGGCCTTTTATAATTTGAGTTGATTTAGGTAAATATTGATTAATGATCTGAAAATACTTATCACCTGCTACGAAAAAATAATCTGAAGGTATAAAAAAATATAGAATTCTTCTTAATTGTTGTCCAATCAACTGTTTATATTTATTTTTGCTGGTAATATCAATGTGGAGACCATGATTAAGAAATGAAATTACTTTTGGGTTTGATTTTTTTAATAAAAAATTTATTAAAAGGGATTTATATCCATGTTGTTCAATATTGACAGTATTAAAAATTAAATCATTATTTTTATATCTTTCTAACTCATGAGCAAGAGCTGCAATTGAGGCAATATTTTTAACATTTACCCAATTAAATTTAGAAATATCTGGAGGAGAGGCAAACTTTGGAAAAATAAATAGCCCTAGATTTATTATTGTCACATTACAATACTTTTCAAATTTATCAATTTCAAAACGCTCATAACTATTTTTAAGCAAAGTATATGGGAAAATAATAATGATATTTGGTTTGTGGCGCATCTCTTTTTTTAATAAAAATAAACAGTTTACTTAATATTTAAATTTTATACTGTCTTTATAAAAAAAGTTATTTTTAAGCAAAAATAAATGTCAAGATGAGCCAAAATAATATAACAAGAATCGTATAAATTATCCTCATTAAGAAGCCATTAATAGATTATTACTCAACTTTTTGTAATGATTAAGTTACACAGTTTATAATATAAAAAATTTAAACTCTAATCATTTTTTTCAAAACAATATGAATAAATTTAACATTTTTATTGATGGAACAACTATATTTTCAACTGCAAGTAGCATAATAGTTAGAATTGGAATTTTACTAATTTTTTATACTCGTAAAGATAAGCCTAGATACGTACTTCTGACACCTTCAGTATTAGTCAAGCAATTAATTTACGATAGGCACCAAAAAGAATGGATCAAAGTATTTATTCGGAATGCAATTGATTTTGGAACAATGAGGCGGATATATTTATTAGAAGAGTATAGCACGAGTCAATTTAAACGACATGAGGATGTTAAATCTTTTTATGAACACATTATAAAAATTAAAAAAACTCCTTTGATAATTGATTGTGGTGGAAATATTGGACTTGCCTCAAAGTATTTTTCAAAAAATTATAATAATTCAAAAATTCTTTGTATTGAGCCTGAAAAATCTAATTTATTGCAAGCAAGAATTAATAATCCATCTGGTGACATTGATTTTATTGAGTCAGCTATTGGCTCGAAAGATGGATTTGGAAGTATTTTATCAAAAAAAGTTGAGAATAATTCTTATCAAATCTCAAGCTCTTCTGACGGTGAAATTTTGATAACCTCCATAAATGAGCTCTTAAAAAAGTATGATAAAAATTACTATTTTCCTTATATTTTAAAAATTGATATTGAGGGATATGAGTCAGACTTATTTTCCAAAAATTGTGAATGGATAAATTCTTTTCCGATAATTATAATTGAACTGCATGATTGGATGATGCCGCGAGGGAGAACCTCGTTTAATTTTCTAAATGCAATTGCACCACTTGATAGGGATTTTCTTTGTTTGGGAGAAAATATTTTTAGTATAAGCAACCAAGTTGATGAGGTGCTAGCCACTCAATAGTAAGAAATTTAAATTTTAAAAACACTTATTCTTTTAGAGTTAATAATAATACCTTGCACTTTTTAAATTTTTTCTTAAGGATCTAATTACTGAATTTAAACTCTATGTAAATTTGACAATTTACTATTAAACCTAGTGTTGTACTCTTCAATAATTAAATTAAAGTCAGCCATTAAACTAGAACAAATATTTAACCGAAGATTATTTAAAATTTCGTCATATTTCTGCTTATCAGTTTGCGTGCTCTTAGAATCAAACCCATAGTTACTATAGCCATTTCCTTTAAAACTTACTTTTCTAGGAATTTTTTGCTTCCTAAGAGTTTTATTTAAAGATTTTGAATGAGGGCGGCCTAAAAAATTTGATAGAATTACCATGCTTCTCTCTGTTTCAAATACTAAATCCTCAAATGAAATAACAAGCATTTTTTTACCGTCCTTTTGTTGATCTATTGAGTCTAATTTTTCAAATAACCTCAAAAATAACTTAATTAAAGCATATGTTGTTTTTTCATATGAATTTGATGAAATATATTGTTCTCTCCATTCTTGAGAATCAACAAACCAAGGTATTTTATTTCCATCAATGTCAAAAGATAGAGTTGCCATTCTTGACTTTTCAAACCCTTCAAAAATAGAGTGCCAATGAGAGAAAACATTTAATGGGTGCCTTACAACTTCTATAAAACGAAGGCGATCTTGGAAAGCCTCAAAAAAAGGATCAGATACTAGTAAAAGCATATGGGTCATAAGATTCAAAGCTATATTATTATTATTGATTTTATCAATATATGAATCGCCTTGACCTCCAAAGAGTCTTTTCACATACTTCATTGATCCTGGATTTTTTAAAAAGCCTGAATCATCAGTCATGCGAAGATTTATCTCTCGACCAATCAAATTATCATACTGATCGATATCAGAAAGATACTTAAGCATTTCTGTAGATGAATTGCGATCTATCTTTCCTAAATAATCTAGCTGACAAAAATGCTCATAAATATAGTTTGACTTATGTTTTTCAACCCGATCCATTGAAGAAATAATTGGACCTAAGAGGCTTTTTCCAGTTCCCCATAAACCATCAATAACAATAACATCATTTTTTTGAGGTTTAAATTTTTTTATGTTCATTATTAGCCTATCTTAACTCTTAAAACCATTCATTTCATTATAATCTTTTTCTCTTCCAACATCCATCCATGACTCATGTATAGGATAAATTATAGTTCGTAATTTATTCTCATTTAATCGGTTAAATAGTGTTGGCATGTCACAAAATTCGTTTGGTTTTAAAAAATCAAGAGCTAAAGGACTTAAAACATAAACTCCGGCATTTATATTGGTTTTAGTTATTGGCTTTTCTTCAAACCCAGTAATTTCTTCACCTTTAGTATGAACTACTCCATAAGGATGTACCCACTCATGTTTACTGACAGCCATTGAAGCAACTGTTTTAGAGTGCTTTGAGTGAAAATCTAATAAATTACTATAATTAATATCAGAAATTATGTCCCCATTGGAAACTATAATTGGCAGCTCAGATTTATTCTCAAGCAAACTCAAACATCCTGCAGTTCCAAGAGGACTAGTTTCTCTTAAGTAAGTAATTTCAACATCCAATTTAGTGCCATCACCAAAATAATCTTCAATCATGTGGCCAAGATAATGAATTGAAATAACAAACCTGAAGAAACCATTTGATTTTGCCTTATTAATAATGCACTCAAGCATTGGAGTTCCATTAATTTTAAGAAGAGGTTTTGGACAATCCTGAGTATATGGAAGAAGCCTTCGGCCTTTACCTCCAGCCATAATTAACACTAAATTTGACTTCTTAGCACTTGTAATAAATTCACTTATTGAATATAAACCTAATACATTCATTCTTTCATCAATTAAAGGGATTGAATTAATTCCTTTAGACATCATTAATTTAATTATCTCCTCTTCTTGCATTTCACTTGAAGCCACAAGAGGCTCTTTTGTAAAAATTTTATTTATTGAATCTTTAATGCTTAAGCCTCTCAAAACCCCTTTTCGTATATTTCCATCTGTAATTATAGCAACTAAAGTTTTATTATTTTTTACTACCAAGACAATTTGAAGGCCTGAATTATTCAAGCTTCTTATTGCATCTTCAATATTAGAATTAACATCAAGTAAAGTTTTTTTCCAGTGTTTAGTATTCATATTATTATCCTACCAAGAGCTCCAGCCACCATCAACTATAAGATTATGTCCAGTAACATAAGAAGAGAGGTTGCTTGCTAGAAAAATAATTGCCCCTTTGAGATCTTCTTCTGTCGCCATTCTTCCTAATGGCGTTTTAGTTTCATATCGCTTGATAAATTCTTTAGGTTGATTTCTAAAAACACCACCAGGTGATATAGTGTTAACCCTTATATCAGGTGCCAAAGTTGTTGCCATCCACCGAGAAAGTTGAATTAGGCCTCCTTTTGATGCTGCATATGCAGCAGGATTTCCCATTTTAGTACCTTCATATAAAGAGTAATCTGGAGCCTCAAAACCATAAATAGATGAAATATTAATAATTGAGCCATCTCCACTTTCAAGAATCTTTGGCATTAGCCCTTTAGAAAGGTCAAAAGCCGCAGTAAGATTAACCTCAATTGCTCTTCTCCAAGTTTCTATACTTTGATTTTGTATATCAGTAACCCAGCCTTTTAAATCAGCAGTACCAACAAACCCCGCATTATTAATTAATATATTTATAGGAGATTTGTCATTTAATAAATTTACAATTAATTTAGATCTTGCACTCTCATCTTCCAAATCAGTATCAACTATTTTAACACTTCGATCTCCCAAAGATTTAATTGCAATTTGGAGATTATCATAATTTGTACCAGGCTTATCAACAAGAATTAAATCTCCGCCTAATTCAGCAATAGTAAGTGCAATCTCATACCCAATTTTTCCACCAGCTCCTGTGATCAAAGCACACTTTCCTTTTAAACTAATTAACTCGCTTATGGTTTTCATACAAAATCTCCTTCACGACTATTAAATAAGCACTCTGCAATTTTAAAATCCATTGGGCTATCAATATCAATAGCTCTTTCTGCTGGCACCTCTATACTACCAACTCTTCCTTCAAAAATATTATCATTTTCTTTTACAAAAAGAGGCTTAACAACATACGCAACAGTAGTTACATCAAACAATTTTGGAGAATCTTGTCGACGAGTAAGTTTATTTTCATTTTGTATCAAAAGCGATGTATTCCCATCACCATCAATTTTAACCATATTAAAATATGGGCTTCTATGAGCTTTAGTTACAGTTATAACTATGTCTGATTTACCTTCCTCGAATTTATTGATACATAAGTTAATATCTTCAATATTTCTAAGTGGGGCAGTTGTTGGGATTACAACTAAACCATCAAATTCAATATTTTTTTCTAAATACTCAACAGCATGCTTCCAGGTCAACCACTCTGGACTATTGTCTCCTGAAAGAACTCCTGGACGTATAAATGGTACTTCAGCTCCAAACTCCTTTGCAATTTGTGCAATTTGTTCTGAATCAGTTGAGACAATAACTCGAGAAATTCGCTCTACATTCTTAGCTGCTTTAATTGCCCATCCAATTAAAGGAACCCCAGCTAATGGAAGTATATTTTTATCAGGAAGACCTTTTGACCCTCCTCTTGCACATATAAGCGCTATATATTTCACTTCAAAACCCTCATAAGTTATAAATAAACAACATTCTCTAAATTGCTAGACTCAGTTACTGCTTCAATTACTAATAAAACAGCTAATCCATCTTCTCCAGTAACTGCAGGGGCACAAGATAATTCAATAGATGAAACAAAATTTTTAATTTCTTCTTCATACATGTAGTTATTTTCATTCGGTTTACTATAAGTTGTATCCCATGATTTATTAAGCGCGCTATAAAACGATACTTCGCCCAAAGCACCATCCCATAGTAAAGTGCCTTTTTCTCCAATAACAGAACATTTTCTAGTAGTATCGTGTCGAATAAAGTCCATGCATAGCATTGCAGAGATCTGATTACCTGTATTTGAATTTAGCCCAAAAATAATTTTAGCTGTATCTTCAACATCAATTTTAAGGTTACTTTGTTTAGATATTTTAGATTTAACCCAAGAAATTGGGCCAAAAATCCACATTAGATAATCAAGTTCATGACTTAATTCTCTTAATACCCCTCCACCTAATTTTTTCTTCGAAGAGACGTTATTTTGGTAGTTATTCCCTAGCCGCCAATTTGGAAGATACTGGCCTACCTCAGTATGAATCGAAAAAATATTACCTATAATTTTATCCAGAACTAGCTTTCTAAAATGCTGGAGTGAGGGTGAAAACCTTAAATTATAAGCTGTCATTAAAACTATTTTTTTATCATGGCAAAAGTCAATCAATTCTTGAACATGTCTTGATTCCGAGGCAATTGGCTTTTCTATAAGTAGATGAATGCCAGCTCTTGCTAATGCCTTAGAAATTTCAATATGCTTAGAGGATGGGTTAGCAATAATTGCAAATTGAGGTTTAAATTTTATTGCATCTTCAATTTTTGTAAAACAAGCAAATAAACCTAGCTCTTCACTCTCCTTTGCACTGCAATGATCATGCCTTAAAGCTGAAATTTGTACGCCTGGATAAATGCTATTTAAAACCTCAAGATGTCGTCTACCAATACTGCCAAGACCAACAATTAAAACTCTATTTACTTTATAAGTCACAATTTCTTAAACATTATCAATAAATTTTTTATTAACTGAAAACTTATGCAACTCTAATTTTTGAATAATAATCTCTGAAGCACGGCCATCTCCATAAATATTTTTCATTTGATATATTTTATTTTCAAAATCATCTGATAGAGCTATTTCAATTTGGCTTTTTAGAGATTTGATATTTGAGTCTAAGACATTTAAGTTTTTAGTCCTTCCTTTTTGCCTATTCCCAATGTTTATTACAGGTTTTGCAAAGCTAGCTGCCTCAATAATTCCACTTGATGAATTACCAATTAATATGTCAACATATGACATTAGGCTTAAATATTTAATCCTTCCAAGATTTTTGAAAACCTTATATTTATATAAATCTTGTTTACAAAAATCTTCAATCATTTGGTTAATTCTTCTACCACCAGAATCTGCATTGGCATAAGTAAACACAATATTTAACTTTGATTCAAACAAACATTCTAATATAGTATTAAAATCTTTGATTAAACTATCTTTAGTCATAATCTCTGGATGGTAAGTAATAAGAGCTGTCTTAGATGTATTATAAAATTGTAACCCTAAGTCCTCTTCTAATTGCTTGTCTAAAATTAGAGAAGAATTAATTATATTATCAATTCCTGGTGCGCCACTATTAAATACATTAAGGGGGTCCTCACCCATTTGAATAATTCTTTGACGGTGAATCTCTGTAGAACAAAAGTGGAGTCCACTCATCTTTGTAATAGAATGGCGTATTTTATCATCTGATGATCCTTCTGTTATTTCACCTCCATGTATGTGAACTATTGGAATATCCATCAGCATTGCAGATGTTGCAGCCGCATGAGTTTCCGATCTATCACCGAGTAACAAAACTGCATCTGGATTAAGTTTTTCAAAACTATTTGATAGAAGTATTGAAGCTAAGCCGGAAGATTTAGCAATTGCAGACTTAGTATCTGATGCAAGAAGATTTTCAATCTTATCATTTATGAAAAATCCATCATCTTCAATTTTCTTATAAGTCATGCCAAACTCAGAAGAAAGATGAGATGAGGTAACTATTAGCTGAAGTTCAAGAGATTTAGATTCAACTATTTTTTTTAGAATTGGAAACAATAAATCATACTCAGATCTTGCTCCACTTACAACACAAATAGTTCGTTTTTTCATATTATTTCATCAACTTGATAATTTTTTCTTGCAACTATACCAATAATTGAATCCCACATCATTGGACTTAATCCACTGCCTGGACGTTTAACTGTCAAATTATCCTCAGATAGAATCTCACCTTTTTTTATTGGAGTTTTTGCAACAATAGACTTCCTGGCATGCTTAATATTAGATTTTTCACTAATAGAAGGTTGTTTAAAGCCATCACCCAATGCAATTTCAATATTTCGAATAGCTAAAATCATTTCATTAAGTTCATGGGGATTTAAAGAAGCTTTGTGATCTGGCCCATCCATAGTGCTATCAATTGTAAAATGCTTTTCAATTACTTTTGCACCTAGAGCAGCTGCAGCAATAGAAACTTCAATACCTAAGGTATGGTCACTATATCCTACTGAAATACTTAAAGAATTTGCAATTACATTCATCGCAGTTAAATTAACATCGGACATTGGAGTTGGATACATTGTATTTGCATGAAGAACCGTAATATTCTCTTTTTTTGTTCCAGAAATTATCAGAACTCCAACTGCAGCCTTTATTTCCAACATATTTGCCATACCAGTCGAAAGGATAATTTTCTTATTAAGAAGGCCAACAGCCCTAAGATAGGGTAAATTTGTAAGTTCCCCACTTGGTATCTTAAAGATTTGGACTCCTAGATCATTTAATAAGTGAATGCTATCAATATCAAATGGAGAGGATAGAAAAAGAATTTTTTTCTCTTTGCAATAGCTAATCAAAACTCTGTGATCATCTAAACTTAACTCTAATTTTTTTAGCATCTCTAATTGAGACAGGTTCGAATTTTTATTTTCTATTTTTTGATAGTCAGCTTGTTCAGCATCTCTAGTTACCATCTTACTTGCTTTAAACGTCTGAAACTTTACTGCATCAGCACCTGCAGAGGAGGCAATATCAATAAGTGATCTTGCAATATCTATATTACCATTATGATTAACACCAGCTTCAGCAATAATAAAAATACTCACTTAAAAATACTCCCAGCTTTAATAAAGCTTTTTTCTGAAATCTTTACCGCCTCTTTTGAGGTTGCATTACTCCCAACAAAACATCCATTTTCAACAATAGTTCCCCCATTTATTATAACTCCAGTTGACAGATGACAACTATTTCCAATCTCACAATCATGCTCAACAAGAGCTTTATTGTTAATTATGCAGTTTGCTCCAATTATGGAATTTGAATTAATTAATACATCATGCATTACAACCGTTCCCTCCGCAATACTAGAATATTTTGATACATATGCTCTTGGAGAAATTATTACTGGCATTATAAAACCCAGTTCTTTAAGCTTATTAAATAGGTTAATCCTTAATTCTGGAGATTTTATTTGACCAATGGTTATCAAGGCATACTTGTATTTTTTAAACAACGATGGCAAATCATCATCAGTCCCAATTACCTTATAATCCAAAATACTAGTATGTAATAACTCTGGCTTATCAACTATCCCTGCAATTTGAAATCTATTTTCAAGCTCTATAATATCAATTACAGAGCGGCAATGACCACCCCCTCCTATTAAAATAATTTTATCTAACATACTCTTGAACTACTAGGAATGTTTACAGCTCTATCTGCAAGCCATAATGAGTTTTTAATATTTTCACATTGAGCATCATTATAAATTTTACTTCTTGCCATTAATTGCCATATTGGTCGAGTCATTATTTTATTTGAATTTGTTTCTTCTAGAAAACGATCCCTCTCTTGAATATCTTTTAGGATGATTGTATTGAGCCAACAGTTGTGAAGTGATTCACTCAATCCGGTAAAAAAATGTATATTTTTTTTATTAAAAAAATTACTATAAATTGCAGATAATTGCCTCTTTGAAGCTAAAAAACTGTCAATTTGTTCTAATTGAGCAAGCAGAAGAGCGGCATTTAAATTTGGCATACGATAGTTATACCCAATCTCATCATGAATATATTCCCATTTATGAGGTGTTTTTGCAGTTGATGTTAAATGCTTTACTTTCTTTGCAGTTACTTCATTGTTTGTAACAACGCAGCCCCCTCCTCCTGAAGTAATAATCTTATTACCATTAAAACTAAACACTCCCAAATCTCCAAAAGTCCCCAGGTACTTTCCTTTATAAGTACTTCCAAGACCTTCCGCAGCATCTTCAATCATTGTGATGAAATAATCATCACATATTTTTTTAATCTCATCAATTCTACAAGGATTGCCAAAGGTATGCATTGGGATACAAGCCTTTATTTGCTTTCCAGTAGCATTATTAAAACATTTTTTATTTTTAATAGTAGTATTTTTTTCCAGAAATACTTGTAAAGCATTTGGCGACATTCCCATTGTATCTTTATCAACATCTATAAAAATAGGCGCAGCTCCACAATAACTAATTGCGTTGCAAGTGGCAACAAAAGTTAGTGGCTGTGTAATTACTTCATCATCGAGACCAACATCTGAGACTACAAGAGCAATATGGAGAGCAGATGTACCAGTAGAGGTTGCCACTGCAAAGTTAGCATCAACATAATTAGAAATGCTCCCTTCAAATTGATCCACAAATTTACCTATCGAAGATACAAAAGTAGAATCAATACAATCATTTAAATACTTTTTTTCATTACCAAGAAATCTTGGTTCATGAAGGCCTATAGCTTTATCAGTACAATAAGTTTTTTTTATAAAAGCTATTGAGTCCTCATACATTATAAATTTCAGATTTATATTTTTTAAGGTTACTTGGAAGCAACATCCAATCAATCGTTTTTTGTAAGCCAAGCTTTATATCCACTTGAGAGCTAAAATTCGTAAGTTTTTTAATTTTTTTATTATCACAGCATAATCTAAAAACCTCAGATTTTTCAGGCCTTAATCGATCATAGTCTGTTGAGAAATTAACATTACTATTCATTAGTTTCTTTATCAAGTTGAGTGTGTCACTGATACTAATTTCAGAATTAGAGCCAATATTTATTGTTTCTCCAATTGTTAAGTCATTGTTAGAGATTTCCAAAAACCCTCTACAAGTATCTTCAACATAGTTAAAGTCCCTTGTAGGAGAGGTATCTCCAAGCTTGATTTCATCAATTCCACTGGCTATCTGAGTAATTATCGTTGGTATTACTGCACGAGCAGATTGTCTAGGGCCATAAGTGTTAAACGGACGGGCAATTGTTACAGGAAGATCAAATGAATTATAAAAACTCATTGCAATTGCATCAGCTCCAATTTTACTGGCACTATATGGGGATTGTGCTTGAAGTGGGTGATTCTCATCAATAGGCACATACTGGGCAGTCCCATATACCTCACTTGTAGATACATGTATTAATCGAATACCACCATTTTCCT
>Ga0209091_10000265_pt1 | contig 51809 bp, 49 predicted proteins | sample ArcticOcean_MG_C_6_FD_187438 | JGI IMG/M metagenome (GOLD analysis project Ga0209091, IMG submission 187438) | Marine microbial communities from western Arctic Ocean - ArcticOcean_MG_CB8_128 (SPAdes) (version 2) | ecosystem: Environmental > Aquatic > Marine > Oceanic | place: Arctic Ocean...
ATCCCTATTGGTTTGAAAGAAATACGAATTTTTACAGCATCTGTGGGTATTCCTCTTTACCTTTATGGTACATTTGTTCATTACAAAACAACGAAGGATGTATCTTTTGTAAAGCAGAGTTTAGTAGGCTTTTTAATCGGTTTAACTATAATTGGAATTGTTTTTATAAGCAGATAAGGACTCCACATTCGTGGGAATTTTAACTGAATGTGGATCATCTTTTTTTCTTTAGCACAAAGTCATCAATCTCTGTAGCAAGCAATGACTGATGAAAATATGTTGATTATAATGATTATATATTGAAAATAAAAAAGCCATCTGTTTACTAGCGGATGGCTTTTTATTAATATCTATTAAGTCTGCTTTCTACCAGTCGTCGTCGTCGCCAGATTCTTCTTCAAGGTACTCTGCTTGTTCATCGAGCCAGGCCTGGTAGCCATCATCATCATGCACTGTGAAGAAGCCTCTCATACGATAGTGACCTAACCCACAAAGCTGAGCACAGCTGACTTCCAATGATTTTCCTTCCCTTTTGGATCCGATAGTCGTTTTAAGAAACTCGTCCGATGTCATGGTAGCTGTGAAATGAACAGGAATAACCATCCCCGGGATTATGTCTTGTTTTACTCGAAGTTCTGGCAAAGAAAAACTATGAATCACATCTAGGGATGTAAGATCAATTCGTATCTTTTTATTAACAGGTACATGCAATTGGTTTACTGTATAAAAATCATCTGATGCATTGTCGCTGGAACGATCTAAACCGACTGGGTTTTCCTGTTCATCTACAAGATCAGCCCGTGTTTTACCAAATTTGCCATCAGGTCCAGGATAATGAAAATTCCAGGCAAATTGCTGTGCTACAACACGAAGATGAACAGATTCATATGTGGATGGAACATCAGTGACTCGTGCTGCCCAAATTGGAAATCCGAATCCGAAAAGGATCACAATTTCAATCACAGCTACAACTGCTTCCAGTAAAGATGACAAATGAGACTTGACGCCTATATAATCTGCTTTCGCATTTTTAGATGCACGGAATTTGACAAGACTGACTATAAAAAATGAACCCCAGCCTACGAACAAAACGAGCATTAACCAGTGGACAATTGCATTAATTTCATCAATAGCAGCGCCCTGCACCGACATATTGATGGGTAAACCTAGTTTATGGAGAATATCGATCAAAAGAAGATCCTCTACTGTTTATTCAATTTTCGAAAATTTTTGTCTTTTTTCCCGATCGAAATGATCGTACTGATTACGCCACCCAATACTCCACCTGTAACACCTAGCAATGTAATGATCGCCCAATTCATTCCTTGAGATGCCGGTGCACTTGGGTCGCCAAAACAAGTGGCACATGCATCAGCCGTCTCCGGAACAAATAATAGGATGAATAAAAGGATGATTATGTGAGTATTCTTATTCATGAATCAGATCTGTTTGAATTTTTTAACCACCGAAAATCCATAGACGATGAGCCCGGCAGCAACCATGAAAGAAATTGCTGCCAGCATGTTGGAAACAGTTCCTGGGTTGGAAGGATGAGTCATTTCAAACACACCATAGTATCCGGTAATCAGAATAGAAACAGTAATAAAAAATAAGTGGAATTGTTTAAGAGAAATCATGAAAGACTGGTATGGTCAATATAAGTGATCATTGGGATGAACATGCAAAACAGGAAAAAGATAAATGTCAGGGTTAAGAGCCAGATAATAGTTTGTTTTTCGGTAATGAGATGCATGAAATATCCCGCCACCAGGCTGGCTTTCACTGTTGCGATAGTCAAGGCTAAAAAGATGGCCTCTATTGTTGACACATTCAGGTAGGAGACTGCCACGGTTAAGAGTGTTAAGACTCCCAGGGCACCAAATACGGTTAAATAAACCTTAATGTGCTCTTGGATATGTCCGTTATCATGATCGCTCATTATTGTCCCCTAAAGTAAGTAAAGAATTGGGAAAAGGAAAATCCAGACAAGATCCACAAAGTGCCAGTAAAGTCCCGCAACCTCAATTCTGTTCGTAAATTGTTCAGGGTTGGAATGCCACATCTTATTCCCAAAAGGTAACCAGAAATAACCCATAACAATCATACCACCGATTATGTGCAACATATGTAAACCAGTCAATGTAAAATAGATTCCCATGAATGTACTGGATGACGGGTAAATCCCATGGTGGAATTTCCCAGTGTATTCAAAGTATTTGACAATAAGAAATATAAATGCGCACAGGAGAGTAAGTCCCATATATATTTTATATTTTTCAAAATCTTTCATTTTCAAAGATGCCCATGACATGATCACCGTTACACTCGACGAAATTAATACCAAGGTATTAAAAGTTGCCATAGGGATACTCAATTTGGAACCCCAGTAGGCAAAATCGCCTACTGGCGCTGCCATTCTCAAAAAAACATATGCAGAGAATAATCCTCCAAAAAGCATGATTTCGGAAGCCAGAAAAACCCAGATTCCCAGTTTAGAATTATTTAGACCTGTATCTGGCCTTTCTTCAATTGTGTATGGAATTTGCACCGTCAGAGTCCTTTATTTTTCTGTTTGCGGTGAGAAATCTTTATCTGCACCGGGAACACTATACTCATATGGTCCTCGATACACTTCAACATCGCCTTCAAAGTTCGCATGGGGAAGGGGAGGAGAAGGCGCTGACCATTCAATGGTTGTTGCACCCCATGGATTCCGATCTACTTTTTCGCCATTAAACATGGAAATAAATATATTAATAATGAATGGAATCTGTGCTGCCGCAAGGCAGAAGGCGGAAATAGACATAAATTCATTCCATTGCAGTACATCCTGAGCATGAGCATAAAGTTGTCCACCATCATACAAACGGCGAGAGACGCCGGCAAGCCCTTGGATAAACATAGGCATAAAAATACCATTCATAAAAATGAGTGATGGCCAAAAGTGAAGTTTTCCCAGAGCTTCACTCATTCTTCTCCCTGTAATTTTAGGGAACCAATAATAGATTCCAGCAAAAAGGCCGAAGATAGTACCAGGTGCTACTACATAATGAAAGTGACCAATCACATAATAGGTATCATGAAGATGAATATCCGATGCTCCTACACCCAGAGGGAGACCAGTTAAACCACCAATCCCAAACATGGGTAAAAATGCCAACGCAAATAACATGGGAGTTGTAAAACGGATAGATGCCCCCCATAGTGAAAGGAAGAACGCAGTTAAAATTACAACCGATGGAATCGAAATAATCATGGTAGTTGTTTGAAAAAAAGCACTCATGGCCTGTCCCATTCCCGTAAGGAACATATGATGTGCCCAAACGACAAATGACATAAAGCCAAGGAAAACGGTGGCATAGACTAAGGATTTATAACCCCAAAGAGGTTTCCGTGTATTGTTGGCAATCACTTCTCCCACTATTCCCATGGCAGGAAGAATCAACACATATACTTCTGGGTGAGCTAAGAACCAAAATAAATGCTGCCAAAGAAGGGGAGATCCAGAGCCATAAACATCAACGGGTGCGCCGCTGTAGACCAATCCGCTGGGCAAGAAAAAACTTGTATGAGCTACTCGATCCATTAATTGGAGAACTGCAGCTGCTTCGAGGGGTGGGAAAGCAAGGACCAATAAAAAAGCAGTGACAAACTGTGCCCAAACAAAAAAGGGCAACCTAAACCAACTCAAACCAGGGGCACGGAGTTGAACAATGGTGACAATCATATTCATAGATCCAAGCAGGGAAGATGTAATTAAAAAGAGCATCCCGATAAGCCATGTAGTTTGACCGGTTTCAAAGATTGAGAGTGGTGGATAAGATGTCCATCCAGATCTTGCAGCACCTTCCGGCATGAAGAAACTTGTCAGCATGATCACCCCACCAATAAAATAAGACCAGTAACTGGCAGCATTTAATTTTGGGAATGCCATATCAGGTGCACCAATCTGCAAAGGAACAATATAGTTTCCAAATGCACCGACAGCTAAAGGCACGATACCTAGGAAGATCATGATCGTCCCATGCATAGCGCCTAACATATTATAGACTTCTGGCAGTAGAATACCTGTTTCACCTAATATGCCGCCGACAATTGGAACCGGTGTTTCTGGGTAGGCCAATTGCCATCTCATGACCATCATCAGGCAAAATCCAAAAAGCAGGAACAACAGCGAAGTAATCCCATATTGGATGCCAATTATCTTATGGTCTACAGAAAAAATATATTTCTGTAAAAAATTCTCTTTGTGGTGAGAATCATTACTCACGTGATTTCTCCGATGTTAATTAAATTAGTTAAGAATCGTTCAGTCTATTGCTAGACCATAATTTTTTTCAAAAACATCCGTTCCAAGCATTCGTATTGCATCCCAAGTCATCTTAGTACATACACGGGCGCAAACTTGACAACCTGTACATTCATTAAAACGAACCTGAACCGGTGGGATAAGAACTTCATATTTATCCTTTGCTACTGGTTCTATGCAATCCACGGGGCAAAACGGCACACATACTTGACAACCTGTGCAATTATCTTCATCAACAACTGCCATGAGTTTCGGACGTTTTGTTTTTTCTCGAGGAACGTCCGGTAGATCTGGAATTCCTTTAAAATGATTATATTTGTTTGCCATGTTTTTCTAAAAATATTAGATCACCAATTTACTAATAAATTTTAAAATGAAAGAAATGAAATTTACTGTAGGATATATTTTTCTATTACCCACCCTGCCACAAAAAAAGCAATGCCAGCGAGGAGCAATTTGGGATCCATCAATCGGGGGAATTTAATAATAAACCCAATTCCGATCAGTGTTATACCCAGGATTTCCAATCCTTTGGCACCGTAATACATTATTCAGTATCTGGTTTTAGTTCTGAAATAATAGCTATCTGTTCTTTAAAGGCATAATTCTTGATTATGAGTGACCAGACATGATGTCCGTAAGCGATGAGGAATAAAGGTCCGTGTAGCCAGGATGATGGTAAGTGGTTATCCACCGCACCACCATGAATAAATACGGTGCCCACCAAGGTAAGTGTTAACATGAGATGCGGGAACAGTTTCATTTTTAATTTTCGTTCTCGTATCCAGAGTTCATTTTCTCCCAACTTTTTTAAAATGGCTTCCTTGATTCCCTTTCCGGTAGAAATAAAAAAATACATTACTACTGTTTCTGTTATGGCAAAGATCAAGATCATAAACAATGCAAAGCGAGGGTGGTTTGCACCTAGCAAATCTAATTGAAAATATCCGCTAATTCCTGTCAAGGTTAAGTTTATAAAATTAATAAACATGAGCAAGTAACAGGTGATCATAAATATCCACATTTGAGTTTCTTTTCTCCAGGTTAAAAGTGGGAGCAGAAAATACTAAACTAACTTTAACTTTTCATAGGAAGATGCGCCTAAATATTCTATCCATTGTAAAAGAAAACTGGTAAATTTCACATCAGAATTAACCAAGTTATCAAAGGAATAATAACATGAAGCTTAAGAAATTAATCATCAGCGGAATTGCCTTGACTGTTGCAATCGCATTTGTGGATGCTGGTACCTTAAAAGGCCACGTGAAATTCGATGGAAAAGCTCCGAAATCAAAAAGGTTAAAAATGAATGCAGATCCAGTTTGTGGTGCATCCCACTCAGGCCCGGTCTATAGTGAGAGTTTTAAAATGGCAGCTGATGGCTCTATGGCAGAAGCAATTGTTTATTTAAAGAATGTTTCTTATTCCGGTGGTTCACCTGCAGATCCTGTGGTTTTAGATCAAAAGGGCTGTATTTATAATCCCCATGTATTAGGGATGGTTGCAGGACAAGAACTGCTGATTAAAAACAGTGACGCTACGTTGCATAATATCCACTCCAGACCCAATGTGAATAAAGAATTTAATTTTGCTATGCCGAAAGTAGTAAAAGAAAAAAAAGCATCTTTTTCAAAATCTGAACCAGAACCATTTTACATTAAATGTGATGTGCATCCCTGGATGAAAGCTTGGGTCTTGGTTTCAGATCATCCTTATTTTGCAGTTACAGATTCGAATGGGAATTTCTCCATTGATGGCATTCCAGCTGGGTCTTATGAAGTGGTTTGCTGGCAGGAAAAATTCAAAAAAATGCCATTGACTGCAACTGTAACCGTTGGTGATGGTGAAACAATAAAAGATTTTACTTTTACCCGTCCGAAGAAAAAGTAATTAGATAATTTAATGAATTAAAAAGGCGGAGCAGATACTCCGCTTTTTTTTTGACTAATTTAAACTATGAAAAAGAAAATATTATTTTTATCAATCTTCATCGCATATAATTGCAGTGCCCCGGAAAAAGTATATCCTGTAAAGGGGGCAGTTTATGAGATCAAACCGGATTCCATGATGATCGTGATTGCACATGATACAATTCCTGATCTTATGTATCCCATGGTCATGCCCTTTGATTTGAAAGATCTGAACGAGATCAATGGCTTGTCTATCGGTGATAGCGTTCATTTTGAATTTGTTTGGGGCGATACATCCACGTGGGCTCGGAAGTTTAAAGTTGTAGGTCAGGGGAAATTGCCGGAGGATGAGGAGGATGATTTTTTCGAAGATGAAGAATATGCCAAAAGAGAGATTGGTGAAATACTGGACGATGTGAGTTTTTTGAACTTAGATAGCTCAAAAGTTCGATTGTCAAATTCCGATGGGAGATACCGGTTTTTGTCTTTTATTTTTACACGGTGCCCTATGCCCACCATGTGCCCTGCCGTGGTAATTAAGAATGATTATTTGGTAAAATCCTTTAAAGATCGAAATGATATTGAATTTGTTATGGTCAGTTTTGATTATAAATATGATACTCCAAGAGTTTTAAAAGATTTTTATGGCTCGACCATTAGCGATCATGATAATTGGAAAGTATGGTCAAGTACGGGTCATATTGAAGATGTATATCGTCTAGCCAAACAAAGTGGTTGCAACTTTTGGGGAATTGAAGAAAACAAAATTGGCCACACACTTAGGTCTATTTTAATAGGTCCCAACCGTGAGGTATTAGGCTACTGGCTCGGCGACAATTGGAAAGCAAAAAACGTGAAAACTGCAATTGAATTGTTAATGAAATAACTCACTCTAGTCCATCTCTTTTAAAAGAGTGATGTCCTCAGGTTGGCGGAGAGAAAAGTGAAAAAAAAGATATTAAAAAAGCCATCCACTTTCAGGTGATTGGCTTTTCTAATTTTAAATATAAAATAGGTTTCTACCAGTCCTCATCGTCACCCCAATCGTCTTCATCTTCGTCTCCACCAAAATCATAACCATTTTCATCAAAATAATCTTTTATAATTGCATCAATATTTGTGTTACCTTTGATTTTCCACATATAATCTCTCAACCCATTAAGCATTCTTGTTGTATCACCTTCAAGAACGACAAGAGCTTTACCCCAATCATTTTCAGCTCCATCAGCGGATAGAAGTTCACTATCTGGCAGATAAGGTGCAGGCATTTTCGTTCCCGGCATTATATCTGATGGATTATAAAGCCATTCTCTAACCCAATCAGGATTGAGGCGTTCTTTTGTCATGGCTAAGTTAGGAGCCCAAGTAGGAGCATCTCCGGTTGGAAATTCTTCTCCATAAAAGTGACAACTATTACACTGACCAAATTCATGTAATTTCACTCCAGCTTTAAAATCCATTGATTTTTCATCAACAACTAAGTCACTTCTGTAAGATATCTTTTCATTATCTATATGCTTAAAATATGCTATTATAGCGTCCCACTCTTCATCTGGAATTTGATGAAAACTTGGCATTTTAACTTGAAGGTTTGGCCTAATAATTCCAGGATTATTTAAAAATGATAGTAGCCAGTCTGGATTTGCCTTTTTACCTTCAGTATTTAAATTGGGTGGTGCATACTCAGATGCTCCAATAACATCAATTAATTGACCGCCACGATTTTGAATCAAATGACATCCTTGACAGTTATATTGTTTTACAAGACGATGGCCTTTCTTATAGTTATCAGGATCTTTAAGATAAGCGAGTAATGGTTCAGCAACAATATTTGCATTAAATGATAATACAGCCGTAGTAATTGCTTCTATTTCTTCTTCAGAGAAATAGAAATTAGGCATTTTCAGTAAATCTAAATGTTTACTCTCTTTTCCTCGATCATAAATTCTTGGGGTCCTGAGTTTGTTTTCTATCCAAGCATAATTAGTATGTTCAATATCATGGAATAGCCCAAAATCAAACTTATTTACTGGTTTAGATCCTTCTTCGGTGATTTCTACACCAATTGGTTTTGCAGTTTCAAAGCCATCAATATTATGACATCCAAAACAACCATAATGACGAATGCTTTTTTCACCAATATAATCTAGTTTATCTTTAAGATCCATTTTTTCAGCTTTGGCTAGCGCATATTTTTCAGGATTTGATTTTTTTAGCCAATTAATAGTGAGATCATTAAGGACTGAATCATCATAGGAATGATTTGGTGTCTGTTCAAATTCTAAATTTCTATTATTTAGTAGATATGCAGTAAGATCTTTTGCTTGTTGAGGCTCGAGTCTTAGGTTTGGCATTTTAGTCGTGGGCATATATTCCTGAGGATTCATTAGCCAATTATATAACCACTTAGATGAAACTTTAGATCCTAATCCAATGAGGTTTGGTCCATGTACTTTAGTTAAATTATAATAATTACTAATGGGCGGTGCTTCTGATGGATCAATTTCCGAAATATGACAGCCCATACACCCAATTGCATTAAATAATTTTTCTCCTTCTTTGGCATTGCCTAAAAAGCGGGAACTATTTCTTTCAATTTCTTTTTTGTTTCCATTAAATAAGTACTCAGTTATCCCTGCAATTTCTACATCATTATATTCACTGATTTCTTCTGTTTCTTGGTTATCCTGCTCAAAAATTGATGGCATGCGCGTGTTGTATCGGAAATGCCTTGGGTTTTTTACCCATTTTGCAACCCATTCTCTGTCTAATTTTTGATTTATTTTTGTTAAATCAGGACCAGATTTTGTCTGACTTGCCCAGTCTGAATTATAATGGCAACCATTGCAACCTGCTTTATCAACAAGGGATAATCCAAAATTCAATTTGTCAGCACCAGCTAAATCACTTGTATTTGAGTGGCATTTGAAACAACTTGCCTCCGTATATTTAGTTGGGAGCATTGGGGTCAGCCAGTGGTGCATAACCTCCCAATCATATTCTTCCTGCCAACGTTCTTTTTCGTCATCATTACTTGGTGTGTGCGTAGATGACACGAATGATGTCCCCCGTCCACGCCCAGCATGGCAACTGGTGCAACCAAAGGTATCCATGGGGTGCGAAGAAGCAGATGTAATATATAGATCTAAATTAGGATGAGTAGTATAGGGTTGGGGTGCATCAGCAAAGTCAGGGTTTTCGATTCCCAAATGACAACTGGTACAACGATCCACTTTGGGAACCACTGCAAAGTTCACATCATACTTCACATCGCGAACCACAACTTGTTTTACCTTATAATAAGGATCTAAAAAGTCAATGATAGGTAGGTCTCGAACAACATCTCCAATTTTATTAGTGAAGGTCATTCGCTCACGGTCTATTTTACTGAGTTTAGTATCAGCAATTGTTACATCTTTCAAAACGATATTGAGTTTTTCTATCTTTAGCTTAACATTTGCTTTCAGATCTTTGAGAGCTTTTTCAGTATCACCGATCTCTATCTCGGATGCTTCCTTGATGAGTTGGTACTTATGAAGTAATTCCAAAGCTGCCGCATAATCATCTTTATGAGATGGACCGTGATTTTCACCATCATCCTGGTGTGAATTTTCTGCTTCAACGAGATATTTAAGTCCATCTACTTCAGCCTTTTGGCCTTGATAGATCATATTCTCATTATAGTAACGGCCTTTCAGTGTGGTTAAGGTAGTTTTAAGTTCAGCCAATTTCTCATTTTGAGAATTTAACCTGGATTGGGCATCAGCTAATTCCTTTTCATAAGAAACACGCTCAGTTGCAACCGCGTTCTTTTCTTTTTCAAGATTCTTTTCTGCGATTCCAATTTCCATTTTACGGAATTCACGCTGATACACTTTGAATTCATCATCATTATCATCAACAAAGGTCCACGCCATACTGATTAAAAACAGGATCGATGATATGGCGAACCATTTATTTAATTTTTGAATATCCCAATAGCGTTCGTCGTTATTAAACATGCATAAACCTAAATATTAAAAAACCATTCTGGAATTGCGATAATGTATTTGAGGTTGAAAAACCACCGGAGATACATCTTGATGGGCAATGAAAACATAGATAGTCCAAAAAGCATTAATGTTGTATATCGGATTGGACCTATTTTTTCAAATAGATCCTTTAGCCATGTTTTTGCTAAGAGGATAGGGAAGACGAACATGTAGGCAAACACCACCAGAAATCCCATAAATTCCCTTAACATGATATTTGCGGGTAATCCTGTGCTGAGCATTTTTACCCATAAATATTCAGAAAGATTAACGTTGTTCAATGGAACTACTTTATGGGGGTCCCAATATTCAAAGGGTCCGAAGAAATTCCAATTTGGTCCACGGAAGAATGTTCCAATTACGATTAAGAAAAGCCATAAAATGAGCCAGCCATACATAAAAATAAAAATGCCGATCCGCCGTTCTTTAAATGAATAATACCCGTCCCCTTTGGGATTTGTATCCATGTAAGGAATAGCCATCATTCCGAATATGATGAACATAGGGAAAACAATTCCAGCCAACCACGGATCGAAATAAACTAGCATTTCTTGGAGTCCAAGAAAATACCAAGGTGCTTTGGATGGATTTGGCGTTGATGCCGGATTTGCTGGCTCTTCCAATGGTGCAGCAACCAAGATTGACCAAACTATCAAGAAGACCATAAATAAAATTAGAGCAATGAATTCAATATAAACCAAGTCCGGCCACACCAGAACTTTATCATCTGGGTCATTATATTCTTCGGGTTTCAAGCCTTCTGCCAACCTGCCATCATTGATGTACGCTTTCTTCATTCCCAGCCAAATGTAGAAAAACATGGAATAAACCATTAGTACAATCGGAAAGTTATCCGGCTTTGTAAGGGTAATATTAAAGTTTGGATCGAAATAACCAACTATAAAGAAAAAAGTGATGAATCCCATTCCAGCCCAAAGCCCGGGCTTTGTCCATAGTCTCCATATCCCCAATTTACGATTCAATTTATCAAACCAATCTGTTGGTGGAAAAATGAGAGGTGTTAAAAGGGTTAAAAGTGTAAAACTGACAGTGGGAGCTGAAAGTGTGTCAATTACAGATTTAAATGTTTCAATCATAAGAATCTCAAATCAGTGTTTATAGAGGCCCGGAGATTCCGCCATCTTTTCGGATGCGCCAGAAATGTACGGCCAGGAATATCATCATAATAAAGGGTACGGCAATACAGTGAAGCACGTAAAACCGAAGGAGTGTAGCTTCACCCACGAATCTGCCACCCAATAATGCAAAGCGCACGTCTGAACCCATATGGACCAAATTAATATCTCCAATTGCAAGCAAAGAAGCACCTGGTCCTTCATGACCAATAAAGGGATGTGCCCTTGCCATATTTGTACCTACGGTGACTGCCCAAATTGCCAATTGATCCCAAGGAAGAAGGTAGCCAGTGAAGGATAAAAACATAGTCAAAGTCATGAGCAGCACTCCAACACCCCAATTAAATTCACGTGGTGGTTTGTAAGAACCGGTCATAAAAACGCGAAGCATATGTAACCAAACAGTTAAGACCATAGCATGAGCACCCCAGCGATGAAGTTCTCGCATCATACCCAAGGGTACTTGCTCTGTGAGATCTATAATATCTGTGTAGGCATATTCCACTGTGGGCCGGTAATAGAACATAAGCAGAATTCCTGTAATTGTGAGGACCACGAACAGGAAGAATGAAAGTCCACCCATACACCATGTATAGCCAACCTTAACAGCATGTTTTGGTAATCGAGCAGGATGGAGGTGTAAAAAAACACTTCCAAGAATTGCATGCATCCTCTGGCGCCTAGTATGTGGTACACCAGATCGAATGATGGATTTCCAAACCTGAGATTCACCCATCTGCTCTAAAAATGATTTTTGTTTATTGTCTTTTGCCATTGTACCTAGATTGATTGATTAAACTACCAAGAATGATTCAGAATTCTCCCACTCGCCTTTTTCCCATTTAAAACTTTTTGTTTTATCAACGAGAATTTGTCCGTCATTTGAAAGAGATACTTTATATCTTTCCAATGGACGGGGTGCTGGCCCTTCGAAATGAATTCCAGTCATCCGAAAACCGCTTCCGTGACACGGACATTTAAATTTTCCTTCTGTTCGTAGCCAATTTGGTGTACATCCTAAATGGGTACAAACCGTGGAGAGAGCAAAGATAGATTCTTCATCTCTAACCACCCAAATATTAAATGATTTTTTATATCGGATATCCACTGTATTTGTTGCATAATCATTCGGAAACCCAATTTTTAATGTTTGAGGCGGTTCAAATAATACATTTGGGAAAAGAAACCGTATCATCACAGTAAAAAATCCACCAGTTGCGCCGGCAAAAGCTATCCATCCTAAGGACAACCATTTAAAAAACCCACGCCGACCCATTTCTTTTCCATTTTCAGAATTCTGGGTGGATGTACCTACTGATGCGGTTGGGGTGTTTTTTTCTTCACTCATAATTATATAACTTTGTTGTACGCAGATTGTAATGTTTTCATGGCAGCATCTCGAATCCGAAGATTCTCATCAGTTTTAGCTAACGAAACTAATTTTGTTTTGAATTGATCCTGTTTTAACAGGGACGAGACTTCAATCGCCACAAGAATCACTTGATTTTTTTCTGCTTCATCCACTTGGGGAAAAGCATTTAAATATTGTCTGTCCATAAGGTTTTCAATGATGAATGCGCCGGATGGATCCCCCATTTTGGCTAAAGCAACGGCTGCATCCCATTGAATATTTGGCTCTTCATCCTCTAATAATTTTTTCAATAATGGGATGGATTCTGGATTGCCTATCAATCCCATGGAAATAGTGGCCGCGAGTTTCTCATCGAGAAAATCAGAATTTTCAACAATCTCTTTTAATTTGTTTGACGCATTATTTGCACCTATCAACCCAACAGCCTGTATTGCAGCTCGCCGTGATTCACGGTTTTCATCATTTAATCCATCAACCAATATTTCGGAATAAAATTTATCCCCGGTAACACCCATGGCCAAAGCTAAATATGCCCTTACAAGAGGATCGTCATGAATAGAATGATTATAAATTGAAACCATTTGATTTTTAAATGAAAGATTTGTGGGAATTTTATCCGGGTTGTTAAACACTTTTGATAGTTCAAATGCAGATTGCCAGCGTTTGGAAGCAGAGCCGATCTTTACTTGGTTTAAAAGGGCTGAAGCATCAGTTGTTTCGTGGGTAATAAAACGAAACAATAGAAAGAATACCGCACCAAAAATAGCGATCATAAAGGGGATTAGGAAAAAAGAATAAAAAAGGGTATAAATCCTGCTTGATTCTTTTTTAGATAATTGTGTTGCGTTTTCGTTCATGATTTTAAATAGAAATAAGGTTTTATTTTATTATTCAGCTTCCATCTTTTAATTTTTCGATATCATTTTTTAAGTGCTTTGTCAAATTTTGAAGGTGCCGCACTTCTTTTTTTAATTTTATATGTTCTCCTAAAAAGATCATGGTAAAAACCAGAACTAAGATGGAGATCATGGGTAACGAGTTCATTATAAATCTTTTTCACCATCATCATCTTGTTTTAATTGCAAGGCCAATAGAATTGGAAAAAAGAAAAGGATAATACATCCAACCATGAGCAGTCCAACCGCCCATTCCAGGTTCCGCATGAGCCATTCTAGTGTGAACCATTCCATTGTTTTATTAGAGCACCCATGTTACTAATGTGACATAAACCAAAAGAAGCAGTGTACACACAACCATAGAAATGACCTGCGTTTTAGTTAAAGATTCTTTTTGTGTTTCAGACATTATTTCCCTGCTCGTTTTGCTTTGACAATTGCGGATTTAATCTTTCCTCGTAAAGGTCTGTTATCAAGAGCATTAATCTCATCCATGTCGCCTTCCAGCCCTTTGGCAATCAAGCGCTCAATTAATTGGTCTTCTGTCTCACCGGCATCCGTGTTCCCATTAGATGTTTCAGGGATTTGCGGCATGGGTGGACGTTCAAAAGTCCCCCGTTTAATTTTAACAATCATGGCTTTTGCTTTTCCGCGAGTTACTTTATCCGAGTGTGCGTTCACCGTATCCATATCGCCATCTAATCCTTTATTCACCAATAAAGCCACTAGTTCTTTCGATGATAATGCATCTATTCCACCTCCTGTAGCGCTTGTCACTGCACCAGAAGGCTTGTCTGGTTTTGGTGGTGTAATACCGTTTCGTTTGGCTTTAGCAATGCCTGCTTTGGCCATGCCACGGATGGGTTTTTCAGGGATGGCATTCACAAAATCCATATTGTTTTCCATGCCCATATTAATTGCGTAGTCGATATAATCTTGTCGCGATGCAAAACCGCCAAATTGGTTTGCACTATCAGCACCGGCACCCGTTTGCTCGTCTTTTTTGGTGAAATCTACTTTAGGTACAATTATATCTAATTTTTGCAGGATTCGTGATTTGGCTGGCCAGTTGAATTGTGTTAAAAATGAGAAAAGGCCTTTGGACGTCCGCCTGCATGTTACCCAAACACCCAACTCTGTTTCTTCAATGGTAAATTGGACATATTCACTAACAAGCGGGGATGTCCTAAAAGTGAAACCAAATTCTTTTTCTTTTTCAACAGTAATGATTCGGCATTTAAAATATGGAGCGATGGTTCGAGGTCGAATTTTAAAGAATGATCCTGGTTCAAGATTAAGATGGGTGAAAGAATATTTATGGACATAGCGATCAATATCAAGAACAGGAAGTGCTCGCTGAATTCCGTAGAACCACACATTATACATTTTCAAAGATGTGATCATTTGCCACATGATGTCTTTGGTGGTCGGAAAATGGTGTTTGACAATACTTTCGCCTGTAAATGGGTCCCAGGCAGTCCAACTTTCGCCAACACCATTTTGGGGAACAGGTGGAGCCTGAAGTTTTGCTTCGGGTTGTTCAATACCTTCAAACTCAAGATCTTTTGATGAGTAATGCTTGATATTTCCGTCTAAAAATTCTATTTCATACTTTGTGGGGTAGAAATAGATCTTCTTCAGAATACCGGCTTCACCGCTATTGCGAACTGTACAGGCTGTACCCAGATCGATCCTATTTAGAATCATTAATAAAAGTCTTTGGTTATTGTTTTAGTATAAACTGTTAAAAAATTGCTCTAAATCCAGTCTGAAACTTAATATTATGTTTGTCCATTTGAAGTGGAAAAGTTTTACTAGATCCACTAAAAATGTCTCTAATTTTGCCGGCTGATTATGAATACATTTCGATATTTTTCATATTTATCAACAGGGTTAACTTATCTTTTAATTTTTGTAGGTGGGCTGGTCCGTGTTGCTGGCGCTGGTATGGGATGTCCCGATTGGCCCAAATGTTTCGATCGTTGGATTCCTCCAACCAGTTTGGAACAACTTCCGAATCATATCGATCCTGCCAAATTCAATATCGTTTTGGCATGGATAGAATACAGTAACCGTTTGTTTGGTGCATTGGTTGGATTGGTTATTATGATCACTACATTTTTTGCTTTCAAATATTATAAACATGTGGATCGGATCAAATGGCCGGTTTTAGCCGCATTTTTTCTCACATTGGTGGAAGGTTGGCTCGGTTCTGTTTTAGTAGATACTGTATTAAATCCGATCACGATCACACTACATTTATTACTGGCATTGGTAATTGTAATGCTCTTACTATATGCAGCACAAGAAGCCTATTATATAGAAAATCCTGATTCGGAGAAGATGAGCCGCTATCCTTCAAACCTGAAATGGATGTTTGTACTCCTGGCGGGTATTTTGCTCCTGGAGGTGGTTTTGGGAACCGAAATTCGTGGTGGTTTGGAAATGATCCACAAAGATAATCCCATGGTAGAAAGCCAATTTTTACTTAATATGTTAGGCCCTTTTAAATACATTCATACCATCCTTGGATTTATCATTACCGGATTTTCCGGAATGCTTTGGTATAGATTGGTGAATAATTCTATAAATCCTTCAAAGATCATGACACAAATTTCAACTGCTATTTTAGGATTGGTTTTAACACAAATTATTATGGGAGAATTGTTAGTCTTCCTAGATGTTATTCCGTTAATCCAACTTTTCCACATGTGGGTTGCTTCCTGGATACTGGGGCTGGTCATGATCCAATACACAGCCTGGAATCAATCTCAATTGGCTCATGAATAAAAATATTTTCCTAATAATAATCTGCATCATACTTTTAGGTTCAGGTGCATCATGGGTAATTCAAAAAGCGAATTCATCATATGAATTAACTGTCATTAAAAAAGTACCGGCTTTTTCATTTATTACACAGGATGGTTTATTATTCACCGAAAAAAGTTTCCATAAAAAAGCCACGGTATTAGATTTTATATTTACAAGTTGTGCCGGGCCATGTCCAATAATGACCAATAACATGACGCATCTTTATGAAGATTATGAGAAGGTACCAGAAGTTCAGTTTGTTTCTGTAACTGTTGATCCTAAAATTGATAATGCGACTACTTTAAAAGAATATGCAAAGGCAAATAGTGTGAAAGATGATCGCTGGCAATTCTTAACATCTGATATTGAATCCATTAAGGATTTGAAGAAAAATGGATTTATGTTGTATGCCGATGAATTACCACGTGGGCACGCTATTAAATTTGTATTGATAGATCAGGATGGACAAATTCGAAAATATTATGATGGGACAGATAAAGCCAGTATGGCCGTTCTTCGGAAAGACCTAAATATAATTGTAAAAGAAATTCAATCTTAAATGAAAAGAGTTCCACCAAAAGCCAATTCATTGCCTGCAGCTTATTTTGAGCTAACCAAACCCAATATCACTTTTTTGATCCTGATTTCAACAGCAATGGGATATTATCTTGGTGTTGATGGAATAGATGATTGGTTCAAGTTGTTTATAACATTGATTGGTTCCGGGTTTGTCTCTTCCGGTGCAAGTGCATTGAATCATTATGCTGAACGGGAATTGGACCAACGAATGAACAGGACAAAATCCCGTCCTATTCCAACTGGAATGATTTCACCTAACCATGCTATGTATTTTGGAATAACGATCACCCTTTTAGGTTTGGGAATACTTTTTTTCTTGGTTAATGAATTAACAGCGTTTCTTGCGATCTCAACTGCGTTACTTTATTTATTCGTTTATACACCATTGAAAAAAATAACTTGGCTCAATACATCCATTGGAGCGATTCCCGGTTCCCTTCCAACATTGGGAGGCTGGGTAGCAGCCACCGGAACTTTGGATCCGGAAGCGTGGATTCTGTTTGCCATTTTGTTTTTCTGGCAGCATCCCCATTTTTATGCCATCGCTTTCATGTGCAAAGAAGATTATGAAAGAGCGAACCTGAAAATGTTACCTGTCCTTGAAACGGATGGAAAGCGAACTAATCGTCAAATCATTTGGCATTCACTTTTATTGATCCCTGTATCATTAGTGCCATCCTACATTGGCTTATTGGGGATGACCTATTTTTGGGGTGCACTCATATTAGGCATTGGGTACTTGGTATCCGGATTCCCGTTAGTAAAAAATTATTCTTTGCAGAATGCAAAGCTGCTTTTGAAATCTTCAGTGATTTATTTGCCAGCCCTTTTCATAATCATTATTTTAGATAAATTAACTTAATATGCTAAGCAATTCATTCTGGACAAAGATTATCTACATTCTATCTGTGGTAATTAGTTTAACAGTGGCTTTTTTGATTTTAGGGCCGAGGCCGGAAGGAATTGAAGGGGCGCTTGATGTATCAATATTGCCGCTGGTGAATGCCCTGCTTAATGGAACTACTACAATTTTGTTGATTTTAGGATTCATCCTGATAAAGCAAAAAAAGAGAGAAAAACATAAGAGTGTGATGCTCTCGGCTTTCGGAATGTCATGCCTTTTTTTAGTGACTTATGTGATTTATCACTGGTTTAAAAGCGGTCCGAAACTGTATGTGGGTGATTTTACAACCATTTATTATTTTATCTTAATAACTCATATTGTATTGGCCGTTATCATTATTCCTCTTGCATTATTTACGTTATATAGGGGATGGACTAGCCAGTTGAAGCAACATAGGAAAATCGCAAGGATCACGTTGCCAATTTGGCTTTATGTATCGATAACGGGCGTCATTATTTATTTAATGCTCTATTAATTGTATTTCAAGTTTAATAGCTATTGAATATATGCGGGTTGAAAAGACTTGGGGCTTTCCGGGAGCCTTATTTCAGTCTTTTTACTAATCCGCCATATTGTTTATTAATCTCAAACCCCTGACGGAAGAAAAATTTCTCTACATAGAATCCAACCGTAATTATGTCAACACCTCGGTGCTTCATTCGTTTGTAAAAATCGTCCATCAATCGATTACTTAAAGAAATATTTCGGTAATTTTCCCGAACAGCAACCCATTCTAAGTGAATTCGATTATTCTCCATATTTTTCCAATACAAACCACCGACCATTCGATTACGGGAATTAAATAAAAGGAGGAAATCGTGTTGCGCCGTAAAGGTCCCTGATAAGGATGATTCTGATAATAAAGAATGGAATTGACCAATTTCTTTTGGCAAAAAAGGTGGGCGAATTTGATAGATCTGACCATCCATGCCCTCGGTTTGAATAACCAAATTTAATCGATTATCCTCACCATGGGTTGTTGTCACCAACTCAACATAATCCGCAGCATCAACATGGGGAAATAGCATTCGAGCGAGGTAAAATTTTTCTTCTTCGCTTAATATTATATTGGTTTGAATTTGAGTAATCCGTTCCTGCAGATTCCAAGGACTTAATAAACCATCTCTCATGCTCAGGATTATGGATTGAAATTCACTTAGCAGATTCGGGTTGTCTTGCTTAAAACAGGTCATCATAAAAAATCGCACACGAGTCTCCGGGTATTCTTCCATGAGGGAATCCAAATCATAATCTTGATATAATTCCTGTAGAATGGATGCCCGGGCTTTCAAGGTTGCTTGAGGGTTCAGGTCCAACCAACGTTCAAAGCGTAGGGATGCAAAAACCACCGGTTTTGTCAAAACGCCAAATTTTTCTATATCATCTAAAAACCGGTCAATTCGAGCCACTGTGCATCCCATTGATTCGAATTTCATTCGTAGAGTTCGTTGGTTCAAATCCATTTTGAGTTGGTTTAATATTTTCTTACCGCGTTTCAGTTTAACTGCTTGCAGTGTTGCCGTGAAGATCACTTCCCAGTCAGACATATGCTTCAGACCTGGATATTTATTTTCCGTTCTAATGATATAATCCGTGTATAAAGACAAAAAATGTTCTGCTATAGACTCAGTTGGTTTGCGTCCAGAAATTGAGATCAGTCGCGTACCCGTAGAATAGTCATGTTGCGGAATAACAAGATTTGAAGGTGATGGCGGTTGGATTGATAATTTGAATTCGGTTCTATTCCAAAATTCTTGATAAGCCTGAACACCATTCCAGATAAAATGAAGCCACCGCATTTGCCATCGATCGACCTTAGATTCATCCAAAATATCATCCCGGTTCCGGTCAAGATAAGCTGTTAATGTTTCACCGTGAATATACTCCTCCGTATAAAGTTGATATTCCGGCCAATAACCCCCGAAATTTTCGACCAGAGGTTTGTCCTTAAAGCCGGATCCCATGATAATAAGCCATTTGATCTCTTCTTCTAGAAAATTTTGATCCCAACCATCATTTAAATTCACCACGAGATTATGTGTTCCAAGAGAACGCGTCCGAACTAAAATTCTGAAAACACTTTTATTATTTCGTGAACCTAGATGAGAAACCCAAAGACTATTTTTAGCGATATCATTCAACCCAACAATACAATTAGAAGATAAAAGAAAGATCGACTCTCTTATCATGGATGTTTCAGTAATAGCTTCCATTAATTTTTTTCGATGAATGGATTTTACATTTTCATCAAAGGTGACTACATCCTGCCATGTGTATTCCTCGCCTGTATCTCTATCAATGGTCAATTTAGATGATTTTCCGATCCAAGTTCGAAATCCTTTTGTTAAAGCATAATATGCTTTTTGGGCCGTTGAGAAAAGGGGTTTAGAAATATGGGAGATCTGCCACCAAATGAGTTCAGATCTGGCCCAAACAAACCGAGTAGGATGAATTGTACCAAAATCCGTCACCATGAGCAAAATAGTTTGGATGAATTCCTGATCAACGGATTTTGAATTCTTGAAATTTAAATGGGCTTCTTGTAAATAGCTGATAAAAGCACGATAATGTTCATCAGTAGTTCGATCGATATTGAAAGAAAATCCCTTGGATCTATCCTGTTTTTTCTGGTATTGATATGCATCACGCAGCATGGAAATGAGAAAATCTCCGGACAAAAGGGGTGTAAGTGTTTCAATCAGTTTTATGCGAAATGTTGGGTCTGAATGAGATTGATAATTCAAAAATGTGTCAATTAAAACGCCGGACCAATTCCCAAGATCGCCATCAACTACTTCTCTCAAGTAATTAAATACACTTGGATCATCTGCCAAGTATTGTCGAACTGCCAAATGGAAATTATACAGTAAAATATCATTTTTATTGTCTGGAGTTACGGGAGAAAAAGATGCCCCGATCTTTGGTTCATGAATTTGAACTGTAATGTAAAGTTCAGGTTCTTTTAACCGGTAGATAATAGGGCCGGTAAATTCTGTTATTCCAAAATTGCCTAACCAGTGTGTGGGTGATTGGATCAGAGCATCAAAATCCAATATATCTGAATCAATAGAATAGGTAAAATCACCTATTTGGATCTTGGTATCCATCCAGGAAACCAGAAGTGATTCGGTTTGACCTTTGATAGAAACTTTTCGTCCATCCCATTTCACATTAGTTCGAACGGTTCCAATCTCTCGAAGCAACCAATTTGGAATTCGGATCTCTTTTGAGCCAGAATGAAGGGCTACATAATTTTTTTCATAAAGGGGTTCAATAATATGAAAAAAATTCTTTAAAACATTTTTTCGATTAAATGTTCCTTTGGCTGTCAATTCACCTTTTTCTGCAGAAAAATCCTTATTGATTATGACATAATTCACAATTCGTTCAAATGGAGACAGAAAGCTGTTCACTGACAAGATTATAGAACTGTATAAATCACGGATGGCCTGTTTATCCGTAGTTTCAATGTTAATGAGGGAATTCGTGGTATCCGGGAATATTAAAATTGTATTGAATTCCCGGCCATCACCCACAAGAAAGACCGACTTGACTGAATCAAAATCCTGAAAAAGGTTCTCGATCTTTTGGGGCGCAATGGTTTGGCCTCGACTATTTTTATATATATCTTTTTTACGATCGACGATAAAATAATGCCCATCTTTTTCTTCAAAAATATCGCCCGTGTGGAACCAGCCATCCATAATTACATCCGAATCATCCTCCTTATAATAACCATCTGTAACGTAGGAACCTTTCAGACATAATTCTCCGTCATTAGCGATTTTCAGTGTTATTCCTGGGAGAGCTATTCCAACAGAATCGATGATATATTCAGTGGGTGGCGTCATAGTAATACCGCCAGTAGCTTCTGTCATACCATATCCGCTCAAAACATTCACACCATGGGATTGATAAAATTTGAAAATATCAGGATCTAAATAACCTGCCGCTGACAATCCCCATTTCAATTTTCCACCTGTGATGGATTTTAATTTTGTCTCTATGGTTTCACTATCTTCAGAATCCATGTCTAATTGTTTTTCCAGCATTTCGTAGAGTTGAACCCACCGCTTTGGAATACTTATAAAAATGGTAGGGTTCACCATGGGAAAATCTTTTAACAATGAATTAAAAGCGGGTGATTCGGCGAAAGAATAGGTAGCTCCCCAAAAAATGCTCCCCATCAATTCGAAATATCGTCCAAATGTATGAAAGAGTGGCAAATAACAAAGAAATATATCATCTGAACCAAACTCAGGTAAAGCCAAGGCCCGGGCAAATCGTTTACTGATAATATTACTCTGATTAAATGTAATCCCTTTCGGGTTTGCGGTGGAGCCCGATGTATACATAATAGTCTGGGTGCGATCCATTGACACGTAGGACAAACGCTGATCTACATCAAAATTTTGTGAACGATCCCGATTTTCAAAAAATATCTCCCAATCCATGACCTTTCCTTGGATTAAGTTTGAATCATTCAAGCCAATCACAAGAATGTCGTAGTTGTGATGCACTTCATTCCAAAGGCGAATAGCTGTTTTGCCACCAACAAAGAGGTGATTTATTTCTGATTGTTTTAAAATATACGAGAGATGCTCGGAGGTTGAATTCAGTGGAATAGGAATCACACGAATCCCAAATGATAAGCAGGCCAAGTCCACCAAAACACCATTTAGTTGATTGTAGGTGAGAAGACCTATAACAGGTGGCTTTTCCGGTCCACCTAAGACAGAAAGTGCTTTTCCGGTCATTTGGATTTTTGACCATAAATCTGAGTAGGATAGAGTGTGGAGATCATCACCGCGAATCATATTAAAAACAGTTTTATCGCCATACCGTTTTGCCCGTTGCTGTATCATGGTTCCTGTATGGAATTGGGAAAGATCAATGAGTCGAACAACTTGCTCCAGCCATTCTTCGGTTACGTTGGCTTTAGAAATTATTTTTGCAACGGATTGAAAATGAGCCAGGTCAAGGAACTGATGAATAATTTCGCGATCCGGAGATTGATCCAAACAATCATTCACCAGGCGGATCAATGCATCAGCGGTCAAATTTCCCTTATAAGCTTGGGAAATGGATTCGTTAATCCGGGTTTGGAGCCCTGTGTCCATAAGAGAAATTAATGGAGAGTCTTTATGAAAATTGAAGACAAATTGATTATTAAAAAAATATTTAATCTTGAATCTATCGCATTTTTTCCTTAATAAAGATTGAACGTTTTAAACTGTGATTAAATTTTTATATTAATTCAGGGAAAGTTTTCAAAAAATAATAAAGTTCATTAGCCTAAAATAAATACTCTCTTTTTACCATCTATTTATGATATAATTTTATGTGCCTCAAATGGAGGACACTGAAGATATTTATGGATGCATTAAACAGAATCAAATTTTTAGAAGATAGGCTTCACCGCTTAAGCGAGATTGGCATGGCTCTTTCCACGGAAAAGAATACCGATCGTTTGTTTGAGATGATCCTGGAAGAAGCTAAGGCGATTACCCGTGCGGATGGCCAAACTCTCTATTCTATGAATAAAGATGGGAACCTGAAATTTGAAATAATGCGTAATGATACCATGAATATAAACATGGGGGGAACATCTGGGATAGAGATCCCATATTATCCAGTTAAACTTTGGATGGATAACCAAACACCCAATAAACAGAATGTTTCAGCTTATGTTGCACTCGCCCAAAAGACAGTCAATATCCATGACGCGTACGAAGAAGAAGGGTTTGATTTTGAAGGGACCAAGAATTTTGATGAAAAATCCGGTTATCGTTCCAAATCTTTTTTAACGGTTCCCCTGAAAAATCATGAGAATGAGATCATTGGTGTTATGCAGCTGATCAATGCTCGGAATGACCACGATGAGGTCATCTCATTCAACAAGGAAATGCAGGAACAGTTAGAATCATTGGCATCTCAGGGTGCCGTGGCTTTGACCAATAAGCGTTTGGTGGAGGAACTCAAGACACTCTTCGAAGCATTTATCAAATTGATTGCCACCGCCATTGATAAAAAATCTGAATACACCGGTGGCCATTGTAACCGTGTTCCGGTGATTACCATGATGCTTGCAGATGCGGTTGCTAAAATAACTGAAGGAAAATTCAAAGATTTTTCCATGACGGCAGACCAACGGTATGAATTATACATCGCTGCTTGGCTCCATGACTGCGGGAAAGTGGCTACACCGCCCCATGTGGTGGATAAAAGTACAAAACTTGAAACAATTTTTGATCGTATTGAATTGGTTAAAACGCGCATGGAGCTCTTAAAACGAGATGCGGAAATCGCTTTTCTCAAACGGCAACTCAATGGACAAAAATCCGACACATTCGATGAAGAGTACAAAGAGACCGTTCGCCAAATAGAAGAAAATATGGCATTTTTAGAAACGTGTAATGTTGGAGGTGAATTCATGAAACCAGACCTTCAAGATCGTGTAAACTCTATTGGTGAACAACAAGTTAATTTATATGGCAAAAAACAAAATTTTTTAACAGATGAAGAATTAAAAAACCTCAATATTCCAAAAGGAACTTTGCTCCCCGAAGAACGAGAAATCATTAATGACCATATTGTCATTACCATCGAAATGCTGGAGCAACTTCCTTATCCGAAGCATCTGAAAAATGTGCCGGAATTTGCTGGTGGACATCATGAAAAAATGGACGGAACCGGTTACCCAAAAGGGTTGAAAGCAAACCAAATGTCCACCCAAGCAAAAATGATGGCTATTGCAGATATTTATGAAGCACTCACTGCTGCGGATCGCCCCTATAAAGATGGGAAAAAATTATCTACTGCTATGCGTATTATGGGATTTATGAAAAATGATTATCATATCGATGAAGATTTATTTGAGATTTTTGTAAAGTCAGGAGTTTATAAAAAATATGCGGAGGACTATGTTGCCAAAACGCAGATTGATGATGTGGATGAGGAGGTTATCCTGGAACCATGAATCATTTAATTTCGTTGAATTATAACCAATTGAAAGAACAATTGATATCCCTGATGGATATTGTGGTACACCATTTAAAAAATGAACCGGATGTGGACAAATTCCTAGATGAAACGGATATTTTTGATGAGTGGGAGGAAGCACTTCCGGAAGCAGAATACCCTATTTTTGTCATTGCTGTATTGAATAATACACGACGGGATGTCATTATGGATACAATTATAAATGCCATGTTAAAAAAGGATGATCTCTCTAATCATCCCGAAAAAAGGTCATTTAAACCCGTGGCGGCAAGATCCCACGTTGGAGAACATCCTTTCAATTGATTAATTCCCAGATTGTTCTCTTCAATCTCTTGAATTAAATTTGCTTCTATGACACCTGATATTGCTATTGTAATTGGCTTACTTGCCTTGGGGTTTATCCTATTTGTGACCGAGATCTTCTCAATCGATGTTACAGCCATGATTCTTCTCTCTATCCTTTTCTTATTTGGATATTTGACTCCGGAGCAGGCTATCTCCGGTTTTTCAAATCCTGCAGTGCTTACCATTGCTTTCCTGTTTATTTTGAGTCATGCTCTCCAGAAAACAGGTATTCTTGAGTATCTTGTTATTCGGATCAATAAGATTGCAGACCGCTCCAGGCTCCTGGGAAGAGCTGTTTATTTATTCACCATTAGTTTGGCTTCAGCGGTTGTGAACAATACAGCTGTAGTTGCAATTTTTATGCCGGTAACAATTCGGTTGGCTCATAAATATAAACTGAGCCCATCCAAAATGTTGATACCATTGAGTTATGCTGCTATATTGGGTGGTACGCTCACTTTAGTGGGGACATCCACAAATCTACTGGTGAATTCAATTTACGTTTCTGAACCAAATGTTGAACCCATGGGTATGTTTGAATTTGCTCGATATGGTGTAATTCTAATGTCCATCGGATTACTCTATATTCTTTTTATTGCGCCCAAATTATTACCATCTCGAACTGTCACATCCAGTTTAACAAAGAGTTATCACCTGGGTGGATATTTGACTGAAATGAAAATCAAGGAAGAGTCACCATTGGTGGGGACAAGTTGTTTAGACCGTGGCATCAATAAACATTATGATGTGATGGTTTTAGACATTCTTCGAGATGAGAAAATGATCACATCCAATATCCGCCAGACAATACTAAAAGCAGGTGATATTCTGTTTGTCCGGGGAACGCTGGACAATTTTCTCAGCATGAAAGAAGTGGAAAAAATTACTTTATTAACTGACGAAAAATTGACGCAACAGGAATTAGAAAGACAAGACAATGTGTTGGTGGAATGTTTGTTGACAGAACAATCGGATTTAGTTGGCCATAGTTTGATGACGTCAAATTTTCGCCGGCGATACGGTGCATTTATTCTGGCCATCCGTCGAGAAGGTACCATTTTTCGGAAAAAGATCGCACATGTCGTCCTCCATGCATTTGATACTTTTTTAGTATATGGTCCATCCAATAAGGTAAATGAATTATCCAAAAGAGGAGACTTTATCGTATTGGGAGAAGTGGAAGCAAAATTGCGAAAACAACGATTCTGGTGGATGTCCATTGTGGTAGTTTTGGGAGGGATTGGATTGGCCGCTGCGGGCATCATGCCAATCATGGGCGGAGCCATGATCGGTGTTGTCTTATTACTGGCTATGAAGGTTATTACACCCCAGGAAGGATACCAATCCATTCATTGGCAAGTGATTGTTCTTATTGCTGCATTGATTCCGGTAGGTATTGTTATAGAATCATCTGGTGCAGCAGAATGGTTAGGCGGTTTTATTTCTTCAGCCGCACGTATGGCTCCTATTGAATGGCAAGCGCATGCACTTTTAGCATTGATATATTTGATCACCATGATCTTGACAGAAGTTTCGTCTAATGCTGCTACAGCGATTATTATGACTCCCATAGCCCTAGCTGTAACACAGCAAATGGAATTTGAACCTAGAGCATTCATTTTTGCAGTGGCATTTGCAGCATCTGCTTCATTTATTACACCGGTTGGATACCAAACCAATTTGATGGTCTATGGCCCGGGTGGATACAAGTTCAGTGATTATATCCGAGTTGGATTTCCTTTGGCATTGATATTTTGGATCACCGCTGTTTACTTTTTACCGATTCTTTGGCCCATTTAAAAATGAAATTATTTTCTATCATCGGTACAACTGTATTTGCGATAACTTTTTTATGGAGTTGTGTAAAAAGCAATCCTGAAACCATTCCAACTCTAAGTAGTCATCAAGGTGAAAAGTTGCTATCTAATCATAATTATATTTTCATTGATGTGCGGACACAACAGGAATATGATACTGGCCATATTCCCAATTCGACCCACATTTCCGTGGAATCACTTGAATCAAGAATCGATGAAATTGAAAAGTTCAGAGAAAAGAAAATTGTCGTGTATTGCCGCAGCGGAAACCGATCTTCAAAAGGAACAAAAATTTTAAATAAATATGGGTTTGAAGCTGTGAATTTGTCTGGCGGAATGCTTGAATGGAAAGGTCTAGTTGATAAAAATTAATTGGGTAGAAATATGAAGTAAGAATATCAAAATACTCTTAAAAGAGCCTTCGAGGATGTGAATAATTTTCTCCGGAAGCCAGTGGATTTGAATTTGTAAATGCACGGAAAACTTTGTATTTAATTGCTCATCAAATTCATTGTAAGATGAATATTCAAAACCCATTTCCCCTTTTTATAAATATTTAACAAATCATGCAATCGTACATTTAACTAATTATTATTAGGTAAAAATAATGGATACTCAAATTTTAGATAAAGGACTGGCAGCACTGCAGGCCAATAAAAAACGGTGGGCAACGCTGCCCATGGTAGAAAAAATTGACTATTTGGATCAAACAATCAAACGATCAGTTGAATTTGCAGAAGAATGGGCATTGTTAGGGATAGATGCCAAAGGATTAACCCCCCAATCACCTCTTTCAAATGAAGAATGGATCGGTGGACCATATGCATTCCTGAACTGGATGCAATATATGAAAAAAACCCTTAATAAATTGATAAGTGGAAAAAGCGCCATTGGTAAATTAAAAATCACCGAAAGAGCAAACGGACAAACGGTAGCGAGAGTCTATCCCAACAATTTTCTTGAAAAGCTCATTTTGAGTAATTATTATATTGATGTCTGGATGAAGGAAGGTGTCACGCCAAAAAATTTAGAAGATTCGGTGGCCTTATTTTATAAGCAGCACAATCCGAAAGGTAGAGTTTCCCTAGTGTTGGGCGCCGGAAATGTATCATCCATCGTTCCCCTGGATATATTCTATAAACTGTATGCTGAAGGTGAAGTAGTCATGATAAAAATGAATCCAATTAATGATTACTTGGGTCCCATCTTTGAAAAAATATTTGCACCTTTTATCGAAAATAGTTTTATCAAATTTGCCTATGGCGGTGGAGATGTAGGTGCCTATCTAACTCATCATGATGATGTGGAGACTATTCATATCACCGGTAGTGGTCGAACCCATGATGTGATTGTATTCGGGGGCGGAGAAGAAGGTCAAAGGCGGAAAAGTAAAAACAGACCTGTTTTAAATAAACCCATTACATCAGAGTTAGGCGGTATTTCACCGACAATTGTGGTTCCAGGTCCTTGGTCGAATGCAGATTTTAAATTCCAGGCAGAAAATATTGCAACTCAAAAACTTCAAAATGCCGGTCATAACTGTATTGCCACACAGGTACTTATCATGCCAGAAGAATGGATTGGCACAGAAAAATTACTGGATGAAGTGGAAAAAACAATTACCAATGCTGAAAGTCGTCCTGCTTATTACCCTGGAGCAGAAGATCGTCAAAATGCCGCAAAACAGCATCCAAAAGCAAAAGTTCTGGATAGTGGTGTGGATCGTACCATCATTTATGATGTGGACACCCATTTAGATGAGCCTTGTTTTACTGATGAATATTTTAGTCCAGTACTTACAACTGTATCTATTCCGGGAAAGGACCCTGCAGCATTTCTGCTAGAAGCAGTCAAGTTTGCCAATGAGAAATTGGATGGTACATTAGGTGCCAATATTATTATACATCCAAAAACCATCAAGGCTCATAAAGCTGCTTTGGATTTGGCTATTGCTGATCTGAGATACGGAGGTATCGGGGTAAATACTTGGTGCGCTCTTGCATTTTTAGGCGCCGGCGCAACTTGGGGTGCTTATCCGGGACATACATTGGATAACATTCAATCTGGAAATAGTGTGGTTCACAATGCATTCCTTTTTGATAAACCTCAGAAGACAGTTGCCACAGGGCCATTCAGGAATTTCCCGCGCTCCATCCTTTCCGGTGATCTGCATATGGCACCCAGACCGCTCTGGTTTGTTACTAATAAAACTGCTCATAAAACAGCTGAACGATTAACATATTTTACTGGGTCAGGGAATCTATTATGTCTCCCTGGTATTTTTGCTTCAGCACTTAGAGGGTGAAATGATATGGTCTATTTGGGTTATCTTCAATTAGGATATTTCATAATCTTGAAGAGAGATTAGACTAGGATAAAAATGAAATCAAACCTACTCTAAAAATAAAAAGAAAAATTATGACTGCAAATAATCAAGGCCTGATTGATGGCATGTGTAAGTCGTAAACTAAATTCAAAGTCTACGATTAATTATTCTTTTATTAGACATTTCAGTTTCACATAAAACCATATCTCTTCGTTCTTAGACCAGCAGGTTTATTCCTGTAAATTCAAGGCTTGTGGAAATAAATTCTAAATCTAAATCCCGTCTTGAATCCTTTTTAGATAACCCTTCAAAAGCACTTTGGTCCTTGGCAATTCCCATCATGTTTGGCATGGGGATTCATACACTCTATAACATTGTAGATATGATGTTCATTGGACGTTTGGGTGGTAATGCCATTGCAGGCGTTGCCTTCAATATGCCTGTCTTTTTTCTCATGCTGGGACTTACTATGGGATTGGGATCAGGTGTGACTGCTTCGATTGCTAGATACATAGGCGAAAACAATAAACAGAATGCAGATAACTGTGCAGAACATGCTTTGGCCATAGCGGCAGTTATTGCTCTTGTTTTTACTTCTGCAGGTTTATTATTTGGGGATAGAATACTGGTTGTCCTCGGTGCAGAAGGAGAGATCCTGGCCTTAGGGTGGAATTATCTTTATATCATTATAATTGGATTACCTTTTATGATTTTTTCAGGTTTCTTTCGTTCTATCCTGGCGGGGGAAGGTGATATGAAATTTCCCATGATGGTAGCAGGCCTTGGAACTATCCTTAATATTATTCTGGATCCAATTTTTATTTTTAAATTAGAAAAATATGGTGGCATTGGTTTTGGCATGGGTGTGAAGGGTGCAGCAATAGCTACCGTGATCAGCCAACTCATTGTATTTATAATTTTTATTTATATGCTTTTTGTGAAAAAACATGCATATATCACATTCAGGTTAAAAGATTTTTCACCTTCAAAAGCAATATTGTGGGATATAGTAAAAATAGGGTTGCCTGCGTCTATGTCCATGATTATTATGGCTGTGGGGCAGGGCGTTTTTAATAAGATTCTGATCCATTATTCACCCCAGACAGTGGCAGCGTACCAAGTTGCAGGACGCTTGGATATGCTCATTTTTCTTCCCATTTTTGCCATCGCCGGTGGGATGACTACACTTGTAGGTATGTTTTTTGGTGCAAAGAAAATAGATGCCTTGAATCAAATCGTGAAATATGGAATCTCCCGTGCTTTTATGATAACACTGGTGTCATCCACCTTTGTTTATATATTCGCAGAAACTTTTTCAGGGTGGTTCACACAAGACCAGGAAATTATTAACGTGTCCGTTGGGTTTTTAAGGCTTCTTTGTTTCATGTATCCTTTAGTTGCAATTGCCATTACCTCGGGCCGAGTTATGCAAGGATTAGGAAAAGGAATTCCTGTTTTGGTTATTACAACCGTTAGAGTGCTAGGTGTGAGTGCACCTCTTGCACTTTATTTTAGTTTTGTTTTGGATAAGCCAGTGGAATGGAATTGGTATGCCATGATGATATCAACTGGTATTGCATTCATTATTGCTGTGACTTGGGTTAAAATAGAATTGAAAAAATTAAATCAAAACTTTGATGTGTCCGTATGAGTTGTTTATCTAACTCAGACATTCAATATGCAATTTCGGACTTAAATGGGTGGGAATTCAAAAATAATGCCATCCATAAAATATTCACTTTTGAATCATACTTAAATAGCATCGCTTTTATTAATCGATTAGCTGAAATAGCAGAAGAAAAAAACCATCATCCAGATATGGTAGTGGGTTGGTGCAAGATAGATGTTGCATTTACATCACATGATCAAGGTGGTGTTACAACTGCATGTATAGACATGGCAAAAAAGACAGAATCAGTTTTATAACTCTTCTTTAAAAGTTCCCTTATTACATGGGAGACGATTAATCAATACAAATAATGTTGATCTTATGAGCGGGACTTACAAGGGGTCATAAAATTAGATTAAGAAATCTTCCGAATTCCTGTAATCAACCCTGCACAAATTGCAGATTTAACCACATCTCCAACTAAAAATGGGTAGAATCCCATGATTAGTGCTTCATTGAATCCTACATTAAATACAGATAGATAAAGTGTTCCCAATATGAGTATTAATGTTGTTGCCACGAGACACGATAAAAAGCTGGATACCGGTTTTGTGGTAAATCCATTTTCAGCCAAATAGCCGATCAGAAAAGCAGCAAATACAAATCCCCAAAGATATCCGGCAGTGGGTCCCACCAACACATGAGCCCCTGCTTTCATTTGGGCGAAAACGGGAAGCCCAATGGCACCTTCCATGAGATAAGTCAACACAGCCATTGCTCCACGGCGAGCGCCTAGTAATCCTCCCACAAGAACAACACCAATGGTTTGCCCAGTAATGGGGATAGGAGTAAATGGAAGAGGAATTGAAATCTGTGCTAATACAGCGATGAGAAATGATCCTAAAATTATCGTAAAAATGTTTGCCGCATTATCATCGATAGATAGAACACCAGCTTGATCGAATGAGATTGTTTTTGTTTTCATAGGTGTAATTTATTGAATTTTTAGGTGATTGGCTTCCCAAACATTTTTTTGATTAGCCAATTGTAAAATCTTTCTGGTGTGAGTTGTACGATCAAAATAAATATACGGTAAGGCCAGGGATAAATGTAGGTGGAGTATCCCAAATCGATTACCTTTATAAATTGTTCTGCAGCATCTTCAGCAGATTTCATAGGAAAACGCCGGGCGGGACCTTTTACAATGGGTGTATCCACAAATCCAGGGCAAATGGATACAGTTTTAATCGTGTATTTCTGGAGTGTGGGCCGCCAAGAATCAAAGATCATTCGAATAGCAATTTTGGATGCAGAATAGCCACCGTGAAAGGGTAAAGGCATAAAACTGGCCACAGAACTAATACACACTAATGCACCGCTGTTTTGGGCTTTCATGGCTGGGATAAAAGGAATAAGGGTATTGGTCACACCCAAGATATTTGTATTTAGTATGGTATTGATTTGGTTACTGTCACCGGAGAAAAGTCCATCATCGCCACCAATACCTGCGTTTGCAATGGCAATATCGATGTTCCCTGCATCTGCCATGAATTGGTCCACAACAGATTTACATTTTTCTGCATCCTGTACATCCAATCGATAGACGAAAGGTGTTCCACCTAGTTTTTCACATTCTTGAGCAACATCTTGGAGAATCTCTTCTCGACGAGCGGTAAGTCCAACAGAATAGCCGCGTTTTGCATAGGCCAGTGCCAATGCTTTACCGATCCCGGAGGATGCCCCTGTGATGAATACTTTTTTCATTTTTTCTTAAAATTTATTGATCGAATTTAATACTAAAAATAATCATGTCATTGCGAGGAGCGGCTCAACATAATAAAATAAGCAGTTTTCTCGTTAACCTACAAACTGAGAGGTACGTTGAAAATGACATTTCTTATAATGGGAAAATCATTCCTTCCCTTGCCACATTAAAACGATCTGAGCGAATCAAATTAGAAGCAGTACCATCCTTTATAGCTGGATTGGAATGATTGAAATGGATAAAATGAACCTTATTCCGATTGGGAGTATTCAGGTGATAAAGTGTCTCCATAGATTCCACGATGAAAGGATGAGGAATTTCACTCATATCACGATTGGGTAGTTCACCTTGTGAGTAAAACGTACCATCCAAAAGTGCAATATCTATGTGTTTGATCACTTCAAAAATTTCCTGATCCCATTTTCCCCATTTATTGATATCCGGAATAAATAAAACCGATTGGCTTGTTCCCATAATTTTGAATCCCACCGTTTCAGAATATTCATCTCTGTGGGGAACTATAAATGGTTCGATGAATAACCCATCTGCCAATTTGATCTCTTTATCATTTTTCATGAGTTGGATCTCGATATTTTTCAGGGAAACCAATTGATTCCACGGTCCATTTGTTTCAAGAAAATTTTTCATTCCAGGCATTGCAAAAATAGGAATATCTTTGGCGCCCATCACTTCCCTTCCTAAATGAAGAAGCCCTGTATAATGTCCCATATGGGCATGGGTGAGAAAAATCCCAGCCAATTCTGTTTGATGATCTTTTATAATTATACGATATTGTTCCGGGAAATCCGGAGTGGCATCAATCAGCCAACTTTTCCCGGATTTTGGGTCCACAATGCCGATACAGGAGACTTTCTCTTTTTCACCATTTACCCAAAGATCCTTGCAGCATATTTTTTCACAACCAGCATGGGGTGAACCACCATCTTGTGCGATGCCTAGTACAACAACGTATGGAGAATCGGCGGAAAAGCTAAAATTGACAAATAATATTAAAAGGAAAAAGAATCTCATTCTACAATTTGATTTGAATCTTTTTGCGATACATCCAATAGAGCATAAGCCAAAAGGCCAAAACGTGGGTTAGGGCGAAAAGGAGAGATCCATTCAAGTCTCCAGCGAAAGGAACAAAAATTGTTTTGTACAAATAATTGTAAGCACTGACCATTTCTCCATCAAGGTCTCTTCTAATATAAAGGATTGTTTTTGTCCAGAAGCCTGATGCCACAAATAGAAAAATGGAATTAGTGCCAAACACTTCAAAAACCCAAAATGGCTTTTTCCAGAATTTGATGTCAATGAGCCAGGTAAGTCCAGCTAACACTAAGGCAGCAATGCCACCTGTAAATAAAACATAAGAACTGGTCCAGATCGCTTTATTGATGGGGAAAATGAGACCCCAAATCCATCCGACCACGATGAGCCCAAAGCCGAAGATGGCCATGCGTTTTGCACAATCAGTATGATTTTTTGTAGTGTGTAGCATTCCACCCATTAAGTAGCCAATTAGGACTGTTCCCACCGATGGTATTGCACTTAATAATCCTTCCGGATCAAAGGGAATCCCAAATCCGCCATAAAGATGTTTTTCACCAAAAAGAAATATATCCACTTTCCGAACCAAATTTTCTTCAAGTCCGTAAGGGTCGCCGGTTCCGCCTAACCAGAGTAATCCCCAGTAAAAAAGGAGGATGCCTGAAATGATGGGTAAAAGTTGTTTGAAGTCATAGCGAATGATGAGCAGGGCACTGATACCGTAGGCGATGGCGATCCGCTGTAAAACCCCAAAGTAACGGAAAGAAGACCAGTCCCAATCCTGTTGAATGAAAGGGTAGGCATGAATGAGCCAACCAGCCATAAAGATGGAAACTGTTCGCCAGAAAATGTGTTTATAAAATTTGGGAGATGGATAATAATGCCATTTCACAAATGCGAATCGCATGGATGCACCAACGAGAAAGAGAAAAAATGGAAACACCAAATCTGTTAATGTACAGCCGTGCCATTTGGCATGAAGCAGAGGAGCATATACGTGTCCCCAACTTCCGGGATTATTTACGAGAATCATGAGGGCAATGGTCATGCCTCGAAAAATATCGATAGAATATATTCGTCTTGGTTCTGACATTTTTATACTAACAAAATTTTATTTAATCACGAAATTCACTAAGAACTTTTCCTTTGAGAACTTTGTGATTTGCGTGTTTAGTTTAGTTTTGATAAACTTCTGTTCCATACCAGGTAAGATCCAATTCCTGCACAGCCAAATAAAATTACAGATAGACTGTAATTTTGGAAAATTAAATTCCCGATCCCAAATGTGAAGCCATAAATCATAAGGATTCCGGCGATCCATTGCATAAAAAAACCTTCACTCACGGGCTGAAGTGTATGGGTGTAACCAGCAGTGATAGGCTCCCACCATCCGCCGGGTTGAACCCGATTATAAAATTCTTTTAGCTTATCAACAGGTTCAGGGTTTGTTAAAAATGTGGCAGTTACCCAAGCAATAATTGCCAATGGCACAATAATCATTAGTTTATGATGAACCTGTAATGAAATGCCAAAAAGGATGGGTGATGCAGCAAATAATTCATACGTATCTCCTGCTGCAATTGTTTGGCTCCAGGCTAAAACTTCTAAAGAAATGGTGACCGAGATTGATGTAGCAAGTGCCGTGATCTCACTCCAGGCGTTTATACGCCACCAAAACCAGCGGAGGATGAGCACCAGCCCAATCCCTGCGCCCATTGAAAAAATGAATTCCCATGCCTTGGAAATACTTTGCATTTTCAATGCGGTGAATGCAGCAAGTACCATCAGAATAATGGTAAATATTTTCCCCACGAATACATAATGTACTTCTGATTCATTCGGTTTAAAAAACCGTTTATAAATATCATTAATCATGTAGGAAGAGCCCCAATTGAGATGGGTATCAATGGTGGACATGAATGCCGCTAGGAAGGAAACAATAAGTATACCTTTCATCCCCGGCCCAAGGAGTGTATTCATGACCAATGGATAGCCCGCTTTCACACCCAATTCAGAATAGGATTCCGGGATCATGGGAAACATTACAATGGATACAACAGCCACGATGATCCAAGGCCAAACACGGAGTGCATAATGAGCCAAATTAAACCATAATGTTGCCAGGAGTGCGTGCCGTTCATTTTTCGCTGATGACATGCGCTGGATGATGTATCCACCGCCATCTGTTCCGTGATGACTCCACCACATAACGCTAATAAAGATCATAAATTTTGAAAATGGCGATTCCCAAAATTCGGATGTTGTCACGTTGGCATCTGGCACAGGTGGTATAAATTTCAATGTATTTTCATGAATCGCATCAGATCCAAGAAGTCCGGACAATTTTTCAAGGAGCATTTCCATGCCACCCACATGATTCACTGCAATAATTGCCAAGGCAATAGAGCCGAACATGGCAATACAGAATTGAACCAAATCTGTAACAACCACGCCCCAGAACCCAGATAGAATTGCATAAATAAGGGCAATAATTACACAAATCCATACAGCAGTCCATTTATCCATATTCAGCATGACAGCCATCACCGAAGCCATGGCATTGATAACCCAACCCATTACAATAAAATTATAAAGTATGGCAAAATATCCTGCTTTGAAGGCTCTCAAAAAAGCTGCTGGCTTTCCACTATATCTAATTTCTAATAATTCATTATCTGTTAAAACTTCGGCTCGGCGCCATAATCGCGAAAATAGAAAAACGCCTAAAAGGGATCCCATAAGCAAGTTCCACCAGAACCAGTTTTGCCAGATTCCCGGTCCGCGGACAAATTCTGTAATGGCTAAGGGTGTATCTGCCGCAAAAGTTGTTGCAACCATTGATGTTCCAACAACCCACCATGGAAGGGTCCGCCCTGAGAGATAATATTCTTCTGTGCTAGATTTTGCTCGCTTGGAAAAATAGATTCCAACGCCCAATGAAAAAGCGATATAAATCAGAATTATTGTCCAATCGATCCAGTGGAGAGAAAGTGTTTCAGTCATAGATATTTTTTAACTCAGTTGAATGAAAATAATGAGAAAGTATGTTTTCAAAAGAAGAGCCATTTAACGCCATTCCTAATGCACCAATTTGACATAGGCCCACGCCATGACCCCAACCAGCTCCTATTAATTTAATCTGAGATGGTTGAGAATCGAGGTCGTAATTTGTTTCAATAATAAAGGCGGAACTATATAAAAAATTAGGATGCAGAACGCGACGAATCTCATATTCACTATTCAGGATAATATTAGCTGGTTCACCTTTGGAAATACCATCAATTCTGAGTAGGGTTATTCGTCCTGATATACCGCGATTTAGCGGTTGAAGTAATATAATTGAATCGAACATCCGTCCCGTTTTTTCAGAAATTAGTTGGGCTAACTCTTCTTGGGAAAATGAAACATTCCATCTAAAATAACTTCCGGATTTATCCACATCTCCCAAATATTTTTTAAGATCGTTTTCTGGTACGTATTCCGGACCACAATAACAATTTTGTAGTTCAGTTAACCACACTTCTAAATCTGATTCAGACTTGATATTTGGGAGAGCTGAATTTTTCCCATCATGAACTGCGCGTAGATAAGGCTTCGGCTCATCACCCCATACATTCTCATTGCTTTCTGAAATGCCTCCACAGGATTTGGAATATCGTGTATCGCAAATTTTCTCATTGTGAATCAACACCTGTCCACACGTTTTTTTTGTAGCGGAAATTGCTGCATCTGTCAAATATTTAATTCCTTGGTATCGTTGACAACAATCATCGTTACAGGAATCTATTCCCAGGTCAGCATGTTTTTGCTCCGCAGCTGCCAAAAGCCAAGAACGAGCGGCGACAGTTTGAGATTCTAAAAGAGCCGGTGGACATTCACCACTCATTTCTGATGTGGCCACACAAATGATGTATTTTTCCAGTGGAATGTGATTGATGACAAAAAGGCAACCATCCACAATTTTGATTTCCAACTCACCTTCAACAGTAATCGATATTTGTTTTTCCCAATGGAATCCACGGCCAGCTCTTATAGATGAAAGTTTATAGGTGGAAGTTGGAAAATAATTGGGTTCTTTGGACAGGTTAATATTAAAAGAGCGATTGTTTTCAACATCCATAATTACCAATTTTTTAACACGATCTTCTGGCAAAACGAGTCCAATAGAAACAACAGGCTCATGGGATGGAATTTGTCCTTTTACGAGCATATTCTTTCCCAGGCGGCGCCCAAAGCAGCTGTCCGGCGATCGGTAGAATAGTCCAAGGGAATATCTGTATTGGATTCAAGCAACGATATCAATTTAGAATCAGCCATGAATATTCCTAATCGTTGACCGATGACAATTTTTTCAATTTTAGCATGATTAGCTTTAAAAAACCGAGTTCGATTTTGAATTAAAAATGAAAATGCTTCCGTAGCTTTTTCAAAAATAGTGTCAGCGTTTTGGTTTTTAGAAAGTTGATCTAAAGTTTTAACTTTTTCTCTTTGAGACAAATTCCATTGGTCGATCATCCCTTTTGGAGAAAGACAGGATTCAATAGTTTCGCCCGATGGTATTTTAAATTCCCAAGATCGTTTAACATCATCTCTTTCATTGAAATCAATCATTTTACCCTTCAAGATGATCCCGTCTGCAATACCCGTTCCGCCGCCAATATACACGGCATTATTACAGTTTTTCAATTTACCAATGGTGGATTTCCATTCGCCCAAAACACAGCAATCTGAGTCATGTGGTATTGAACCAATTCCTTGGATTCTCTCTAGCAAATCAGGAATTCTAGGTCCATTTGCCATGATCACTACACCGCGATCATTTTTGATTCCCGGAAAACAGAGTCCAATAGAATCTGACTCAGATTTAGAAATAATATCTTGGATTGTTTCTACAATGACATCGCCTTGATCCATCTCCGGTTGTGTCAGGTAAATATTCCCTTCGGAAAATTCCTGCCGCTGAAGATCTAAATGTACCGGAATGAATTTAGAATTCCACTTGGGTGAATCTGAATAATTTACTTCAAGTTGAAATTCACCTGGGGAAACCAAGCCCGTTATAGAATTATATGTAACAGATTGGGCCATGACTTTTGTTCCACCACAATCAATTCCTAGGATATAGGAATCAGCCATGAATATTATATTTCTTTTTTAAAGACTCGATTCGATCAATGGATTGTCGAATTCTATCTTCTGTAATTTTCCCAGATTTCACTAACTGACACATGGATGAAACGGATTTTGGGATAAAATCCGGGTCGTAATTCAAATTATTTCCGAGGCAAAAAAGATCAATCCCAGCATTAAGCATCAATTCAAAAGATTCAGTTAAATCATAGTGATCTGAAATGGCATTCATACTTGGATCATCACATATCACCACACCATCAAATCCTAGATCATTACGAAGCATATTGGTAATAATTTTATGTGATAAGGATGCAGGATAATTAGGGTCCATTTTTGTATCAAATGTATGAGAAACCATGATCATATCCAGATCACCAAATTTAATTAACTCGTCGAAAGGGAGAAGGTCTTTCACCGTCCATGTATCAGAAATATCAGTGGAACCCTTGTGCGTATCACCAAAGGCCGATCCTTGCCCTGGAAAATGTTTTCCACAAGAAATAACATTATTCTCTTTCAAAGACTGAATAAAGATCCTGCTATGGTGGATCACAGCTTTTGGAAGATGAGAATTGGCTCTTTCCGCTTTCCCAATAACTGTTTCTTCACCATAGTGTAGATCGAGTACAGGTGCAAAATTGACATTGATCCCGCAGTCACTAAGTGTAGATGCGATTGTTTGTGAGAATTGTAGGGTCATAAGATCATTATCAAGTAATCCCATATGATTCCATGATGGTGTTTCTGGAAATCCGTAATTGGGTCTTAATCTGTTAGTACCGCCACCTTCTTGATCGATGGAAATCAATAGGCCATCTTTGGAAAAAGACTGGAGCTGATCCGAAAGGTCTTTTAATTGATCGGGGGATTGAATATTACGTGAGCCAAGACCGCCGGTTTTAACATCTTCATCATATAGGATTACACCGGCAAGATTATAATCTTTTATAAAGTTGGCAATAGGAGAATCAGGTGGTGCATCTGATCCGCGAAATCCTGCAATAATTAGTTGTCCAACGAGTTGTTCTATAGTTTGATTCATCTCATAAAAATAAAATAAATAATTTGATTCATGAATAACTAAATCAAGTTATTCTAAAAAAAATAAAAGAACTATGGGAGAGAAAGAAATCTAATTTGTAAAATTAGGGTCTCTATGAAAAACCTTTTTATGATGATCATCTTGGTCTTTTGCCAGGTGTGGGCTGGTAAGACAGAAACAGTTGAAATATTTAGCAACATAATGAACAAGAATATTCCAGCGTTCATTGCTATCCCAGATTCTTATAGTGGTGGGAATGATAGCCTTCCTGTTATTCTATTATTGCATGGATACGGTGGGAGTTACAAAAGCTGGTCATCAAAGACGAATTTAGTTCAACAAGCCGATGAGTTTAATTTTATAATTGTTTGCCCAGATGGGAATCGAAACAGTTGGTATTTAGACAGTCCAATGGAACCGGAGAGCCAATATAAAACATTTTTTATCAATGAATTAATTCCCTGGATCAAAAATAATTTCCGTACTAACCAAATGGGCATTACAGGATTAAGCATGGGTGGACATGGTGCATTTTATTTAGCCATTAGGCATCCAGAATTATTTGATGCTGTATCTGGAATGAGTGCCGGAGTGGATTTAACCTTCTCAACCGTTAAATGGGAACTTGCTAAAATATTGGGTCCTTTTGAATTATATCCTAATCGTTGGTATGATCATTCTGTTGTGAATATGGTAGGTTTAATTGAGGAAGGGTTTATGCCGATTTTAATTGATTGTGGATATGATGATTTCTTTATTGATATTAATCGCACACTTCATAATCGTTTAATTGAAAAAAATGTTCTACATACGTATATTGAGAAACCGGGGGCCCATAATTGGGTTTATTGGGTAAAATCACTGGATGAACATTTATCGTTTTTTGAAAATGCATTTTATGAAATTAAAAAAGATTAATTATTCTAATAAAAAGGCGAAAATGTTTAAAAAATATCTGTTTTACACTTTTCTTTTATTCAGTTTAATGCTGTCTGGTTGTTCGACATTCCCTAAAACACAAAGGTCTTCAACTTGGGCAGAAAAAACATTAAGCCAGCTCACCCTTAGAGAAAAAATTGCTCAAATGCTGGTTTACAGAATGAATATGAGAACAAAGGATGTTTCACTCCAACAATGGAATGAAATAAAATCATTAATTGGGTCAGATGGAATTGGGACAATTCATCTTTGGTATGGTGATGCAGGCAGTTCTTTAGCGTTGATGAATAAAATGCAATCACTTTCAAAAGTACCTATTTTATTTGACGCAGACATTGAGTATGGCCTTAATCAAAGATTCCCATCAGGGACAGACTTACCACCACTCATGGCCATTGCAGCTACTTCGGATATTGAAAATGCTTATCAGGTTGGAAAAATAATTGCCAAAGAAGCGCGGGCAGTGGGCGTTCATTGGAATCTTTCTCCCGTGGTTGATGTGAATAACAATCCATTGAATCCTATCATTAATACGAGGTCCTTTGGCGAAGATCCAAACGGTGTGAGCAAATTTGGTATTTCTCTTATGAAAGGGCTTCAAGATCACGGAATGTTGGCGACGGCAAAACATTTCCCCGGTCATGGAGATACAGAAACAGATTCTCATTCTTCTTTGGCCATGATCCCCAGTGATTCAGCCCGTCTATGGTCTGTTGAAATCTCACCATTTCAAGCTATGTCCAATGCAGGCGTGGATGCCATAATGGTGGCCCATGTTCATGCACCGGATTATCAACCAGAAGCAGATAAACCTTCTTCACTATCTTCATTTTGGATACAATCTATTCTACGAGAAAAAATTGGATTCAAAGGTGTTGTAGTTACTGATGCAATGAGTATGGGGGGTATATCAAAAAATTATTCTGATGCATTTGCTTTGATAGAAACGATTAAAGCGGGAAGTGATGTCATTATTCAAAATAATAATTATAAAGGTTCTATAGATACCATTGAAAAAGCTGTTAATGATGGAGAAATTTCAATTCATCGAATTAATGAATCGGTATTAAAAGTGCTAAAAATGAAAGAAAAGGTGGGGCTCTTTAAATCCACTAAAATTTCATTAGATAGTTTTTACAATAGTTATCATAAAAAAGAGCATAAACTAATTGCCAAACAAGTTGCCCAAGAAGCAATAACATGTGTGAAATACGATTCGAGTATATTCCCATTTAGCACAACTAATCCGGATACACTTTACGTGATTGATATCTATGATTCTCGAAATAATCATGAGCTGTCTACTGTAACAAAAGGGCTTAAAAAATCGGGGCTAAAAATAAAATCCCTTCAAATTGACGAATCTGATTCAAAAGTTGTTTTAAATGCCATGCTAAATGAAATCCCAAAAAATGCCTTGGTGCTGATTAATGGTTTTGTAAGTCCGAAAGCAAAGAAAGATAGGATATTTCTTCCAGGGAATGAGACAGAATTCCTACGCGTTTTAATGAATAAAACAGACCGTATCGTTCTTGCGAGTCTCGGGACACCTTATTTGATTCAGGGATTTCCTGAAATCCCGGTTTACCTTTGTGCCTATAAAAGTAATTCGGTTATGCAAAATGCACTGGTTAATGCTTTGCTTGGCCGGGCTATAATATCGGGTGAATTACCTGTTTCAATTCCTGGCGTTGCAAAAATTGGTGAGGGAATACGAGTTGAAAAGACCAAACAAAATTATTCTAAAAATTTATTTACGAAAGGAAAGGAAATAATTCAGGTGTTGCCTGAAGAAATAGGTGTTAAGCCCACAATACTAAATCAATTATTAGATGAAGCGATCCAGGATAATGCTTGGCCTGGTGGCGTATTGCTAGCATCCAAGGACGGAAAAATATTTTTCAAAGAAGCATTTGGTTACCATACTTATGATAAAAGAAGGGAGACACGAACTAGTGATATTTTTGATTTAGCATCCATTACAAAAGTAATTGTTACAACATCTTCCATAATGAAATTATATGAAGAAGGAAAAATTCAATTGGATGATCCGGTGGTAAAATATTTACCTGAATTCAAGGGGGAGCAGGTTAAGTATTTTGATCAAAAGTCAAAAATTACTATCCGTAACTTAATGACACACACTGCTGGGCTGGCTCCGTTTAAACAATTTTATTTAATGGATTCAAGCATAGAAGGGCGGTTAGATAGCTTATATAATAGTGAGCCGGAAACTAAGATTGGTGAAAAAGTAATTTATTCCGATATCGGCCTTATTACGATGGGAAAATTGATTGAAAAAGTTGGGGGTGTAACATTGGATAAATTTGTGGATTCCCTTGTATTTACCCCATTGGGGATGAATTCAACTTATTATAATCCGCCCAAAGAAAAGTTGCATAGAATTGTTCCTACAGAAATTTCTGACCAATATAGAATCGGTTTGATTCATGGAAAAGTCCATGATGAAAATGCCCATAGCATTGGTGGTGTGGCAGGTCATGCTGGGCTTTTTTCTACAATCCGAGATTTAGCGCGATTTTCTCAAATGATGCTGAATGGAGGTATCTATGGCTGGACCCGAATATTCAAAACCGAAACGGTAGACCTATTTACACAACGGGCAAATATTGTGGAAGGGAGTTCCCGTTGTTTGGGCTGGGATAGTCCAGACAGTGAAGCATCAGGCGGAGTATATTTAAGTGATTCCAGTTTTGGACACACAGGATATACAGGAACATCATTATGGATTGATCCCGAAAACCAAATTATAGTTATTTTACTAACTAATGCGGTTCATCCTAATCGTTCTTGGAAAAAACCAAAATATTATGACTGGCGGCAAAGAATCCATTCTGCGGTTTATGAGACGTTGGGATTCAAAGAACAGAATCCAAATCTGAAAATCAAACAGCGATGGGTAAAACTCCCTGAAGAGTGAATGATATATTCACAGGAATTATAATATGTTACACTGGATAGACATGTCAATCATTTTTATTTTTTTAGCCGGACTCATGGGCTTTGGCTGGTGGCAGAGCAGATTGAATATTACCACATCTGATTATTTTTTGGGTGGCAAAACTATTCCCTGGATTGTAGCTATGTTTTCCATCGTTGCCACAGAAACGTCCGTTTTAACATTTATCAGCATTCCGGGAATTGCTTATCGCGGGAATTGGTTATTTCTGCAATTGGCCATTGGATATATTTTGGGAAGGATTCTGGTGAGCTTATTTTTATTGCCGGAATATTTTAGTTCAGGGGTCACATCCATTTATGAAGTATTGGGCAATAAATTTGGTCCAGAGATCCAAAAAGTCGCATCAGGTGTTTTCCTCATTACCCGGATTCTTGCTGATGGAATTCGATACCTTGCAACGGCGGTTATTGTACAGGTAGTAACGGGATGGTCATTGCCTGTTGCAGTATTGGTGATCGGAATTGTAACCCTTATTTATTCACTTCTCGGAGGCATCCGAACCATCGTTTGGATTGATAGTTTTCAATTTGTGCTTTATTTAGCTGGAGGCTTGATTTCCATATTTTATATTGTGCTTAATATGGGGCCATCAGCTGGTGATGCTCTGACTCAATTGAGTGAAGCAGGAAAATTGCAGATACTAAATTTCAGTGGAGATTTTCTCCATGATCCATACTCGTTCATAAGTGCAGTTATTGGTGGCATGTTTTTATCTTTTTCTTCTCATGGCGTTGATTATATGATGGTTCAACGCGTTTTGGGAACCAAGGATCTAAAATCTGGAAGGAAAGCCATGATTGGGAGTGGATTTTTTGTTTTTCTGCAATTCGGGATTTTCTTATTAGCCGGATCCTTGATTTACATTTACCTCGGAGGGGTAGAGATAGATAAAGATCGGGAATTTTCAACTTTTATTATTGAACATTTACCCATTGGTGTAAAAGGATTGTTGTTGGCTGGAATTCTGTCGGCAGCCATGTCAACGTTGAGTTCATCTATCAATTCTTTGGCTTCTTCTACAATCATCGATTGGTTCAAAGGTGAAGCGGATTTGAAAAAATCACGGATTGTCAGTGGTATTTGGGCGATTGTACTCATTGGTATTGCACTCATATTTGATGAAGGAGACAGTGCTATTGTAATCATGGGACTTACGATTGCATCCTTCACTTATGGAGGACTTTTGGGATTATTCCTTTTAAGTAAACTTAATCAATCGTTTCAACCAACCAGTTTAATACTTGGATTGATCTCCAGTTGTTTAATTGTGTTTTATTTAAAACATATTGGCTTGGCTTGGACTTGGTTTATTTTGGTTTCAGTTGTTGTAAATGTGGGAATTACCATAGCCTCAGAACGAGTGATCCGGATTCTAAAATAGTATGCTTTATTTTATATAAATCAATTTTTTAGAATCTATTATTTTATCATTCCACCGAAGTGTACAGAAATAGACCCCTGATGCAATCTGTTGGCCGGCATCATTCAATCCAGTCCAATCATAGGAATAATAACCTGGATATAATTGGTCATCCAGGAGGATTTTTACCTTTTTTCCATCCAATGACCAAATGACCAACTCCACATCTCTTTTGTAGGATGTAGCAAGTAATACTGTTGTTTTTTTTGTAAATGGGTTTGGGTAGTTCTGAAATAGATCAAAGGACTTACTTAGTTGATCCCCGGGTCCAGAAATCAAAACAAGGTTAGACTTGGCAGATTCTTGCCAAAACCGGTCAGCTGTAGTGGAAAAAAAGAATTGTGTTTGGGATGTGTCATAAGTTGCCCTTTCAATAGGAACCATAAATGAGTCCTTGGTGAATTGTATATCTATAATATCAGCAGTTTCTGATGACGCAGTTGGATTGGTGGATTGATAGGTAATGATCCAGTTTGGCTTATCAATTTCTTTTGGATAAATATCTAAATCAAAGTTCCCATCTTCAGTTGATGAAAGGACGATAATAGGTGGATCTAGTATTAATGTATTTCCAAATGGATTTTTCCCTATTTTTGATTTTTCAATAAAGAATGTTTCGCCTGCTGTTCCAAAATAGTTTTTATCGCGCCAGGTTCCGTAACTGAAAAATTGAAAACCTTCAACCCAACTTAAACTACGGCAGGCACCCACAATTTCGCTATGATTGTTCCAGACATTATTTTCGTCTAAAATATAAGACCCTGGTCCCACAGTAAATGGCCTGCCCGAATCTATTCCCGGTTGAATAAATAACTCCCAGCAATCAGGACAGTCGGTCGAAAGCATGCCCAAAAATCCGTTGGCGCTTGTCCAGTGATAACTCATAGGCATGATATGGTCTAAATAGCCATTATTATACCAAAGTGCCCCATCCTGGTAAACGGTGCCGTATCCTTGCCAACCAGACCAATTGTATTTTCCTAATACAGCTGCGCTCAATTTCACATGGGGTTTCACTGCTTGGATCGAATCATGAAGGGTAGAGACGAATTCCGTTACGCTCCATCGCCACCATTCTTCCCAAGTACTGAACCCATCCGGCACACCTGCAGAATAGGGATGCTCATAATCGTATAAATATCTTCCAGATGAATTGGCGTTCAATGCATCAACATCATTTTGGGATATGATTCCGTCCAAGCGGTTCAACTGTTCCGGAAGCGGTGCAGAATTTCGATTTGTGTTGGTATGTTCATTCCACCGGACATAATCCAGATGAAGACCATCGATGTCATAATTTCGGACAATTTCCATGGCAACATTCACTGAATAATTTCGTACATCTTCTAATCCTGGAGACACAGCCCTGTAGGACGTCATTGAACTTCCATTTTGGTCACGGCAGATCCATTCCGGATGTTCAGCTGCTGGCGTTCCATTATGGGTGCTGGACGTTTGGAATACATTAAACCAGGCATGGAGCTCCATTCCGCGGGCATGGGCTTCTTCGATTGCCACTTCTAAAGGATCATAGCCAGGATTTTGGTACCCTGAATAATATCCCCATGGTTCATAAGATGATTGGTAGTAGGCCGTCCCGCTTTGTCGGACCTGGAAAATAACTGCATTCATATTTGCGTCTGCGTGGTCATCCATGATCTTGGCCACCCGTTCCAAGTTTTGCCCCGGTGTTTCATATCGGTTAATATGATCCCACGTGATCACCCATGTGCCCCTGAATTCTTCATTTGGTGGAGAGGCTATTAAAATAGTTAAACCAAACAATGTATAAAGTAAAATGCGTTTATAATTCATCATAAAGAAAAATTATGTGTAGCCCGGTTTATTTTAAGAAAATCATTTTGCGGGTGGTTATGATATTTCCGGATGCCATGGTATACAAATATATACCCGCAGGGACAGGTTTTCCTGCATCATTTTTCCCATTCCACATTAAAGTCTTTACCCCTGGGACCTGGCGATCGTTTATCAATGTTTTAATCTGGGATCCTTTAAGATCATAAAGAAGAATGGTAACCTTATCTTCTTGAGGTAAACTATATTGGATTGTCGTGATTGAGTTGAATGGATTGGGATAATTTTGTTCTAAAACAAAACCGGAGAGGATTGATCCTTTTTCTTCTGCAATTCCAGTAAAATCAAGACCAAGATAATCAATAATTCCACGAACAATGGCGTTGGCTGTGGAATCATACAAGCCAGCTTCATCGCAATTCATATCTTCGTAGGTCAATGCCAATACATTTTGGCCATGATTCATCCACCACCAACTTTCCGGGTATTGGTCCGGTGTGACGGAAGTCCAACTCACAAAATAAGACCAGGGCTCAATTCCACTCGGGAAATGGGATCTAACGGAATTAATGAATAATTGCTCTATACCAGTATATTCAGAGGATGTTCCCTCTGAGGCATGGTAAACAAAATATCTTAAGCAGGCATATGCAGAATGCATATTCAACGCTACCTCGATAGGATTATCCACATTCCACATTAAGTCAATAAATCTGTTTTTCAAAATTTCTACTTCCGGCTCTAAAGGAACATCATCCCAGCCACTTTCAATATCGATCCCATTGGCATTATTTCGAGGATAACCCAACTCTACGCCGTCTGGGTTGTACATGGGAATAATATGATAGGTAAAATTTGCTCGCAGGAAGTTCCCTAATGGTGTATCCGATAAAAGAATATTGATAATTTCATTGGTAACCCAAAATGATTCATCTTCGCCGGGATGTGTCCGTGCATGAATATAGATTCGATGGTTCGTGCTGGATCCAGGATCATCAGCGATGGTTAATTCCCAGATACCCCGGTTTTGGACAGATGCACCCAAGGAATCAATGAGAACAAAAGGACTTACGCCCCATCTATCTAAATCCACAAGTAGACTGTCGTAACCGTAGCCCCAGTTTTGGCTGTCACGAGATAATTGGGCTTCATTTTGAGGAATAATCCCACATTTTGAATTTGTCTGTCCAGACAGAAAAGAGAAAAAGATTAGAATTGGTAAAAGCTGGATCATGATTTGTATTTTATTTTTTTCAGATAGTAAAAAGTGCCGCTAAAGGTAAGAGCTAACCCTACCATAGAAGGAATAAATGCGGTTATCAATGTAATGATAAAGAATGAAAAATATAGTATTAAAACAATGTACATACTCCACGGATACAAGAGTGCTTTATACGGACGATCCTTATGAGGCCATTTTTTCCGCAGAATATAGATAGCTCCAAAAGTGAGCAGATTAAATACAGTACTAGTGGCAGAGAAGAAATCAATAATGATCTCATAAGCATTTGATCCACCAATTCCCGATTGAAAATAGGTGGAAAGGATCGAAAAAATCAATAAAACTGTTGCCCAAATTCCTTGTCCTATGAGTGCATTATTTGGGGATTTAAATACTGGGTGCAACTCTTTGAATTTATCAAAAAATAGTCCGTCTCGTGCCATGGCATGCCATGTTCGGCCTTTGCAAAGAATCTGTGTGCTTATATTTCCAAAAGCATTAACGGCAACAGCAATAGAGATCAAAACCCCTCCCGTTGCACCTAAAACAACTTTCAGAGCAGCTGTTGCAACCCACTTATTCTCAATAATTTCCTGAACATTTAACTGAAATAAATATCCAAGGTTTGTGCCAATATAAAGTAGTGTTACTCCGCCAATTCCAAGGAAAAGAGAAAGGGGTAATGTTCTTTGCGGATCTTTCACCTCTTCCGCCATGTAAGTGGCACCTTCCCAACCACTGAAGGCAAAGAAAGAATATCGTAAGGCAGCACCAACAGCAAGAATAGTTTCCCAGCCAAACGATTCGGGCCAGAACGGGTTGACAAAATTTTGGACATTTCCCGTGGAGAAGGATGTGAGTGTCATACCAATGATGGCTCCCACAGCACCCACTTTAATGGTACTGAGAATAACTTGAAATTTTCCGCTCATACTGACACCAAATAAATTGATGCCCGTTAATCCCCAGATTGTTATTAATGAAATAGCAAAAGTAACAGGAAGATTAAATTGTGTTCCCATGGTGATTTCCCAAATTGCATTCAGATATTCTGTAAATACCAATGCAACGGCCACAATGGATGCGGTCTCTGATACAAAAAACATGGCCCATCCGCGGATAAATGCGATATAAGGTCCATAGGCTTCTTTCAGGAAAACATAAGGACCACCAGATTTGGGAAGCATAGCTGTGAGTTCCGCATAAATAACCGCGCCAAAAATGGTAATAATTCCGCCAATGATCCAAACGAGTCCAAACAAGGAAGTGCAGCCGACCAAAGCCATAATAGGAGCAGGTGTACGGAAAATACCTGAACCTATGATACGACTGATAACAATAGCTACAGACTCTTTTAGCCCAAGGTCTCTTTTGTATTCGGTCATAATTATTGTTTTATTGGGTTGGGTTTTCTAAAATTCTTACCGTTTGCTTGTCCGCATCAATCTCTGCCATGACGCCAATCGGGAATGAAATATTATACTTGTAATGTCCTATCGGAAAGTTGGCAATCACCGGGACACCCAAATTCGAAAAATATTGTTCCAATACCTCCATCATTGTAAAACTATTGTCATCATCCGGTGGTTCTGCGGCTCTTCGGGTAAACTTCCCTAAAATAACCCCTTTAAGATGATCAAATTTGCCAGCCATTCTTAATTGGGAGAAATATCGATCGATACGATAAGGTGCTTCGCCCACATCTTCTATAAAAAGAATTTTTCCTTTCGTTTCAATTTCATAAGGCGTACCCATGAGTGTATTGATCAAAGATAAATTTCCACCAATAAGTTCACCTTTTCCATTTCCGCCATGGAGCGTAATAACCGATTCACCCAATTCAAATAAATTTACATCAATGGTGTATCCATTTGGATTATTTTCTTCAATGGCTTGCCAGAAATAATAATCAGAAATTGGCGATAGATTTTCTTCACTCCCCAACCCATACATGGGGCTTGGTGTATGGAATGTTGTGAGACCGGTCATCTTATTGATGGCGAGATGCAAGCCGGTAATATCACTGAATCCTACCAAAACTTTTGGATTATTTTTTATAATATCATAATCCAGTTGATCTAAAATCCGGGTTGTACCATACCCGCCTGTTCCGGGGAAAATAGCTTTAATATTTTGATTTGTCCAGCCAGCCATAAGCTCTTCAATTCGTCTTTCATCGGTCCCCCCCAAATACCCATATGCCCGAAAAATATCATCTGCCTGAACAGTGACATATCCACGATCTTCTAATCGCTTTTTGGCTAATGCCATTCGATTTTGTTTTAAATATCCTGATGGGGCGATGAATAATATTGTATCCCCTGGAGATAACCGCTCTGGTTTATTTTGTGGTAATGTAAGCGATGACATTACAACTAGAGACAAAACAATTTTATTAAGGTGACTCATTTTTATTCGATGATGGAAAACTTTCGTTTTGTCTCTTTATAGGGGAATGAATCAAAATGCCACCACTCTGTGGTGATAGGGCTAAATCCAGCTTGGGTCATGGCATCTCTTAAAATAAGACGGTTATTCACCTGCTCCTGTTTTAAATCTCCTACGACTACGAGAGAATCTTCCAGTCTTGGAAATGCCAAATCACCAAAATAATCGTAATGGGTTCCCATATCCAACGGAGTTCCATTTTTATGGGCAACTGTAAGATCAACAGCAGCACCAAAATTATGGATAGATCCTGTTCTTGGATCAGCTACAAAATTGGTTCTTTCGGATTCGGGAACATCGCTTAAAGTATTCCATAGGATCCATTGGATGGAACGGGGGCGAAGTCCATCATAAATTAACAATCGAAGATCAGGATGGTTCTCTTTTAAAAATATATTGGCATTTACTAACATTTGGGCTGGGATTCTCCGCATATAACATGTTTCTAGTTCACCATATACATCGGTCTTCATAAAATTATCTATGGTGGAATATTTTAACTCAACAAGAAGAGTAGAATCCAATTCTTGAATATTAACCAAATCATGTTTCACGATGGTTTCTATTGAAACAATCGAATTCGTATCACTGCAGCCTAAAAAAAACAGGATAACCACGAAAATGATAATTTTATTCATTTTTAATTCCTTCGTGATACTTGGTATCTTAGTGGTTCTTACCGCTAACCAAAGAAGAACTGACAGATATAGACAGCACTAAAAACACCTACAACATCCGCAAATAATCCAGCTATAAGAGCATGGCGTGTTTTTCGAATACCCACTGAACCAAAATAAACTGCCAAAACATAAAATGTGGTTTCTGTAGATCCAAACATGGTGGCACCAATTTTAGCAATTAGAGAATCTGGACCATGAACATTAATCAAATCAGTCAATAGGCCTAACGAACCACTTCCCGATAAAGGACGCATTAATGCTA
>Ga0209091_10000268_pt1 | contig 51375 bp, 51 predicted proteins | sample ArcticOcean_MG_C_6_FD_187438 | JGI IMG/M metagenome (GOLD analysis project Ga0209091, IMG submission 187438) | Marine microbial communities from western Arctic Ocean - ArcticOcean_MG_CB8_128 (SPAdes) (version 2) | ecosystem: Environmental > Aquatic > Marine > Oceanic | place: Arctic Ocean...
TGCCGGTAATCACCCTACCTCTTCTTCCATTATCAAAAAGTGCATCGACGGATTCTTGAAGCATTCTTCTCTCATTTCTAAGAATAATATCAGGTGCGCGAAGGTCTAGTAACCTTCTAAGCCTGTTGTTTCTATTAATAACCCTTCTATAAAGGTCATTAAGGTCTGAGGTAGCAAACCTTCCTCCATCAAGAGGGACAAGAGGTCTTAACTCAGGTGGAATAACTGGAATAACCTTCATTATCATCCACTCTGGTTTATTCCCAGATTCTTTAAAAGCTTCAACTAGCTTAAGTCGTTTAGCCAATTTAATTGGCTTTAGCTCACTTTTAGTTTCCTTTATTTCCTGTCGTATATCATCACTTATTTTGTCTAAATCTATATTCTCCAACAAGAATCGAATAGCTTCGGCTCCTATCTCAGCTTTAAAGTTATCAGCGCCGTATTCATCTTGAGCATCTAAATACTCTTCTTCAGTTAAGAGCTGGAGATTCTCCAAGGGGGTGAGTCCAGGATCCAAAACTAGATAACTTTCAAAATACAAAACCTTTTCTAAATCTTTAAGCATCATATCTAGCAATAGACCTATTCTACTTGGCAAAGACTTTAAAAACCAAATATGAGCTACGGGAGATGCAAGCTCAATATGACCCATTCTTTCCCTTCTTACTTTTGAAAGAGTTACCTCAACACCACATTTTTCGCAAACAATACCCTTAAACTTCATTCTCTTGTATTTACCACAGAGACATTCGTAATCCTTAACTGGGCCAAAGATTCTTGCGCAAAAAAGACCATCTCGTTCGGGCTTAAAGGTTCTGTAATTTATGGTTTCTGGTTTTTTTATTTCACCAAAAGACCAAGAAAGTATCTTCTCTGGGCTAGCTATTCCAATACGAATATGGTCAAAAGATTGGCTTGATTTAGGTTGATTAAATAGATTTAAAACTTCTTTATTCATTATATCCTCATATTTTTAATAACTAAAAACTGCTAATATTCACAGCTAATTAATCAACTGAATCTTGTAATTCTACATTTAGTCCTAAAGATCTCATCTCCTTAACTAAAACATTAAAGCTTTCAGGCACTCCTGATTCAAAGTTCTCTTCGCCTCTAACTATAGACTCATAAACCTTTGTTCTTCCTGCAACATCATCCGATTTAACAGTGAGCATTTCTTGAAGAGTATATGCTGCGCCATATGCTTCTAAGGCCCACACTTCCATTTCACCAAATCTTTGGCCACCAAACTGAGCTTTACCGCCCAGAGGTTGTTGCGTCACAAGACTGTATGGCCCCACCGAACGACCATGAATCTTATCGTCAACTAAATGATGCAGCTTAAGCATATATATATATCCAACAGTAACGGGTCTATCAAACTTTTTGCCTGTCCTTCCATCGTAAAGAGTGATTTGACCGCTGGTGTCTAAGTTTGCCTTCTTGAGAAGGTCGTTAATATCATTTTCTCTCGCACCATCAAAAACTGGCGTAGCTATTGGCACACCCTTTGTCAAAGTATGGCTAAGCTCAATAAGGTCACCATCCTCATACTTTTCTATTTCTGAAGGCTTATAGATATCTTCCAAGGTCGAACGAATATTAGAAATATCACCGCTATTTTCATACTCCTTAAGCGCACTGTTTATTTGTCTCCCAAGGCCTGCGCACGCAGCACCTAAATGTGTTTCCAATATTTGACCAACATTCATTCTACTAGGAACACCTAATGGGTTTAAGACAATGTCTACATGTCTTCCGTCACTGGAGTAAGGCATATCCTCAACAGGGACAATTCTAGAAATAACACCCTTGTTTCCATGCCTACCAGCCATTTTATCTCCTGGCTGTAACTTTCTTTTTATAGCAACATAAACTTTTATACTTTTCATAACGCCAGGTAAAAGCTCATCACCACGGCTTACTTTCTCAACTTTATCAGCAAATCTTTTTTCAATTTGATTTTTATTTTCATCGTATTGATCACGAAGATTTTCCATATCTTTTTGAATAGAGTTATTTTGCATTACAAAATCCCACCATTCATTTTTTGGAATAGTATTTAGCAAGTCTTCATCAATCTTAGTTTTATTAGAACTAACAGAAGGGCCTGAGGAAGCTATTTTATTTAGTATTGATACCTTCAACCTAGAGTAAATATTTCTATCTAAGATAGAAAGCTCATCGTCTCTATCAATAGAAAGTCTTTCAACCTCTTCTCTTTCAACAGCTAAGGCACGTTCATCTTTCTCAATCCCATGCCTATTAAAAACTCTAACATCGACAACAGATCCATTTGTTCCGGGAGGGAGTTTTAAAGAAGAATCTCTCACATCAGAAGCTTTTTCACCAAAAATAGCTCTTAGAAGTTTCTCTTCAGGGGTTATCGGACTTTCACCCTTGGGGGTGACCTTTCCTACAAGAATGTCACCAGGCCTTACTTCCGCTCCGATATAAACAATACCTGACTCATCTAGGTTTCTTAATGCTTCTTCGCCAACATTAGGTATGTCCCGAGTAATTTCTTCAGAACCAAGTTTTGTATCTCTTGCCATAATTTCAAATTCCTCAACATGAATAGAGGTAAAAACATCATCTTTAACAATTTTTTCTGATATTAATATTGAATCCTCAAAATTATAACCATTCCAAGGCATAAACGCCACCAGGACATTCTTTCCAAGAGCTAACTCACCAAGGTCAGTTGATGGCCCATCAGCAATAATATCACCTTTAAATACAATATCGCCTACCCGAACTAAAGGTCTCTGATTCATACATGTTGATTGATTGGATCTTTGAAATTTCTTTAAATTATGAATATCGACACCAAGATCGCCAGCTTCGAGATCTCCATTTGATGTTATAACAATTCTTTGAGCATCCACCTGATCAACGACCCCGTCTCTCCTTGCAACAACAGAGGATCCTGAATCCTTAGCAACGGTAGCTTCCATTCCTGTACCAACGAACGGAGCTTCATTTGTAACAAGGGGTACAGCTTGTCTCATCATATTTGAACCCATCAACGCTCGATTAGCATCATCATTTTCAAGAAAGGGTATTAGTGCTGCAGCCACTGACACTGTCTGCTGAGGACTAACATCAACAAAATCAACAGATTCTGGCGCAACAAGGTCAAAGTCTCCATCATGCCTACAGTTTAGTAGTTCGGAAAGAAGATTTCCTTTACTATCAGAAGGTTCATCAGCTTGGGCAATTCTATATCTACTTTCTTCAACGGCAGAAAGATAGGATATTTCATTAGTTTTTTTACCATCAACAACTTTTAGGTACGGGCTTTCTATAAAGCCGTACTTATTAATTCTAGAGTAAGTAGCCAGTGAGTTAATCAATCCAATATTTGGCCCCTCCGGAGTTTCAATAGGACAAATTCTGCCATAATGAGTATGATGAACATCTCTTACCTCAAAACCAGCTCTTTCCCTAGTAAGACCACCCGGCCCTAAGGCGGATACTCTTCTTTTGTGGGTAATCTCTGAAAGTGGATTTGTTTGATCCATGAACTGAGATAGCTGAGATGAACCAAAAAATTCTCTAATTGTTGCAGCAATAGGCTTAGCGTTAATAATATCTTGCGGCATAACGGCATCAATATCGACAGAACTCATTCTCTCTCTTATTGCCCTTTCCATTCTTAAGAGACCAATACGGAATTGATTCTCCATTAATTCACCAACAGATCGAACGCGCCTATTCCCTAAATTATCAATATCATCAATATCACCCTTACCGTCGCGAAGGTTTACTAAGGTCTTCAAAACTGAACAAATATCTTCCTTTGTAAGGACTCGAACCGTATCGGGTGTATTCAATTTTAACCGCATATTGAGCTTAACTCTTCCGACATCAGAAAGGTCATAACGATCAGCATCAAAAAATAAACTATCGAATAACGCAGTAGCGCTTTCAACAGTTGGAGGTTCGCCCGGTCTTAGTATTTTATATATTTCAAATAGTGCAGTTTCTTTATCAATCGATTTATCAATAGCAAGAGTATTTCTCAAGAATGGACTAGCATTAATATTATCAATTACAAGAATAGATATGGAGCTAATTTTTGCCAATTCTAATTCAGCAAGAAGCTCTTCAGTGATTTCCTGACCAGCTTCAGAGAAAATTTCTCCCGTTTCCATATTAACAATATCTTTAGCGATAAATTTTCCTAGAAGCTCCTCATTGGTTACCTCTAGTTCCTTTATATTTTTTTCAGCTAATTGATTAAGCAGCCTCGGCGTAAACTTCTTACCTGCTTCAACAACAACCTTTCCATTGGAAACCAAGGGAAATAATGATTTTCCTCCAGATATATTGCCTGGAGTGAAATCTTTCTTCCATCCGTCTTTATGCCTTTCAATCTCCTCATCCTTATAAAACATTGAAAGGATTTCCTCAGAATCATAACCAAGACTGTAGAGTATAGTTGTTGCTGGAATTTTTTTCTTTCTATCAATTCTAGCATTTACTATATCTTTTGGATCAAATTCGAAATCCATCCAGGAGCCTCTGTACGGAATAATCCTTGCAGAAAATAATATCTTTCCTGAAGAATGAGTCTTGCCTTTGTCATGATCGAAAAAGACGCCTGGACTTCTGTGCATCTGAGAAACAACAACTCTTTCCGTTCCATTGATTATAAACGTACCATTTTCCGTCATTAATGGTAAATCGCTCATATAAACGTCCTGCTCCTTAACATCCTTAACTGATTTTGCTAACGTCTCTTCATCAACGTCAAAAACTATCAACCTTAAAGTGACTTTTAGCGGCGCAGCATAGGTTAGTCCTCTTTGAATGCATTCCTCTGTATCAAATTTTGGTTCGTCAAATGCATAAGCGATATATTCTATAGTTGATGTTTCGCTAAAATCGTTAATCGGAAAAACTGATTTAAAAACATTTTCCAAACCTTTATCAAGCCTATCTTCACCTTTTATAAATCTTTGTAAAAATAGTTCATAAGAAATTTTCTGAACCTGAATAAGGTTAGGCATTTCAGCAATTTTTTCATTTCGTTGAAATGTTTTTCTTAATCTTTTTCGATTTTGAAATGTTTGAGACATGTTTATTTAGCCTTAAGTTATTTTATAAAGTAATTAAAGTTTTACAAATCAATTATTTAAGTTCAACAGTTGCACCAGCAGCCTCGAGCTTTACTTTAATCTCGGCAGCTTCGCTTTTTGATGCGTTTTCTTTAACATCTTTTGGCGCACCCTCAACTAGATCCTTTGCTTCTTTTAAGCCTAGTCCAGTTATAGTTCTTACTTCCTTAATAACATTAATCTTTTTCTCGCCAGCAGCAGTCAGTACAACTGTAAATGAGTCTTTTTCTTCTTCGACAGCGGCGGCGGCAGGTGCAGCGGCAGCGGCGGCAGGTGCAGCGGCAGAAACTCCCCATTTTTCTTCAAGTAGTTTTGAAAGCTCAGAAGCCTCCAGAACAGATAAGCTTGATAATTCTTCTACGATTTTTTCTAAGTCAGCCATTGTAATCTCCTATCGATTTAATATTTTTATAATAAACTAAGCGGTTTCTTCTTGTTGAGCCTTCGCACTAATAACTTGAACCAATTGACCAGCTGGACGAGTCAAAATACCAGCAATTTTAGTTGCTGGGGCATTTAACACACCAATAATCTTAGATCTTAACTCATCCATTGAAGGAAGGGTCGCAAGTTGCTTAATAAGATCTCCATCAATTAATTCGCCGTCCATTAACCCTCCAACTATTGATAGTTTTTCATGATCTTTAGCAAAATCAACAATAATTTTAGGTGAAGACGTTAGTTCGTCAGAAAAAGCTATTGCAGTAGGACCACTGAATAATCCCTCCAAGACTTTAGCAGCAGTATCATTTGCTGCAATCTTAGCAAGACTGTTCTTAGCAACTCTAAAAGATGTGTTAGCTTCTCTTAAATTATTTCTCAATGAAGACATCTCCTCAACAGTTAAGCCTTCATTTTGAGTTACTATTAAAAAATTTGACTCATCAAATGCTTTATTAAGTGATGAAACAATCTTTTCTTTACTGACTCTATCCACAAACTTTCTCCAATACGAACCTTACAATTAACAAGGTCTACCAACAAAAAAATCCTACAAATAAAATTTATTTATAGAATAACCAGCTGTCCTGATATTGAACCGATTAAGAAAAATTCTTATTCGTCTCTCTACCTGTCTCATATAGGAATGCTTAAAAAGCAATTTAAGTATAAACACCCATAATCTAGGACAGTTTGCATGCCGAAACATGCTTGAAGCAAGAGAAATTAAATTCCGCTTGCATCAACACTAACTCCAGGCCCCATAGTGGAACTTAGAGAAACTTTTTTTATATACGTACCTTTTGCGCCACTTGGTTTTTCTTTACGAACAGCGCTAACAAACTCAACAATGTTTTCAGAGATTTCTTTCTCAGAAAAGCTTGCCTTACCAATACCGGCATGAACTACTCCGCCTTTTTCCGCTCGAAACTCAACGGCACCAGCTTTGGCTAATTTAACAGCCCCAGAAACATCATTAGTAACAGTTCCGGTTCTTGGATTAGGCATCATCCCTCTTGGCCCTAACACTTTTCCTAGTCTGCCAACCAAAGGCATCATCTCTGGTGTAGATATGCAGCGATCAAAATTAATTTTTCCTGAGGCAACCTCGTCTACTAACTCATCAGCGCCGACTATATCGGCTCCAGCTTTCTTTGCTTCATCTGCAGAATCGCCTCTAGCGAATACAGCTACCTTAACATCTTTTCCTATGCCGTTGGGAAGACTTATAACGCCTCGAACGGTCTGATCAGACTGCGAAGGATCAATATTTAAATTTAAAGCAAGCTCAATAGTTTCATCAAATTTAGAATTTGATTTACTTTTAATAAAAGCCACGGCCTCTTGAAGCTCAAGAGCTACCTCAGGATTAACGCCTACTTTGTTTGCTATATGTCTTTTTCCATTTTTTGTCATTTTAATCCCTAACTTCCATACCCATAGAGCGTGCAGAACCTTTGACAATGTTCACAGCAGCGTCTAAATCATTTGCATTTAAATCTTTCATTTTAATTTCAGCAATTTCTTTACATTGTGAAATAGTTACAGAACCAAGGGTATCCCTTCCTGGAGTTCCGCATCCTTTTTCAATTTTTGCTGCTTTCTTTAGTAAATAGCTTGTTGGAGCGGTCTTAACAACAAAGGTAAAAGATTTATCAACAAATATAGTGATTATTGTAGGTAAAGGGGTTCCTTTTTCTTCATCCTTTGTTCTCTCGTTAAAAGATTTTGCAAATTCCATTATATTCAAGCCACGCTGACCTAAAGCAGGTCCAATAGGAGGTGAGGGACTTGCTGCACCCGCTGGAACCTGTAACTTTAAATAACCGTCAATCTTTTTTGCCATAATTAAATACCTTTATAATTTCTCAACTTGACCATATTGAAGTTCAACAGGTGTAGGACGACCAAATATAGAAACCGCAACCTTAAGTCTAGTTTTTTCTTCGTCAACTTCTTCAACAAACCCACTAAATGATGCAAAAGGCCCTTCCGATACTCTTACCTGCTCTCCAATTTCAAATATTATTGAAGGCTTAGGATTGTCAATACCTTCTTGAACCCTGCTAGTAATTCTATCAATTTCAGCTTGCGATACTGGCTGAGGCTTTGTTCCGTGATCCGAACCTAAGAAACCCGTTACTTTCGGGGTATCCTTAACTAAATGAAACGCCTGATCGGTTAAATCCATTTTTATTAAAACATATCCAGGAAAGAATCTTTTTTCACTAGTCACCTTTCTTCCACGTCTTAACTCCACAACTTCTTCTGTGGGGACAATTATTTCCTCAATAAGGTCCTCAATTCCAGATAAAGCAGCTCTTTCTAGAATAGATTCAGAAACCTTCTTTTCAAAGTTTGAGTATGCGTGAATAATATACCAACGTTTTGTCATAAATTAACTTCCTAAGCCTAAAATCAGCTTTATAAAAAAACTCATAACTTGATCGCTTAAGAAAAAGAAAAGAGATGCTATTATTGCAAAAATTATAACAATAATTGATGTAAGAGTTGTTTCATTTCTTGAAGGCCACGTAACCTTAGAAACTTCATTTCTTACCTGCTGAATAAACAGTAAAGGACCAACTTTTGTCATAAAACTTCTCCGGTTTAGCTATCAAAAATATTGTCGAATTGTACCTATTTGGCAGGAGTGGAGGGAGTCGAACCCACAACCCCCGGTTTTGGAGACCGGTGCTCTAGCCAATTGAGCTACACTCCTCCAAAAAGCTAACTACTCGATAATTGCTGAAACTACACCAGCACCAACTGTTCTGCCACCTTCACGGATAGCAAACCTAAGGTTATCTTCCATAGCGATTGGAACAATAAGCTCTACATCAACCTCAATGTTATCGCCTGGCATAACCATTTCAGTTCCAGCAGGAAGAGTGACTACACCTGTAACATCTGTTGTTCTGAAATAAAACTGGGGCCTATAATTTGTAAAGAATGGTGTATGTCTTCCGCCTTCTTCTTTAGTTAGAATATAGGCACTTGCTTTAAATTTAGTGTGAGGATTTATAGATTTTGGTTTACATAAAACTTGCCCTCTCTCGACCGCCTCACGTTCAACGCCTCTAAGCAGAATACCAACATTATCGCCAGCCTCTCCTTGATCAAGGAGTTTACGGAACATTTCTACACCAGTGCAGACTGAGGTTTGAGTCTCTTTAACGCCAACAATTTCTATTTCTTCATTTACGTTAATTACGCCTCTTTCAATACGGCCTGTCACAACAGTTCCACGTCCTGATATTGAGAAAACATCTTCAATCGGCATTAAGAAAGGTTGGTCAACCGGTCTTTCAGGTTGAGGGATGTATTCGTCAACTTTCTTCATAAGTTCCATTATGGCATCTTTACCGATAGCATCATCTCTTCCCTCAAGGGCTGCAAGAGCAGAACCCTTAACGATTGGAATATCGTCACCAGGAAATTCATATTCATTTAAAAGCTCTCTTATTTCCATTTCAACCAGCTCAAGAAGCTCATCATCATCAACCTGATCAACTTTATTCATAAACACTGTTAGCGCCGGGACGCCAACTTGTCTTGCAAGAAGTATATGTTCTCTTGTTTGTGGCATAGGGCCGTCTGCAGCAGACACAACCAATATACCGCCATCCATTTGAGCAGCTCCAGTAATCATATTTTTTACATAATCAGCATGACCAGGACAGTCGACGTGAGCATAATGACGGGCTTCCGTTTCATACTCAACGTGAGATGTTGCAATTGTAATCCCTCTCTCTCTTTCTTCAGGGGCGTTATCAATTTGATCAAAGGCAGAAAACTCTGCACCACCAATTTCAGACAAAACCTTAGTTATGGCCGCAGTTAAAGTAGTTTTACCATGGTCCACGTGACCGATGGTTCCGATGTTACAATGAGGTTTGTTACGCTCAAATTTTTCTTTAGACATAGTTATACTCCACAAAATTAAACTACAGTTGGCAACGCCAACTTAAATACTTTGGATCAAATGGAGCGGGTGAAGGGGATCGAACCCTCATCATCAGCTTGGAAGGCTGTTACTCTACCATTGAGCTACACCCGCCTATCACTCACCACCTGCTAGCTCTTCAACTGGTGGAGGGAGTTGGATTTGAACCAACGTAGGCATAGCCAACGGGTTTACAGCCCGTCCCCTTTAACCACTCGGGCACCCCTCCAAAGTTTAGAGAGCTTACCAGTGCTTTAATCCAAAGCAGAACTGGTTTATTGTGCCTTCTGCAATGAAAGTCAATACCTAGAATTCATTTATTAAAAAAAATAATATATTAAATTTTAAAAAAATCCATAAAATATCTGCTACTTGTTATTATTAATAAGAAATTTTATAACAACATCTAATTAAAAAAGTGTGAAATAATGAGAAAAAACAACGATAATAGGAACAAAAAGCCTCCCCACTATATCTGGGGTCATCACGCGGTGGTATCGGCTTTAGGAAACCCTAAAAGAATTATAAAAAAATTATACCTAACAGAAAAAAATGAAGCCCATTTGAATGATCTTAACATTTTATCTCAACATCAAGTTAAGATTCTACACCTCGGTGAGATTGATAGGTTGTTTCATCAGCAAATGGTTACGCATCAAGGATTTGTTTTGGAGACACTACCTCTGCAAAAAAAACCCTTAGATGAAATTACAAATTCAAAACTACTGGTCGCTCTTGATCAAGTGACTGATCCTCAAAATATTGGAGCAATCATGCGATCTGCTAAAGTATTTGGTGCATCATCGATAATAACAACAAAAAAACATAGCCCAGGCGAGACTGGTTCTCTTGCTAAAGCTGCATCTGGTGCGCTAGAGTATATAAATATAGTTGAGGTTACTAATTTAGCTGCAACACTAACCTTATTGTCCAAGAAGGGGTTTATAATTATTGGACTGGATGAACTCGGAGATTCCATGATGAGCGATGTAAAATTAGATCATGATCAGCCAAGGGTATTAGTGATGGGGTCAGAGGGAAAGGGACTGAGACGATTAACAAAAACAAAATGTGATATTATGGCTGTTATTGAGAATAAAACTAACGATGAGTTTTCAACGTTAAATGTAAGTGTGAGTGCTGCTATTTCACTGTATCAATTATCGATAGGCAATTAAGTTGGATAAGTAATTAAATGGAATTTCAATCCCTCAATCAAATTTTTTACGACCGTGTTAAAGAAAGCAAAGACAAACCATTTCTTTGGTCAAAAAAAAATGAAATATGGAACTCAGTAACTTGGGGAGAAGTAACCCTAAAAGTCGAAGAGCTTGCAAGTGGTTTGAAATTTCACGGCATCAAGCCTGGTGATAGAGTTGTAATAGTTTCAGAAAATAGACCAGAATGGATAATAGCAGATTTGGCAATCACTCTAATTGGAGGAATAACCGTACCTGCTTACACAACAAATACTGAAGACGATCACCAGTATATAATAAAACACTCAGAGGCAAAGGCTGTAATAGCATCTAGCAATATACTAGCTAATCGACTGGCTTTGGCAATTACCCAAACAAAAGTATGTAAGCTACTAATAACTATAGATGATTACAATGGATTTGAACCAGAAGATCTTAAAATAATAACTTTTGATGAAGTTGTTAGCTTTGGAAGGAATACAATAGAGAGTTCATCAGAACACCTTGATCGAATTCAACCTGACGATGTCTCTTGTATAATTTATACATCTGGTACCGGGGGTAGACCAAAAGGAGTAATGCTAACTCATAAAAATATTTACTCAAATCTTCTCGGAGCCGCTGATTTATTGGAAATTATTGGTAAAAAAAATAACAAATATCTCTCTCTTGTACCTTTGTCTCACTCGTATGAGCATACTGCAGGGTTATATCTTCAGATCAACCTGGGGTCAGAAATATACTTCTGCGAAGGACCTGAAAAATTTTCTTCCAACCTCTTGGAAATCTCGCCAACACTCACGACAGCTGTTCCTAGAATATTCGAGGTAATACACGATAGGATTAAAATTCAAATAAAGAATAAGGGGTTTCTAATAAGATCTATGTTTAATAGATCGATAAAGCTTGGAAAGAAAAAATTGACGACCAAAATCAATGTCTTTGAGTTAATGGAGTACTATTCTTATGCTTACCTTGTTCGAAAAAAAATTAATAGGCAACTTGGTGGAAAGTTAAGAGCCTTTGTTTCAGGAGGTGCCGCCCTTAATCCCGATATAGGTAACTTCTTTTTAGCCTTAAATATTAAGATACTGCAAGGATATGGTCAGACTGAAGCAAGTCCTTTGATTAGCGCAAATCGTCCTGAAAATATAAAAATTGAAACTGTTGGCCCTCCGGTAAGGGGTGTTGAGGTAAGACTTGGTGATGATGGGGAGCTTCTAGTTCGAGGTGATTGCGTGATGAAAGGTTACTGGAGGGATGAAAAAACAACAACCGAAACTATTATAGACGGCTGGCTTTATACGGGCGATATAGCATCTATTGCCGATGATGGATTTATTACCATAATAGGAAGAAAAAAAGAATTAATTGTCAATTCTGGCGGTGATAATATAGCTCCTACAAGACCAGAGGGGTCATTAATATTTCAAGATACAATTTTTCAAGCAATGGTAGAGGGTGACAGGAGGCCCTACTTAGTTGCAATAATTGTTCCTGAAAAAGAAAAAGTCTCAAACCTTACAGACCAAGAGATCAATACTTTGATTTCAGAGGAAGTAAAAAAAGCTAACGAAAGCCTTTCTTCGATAGAAAAAATAAGAAAATTTATTGTTATTCTAGAGCCCTTTTCTACAGACAATGGCTTGCTTACTCCTACAATGAAAGTAAGGCGACATAAGGTAAAAGAAATCTACGGCGAAGCTCTAAATGACTTATACGGCTCAAAAATAAAATAATAGTAAATATATAAGTTTTATTTTCTATAAACCTTGAGTTTAATTAATTTTAAAATACATTAATTAATGTTTAAGTAAATTTATTGCTAGATCAAAGGGGCGCATAACGATGACTAAAGAAAGTAGTAGCAAAAACAATGAAGAGGCCAAATGTCCTATTTCGTTAGGGGATGTTGATTTATTCGCCCCTGGCGCTCAAAAGTACTGGTATGAGTCTTATGAGATACTTCATAAAGAATCCCCCGTGCACTGTATTCCAGAAGAAGGAACATCCCCAGATTCGGATGGTTTTATTTTATCAAAATATGAAGATATTGCTTTTGTAGTTAAGGATATTTTAAGATTCCCTCCTCCTGTAATGAAAAGCTCAGACTTGGAAAAAAGTGGAACTAGCGGTTTTAACTCAGAAAATAAAGATGATGAAGCCCCTTCCCTGCCCGCAAGCACTGTTGTAAGCAGACACGATCCGAGCCTAATGAATGCCTTCCAGGTGTCCATTATGAGTCTAAGGCCTAATGAGGAGTTATGGAAAGCCCATAAGCGTCAGCTAACTGATCCCTGGGTAGGAACCGGCGCCGAAAGACATCAGGAAATGATAACTAAGTCTGCTAACGGTCTAATCGATAAATGGATCGACGGGAATGGTGTCGAGTTTATATCCGAATTTGCAATGCCTTTACCTCAAATAGTTATGGCTAACGTCATAGGGTTTCCGTTAAAAGATATACCTTTACTCAAAAAATGGGGGGACGCTATGGTCATGCCATTTGTTTATGGTCAAGGTCACAGAAACCTCTTAACCAAGGAGCAATCCGATGATCAGCAAGTCTTGTTGGCCGAATTTGGTGAATACGTTGTAGACCAGCTCGAGGAAAAAAAGAAAAACCCTAAGGATGATATGCTTTCTTTTTTAACAACTGTTAACTATGAGCCATATAACCGTAAGCTTACGGATACAGAAATTATTGGAGTGGCTTTTGCTATGATAATTGGCGGCCTAGAAACAACGCAATACGCTATATCTGAACAAGCTCAAATACTGTGTAAAACTCCTGAGCTATTTAAGGAGATTAAGAAAGATAGGTCTAAGGTTAGGTCTTTTGTTGAAGAGACTCTCAGAGTCAGAGCCCCAACACAAGGACTTTCAACGAGAATGACGACACAAGATGAAGAGTTCCAAGGGGTAAAGGTTCCTGCTGGTTCAATCTTACATCTTCGTTATGGTGCCGCAAACGTTGACGCAGAAACATTTGAATGCCCTCATCAAATTAATTTAGAAAGAAAGGCTTTAACTCGCCACCTAACTTTTTCACAAGGTCATAGGACATGCCCTGGAAACGGAATATCCAGACTCGAGCAAACAATTGCATGGAACCTTTTGTTGGATAGAGTTGAAAGCATGGAATTCGCTCCGGATGCTAATTTTGATCATCAGCCAGGTATTATGCTTGGCGCATTAGAGTTAAAAATTAATTTTGAGAAAGAAGGTTAAAAAAAGAAATATCTTAATATATGTATAATTCAAAGACCGGTTTAAAAAAAGGAGTTAATATGTTTTTAGCTAGAATAATTTCAATATTACCCGCAATTTTACTTCTTCCAAGAGGAGTAGGTTGGGTTTTAAATCCTGCCGAAAATGCTTTAGATTTTGGTTTTATTTTTAACGAACTTAGTAATCATGCCCAAAATACATTAATTAGAGACTTTAGTGCTTTTTTTATTGGAATCTCTATCATGTGTATCATTGGGGCATTAAGAATGAAGTATATTTGGCTCGCTGCTCCAGCACTCATATTCCTAATTGTAGTTATAGCTCACATCATAGCTGCAACAATTTATAGTACAGGTTTTATGGACGTTCTTTTCGGGGAAATTTTATTATTTTTATTATGCTCTTTAGGATCATACTTAATTTATAAGCAAGAAAATATATAATGCCCCCCCTTTAAGAAACTAACCTTATGTGGTTTTTAGGAAAGGTAATTATTGAGTGGTAATAAATTAATCAGTTTATTAAGTTGAGCGTTTACGCAACGAAAATTAGTTATTTATTTGATGTTAGTAAGGAGTAAAACATCTTTATCATTTTCATTCTTTTGAAAAAGTATGGAAAAATTAAAAGATTTAAGATTGGTATTATTTTGAAATAATGTGATGGAGATATTCTTTGCGCTATCTCCATTATTTTTGCATCCAGCCCAACAAAAATTCTTTTTTTATTTCTTTTAACACCTTTGAGTATAATTTTTGCAGCTTTATCAGGGCTCATACCAGATTCTTTAAAAGCATTACCAACCTCTTTAACCGTAAGAGAATTTCCTTTTGTATCTTTTGCATACTCACCGTTAGTTAAAAGAATATCATTTCCAAACCTTGCATCGAGAACAATATTAGTCCCTATATGACCTGGGTAAACACAACTTACCTGAACCCGGTCATCATTTAATTCCATTGCTAAACTTTCAGTAAAACCCCTTACAGCAAATTTTGAAGCATGATAAACGCTATTGTTTGGTGTGGTTATTATTCCAAAAATTGAAGATGTGTTTACTAGTGCCGTTTCTTCACCTTTCATTAAATGTGGTAAGAAAGCTCTGGAGCAATACACTAAAGAATTATAATTAATATCATTACACCAATCCCAGTCCGATTCCTCCATCGCTAAAAATGCTGAGGGTGAAACGACGCCGGCGTTATTAAAAAGTAAATCCACCTTTCCGTGATTCGTTAATGTTTTTTCAACCAAAATATCGATATTACTCTTATCCCTTAAATCAAGAAGGTGGGATGAGCATGAAACATTATAATTTTTAATTAAATCTTCGGTTTCTTTTAAGGAGGTCTTGTTAATATCGCATATAACAACATCAGAACCCTCTTTAGCTAGGTTTAGAGCCAAATATCGGCCCATACCAGATCCTGCACCAGTAATAACCGAGACCTTATTTTGAAATGTTTTCATAGTAGCGTCCCGATATTTTTATAATTAATAAATAGGATGACAATTTAATGGTGCCGACGGAGAGATTCGAACTCCCGACCCCCTGATTACAAATCAGGTGCTCTACCAGCTGAGCTACGTCGGCATATTTAGCTATTCTAAGTGGCTTAATGATTAAAATAGTCGCTCGTTAAACAATAAATTCAAAAACGAACATTTTGATACACCATATATTAGGAAAGGTGAAGTTGAAAAAGCATTTAAGGTGATACGAAAGTTATTTATTAGTTAATCGTAAATAAAAAAGTATCCTTTATTTCTAAAGGTTACTTTTCAATCTAAAAAATATTAACCTTGGGTTAGGCATTTAATATATTTTCACGAAAGCAAAATCCGTTCTATTTCGACTTAATGAAGAAGATAACTTAGGTTTAATTGTTTGCCTTAAGCTAAAATTAATTAATCTTTTAAGAAACCGGCCAACCGATTATTTATAATTATCTCAGACTCTTCCATTATTTGATCAATTAATTCTTTACACGTTGGAATATCGTGAATTAAACCAGCAACCATTCCGCAAGACCAAGCGCCAGATTCTGGCTTACCTTCAATCATTACTTTGGGGTATATGCCTGCAACTTCGTCGACGATATCTTCAAATTTAAGGTTCGGTCCTAGGTCTTTTTCTTTTTGAAGCAATCTTTCAACAGCAGGGTTATTTAAAACTCTTTCAGTGTTTCGTAATGGTCGCATCACTAATCTTGTATCTAATTCGCTAGCATTAAGAATTGCTTGCTTTACATTTTCATGAACAGGGGCTTCTTTTGTCGCAATGAATCTTGTCCCCATATTAATCCCTTCAGCACCCATCGACAAAGCACCAACAAGACTTCTCGCATCAGCCATACCGCCAGATGCAACAAAAGGTATTTCAAGTTCATCCGCGGCCCTTGGAAGGAGAATAAAGTTAGGAATATCGTCTTCTCCCGGATGCCCACCACACTCAAAACCATCAACAGACACTGCATCACATCCAATTGATTGGGCTTTCAGGGCATGCCTTACCGCTGTGCATTTATGAATAACTTTAACATCCGCCTCTTTCAGCATTGGCAAGTACTTTGCAGGATTGTTTCCTGCTGTTTCAACAACCTTTACACCAGAATCAATAATTACTTTAAATAAGGCTGGGTAATCTGGTGGAGTAAGGGCTGGCAAAAAGGTCATATTTACACCGATCGGCTTATCTGTCATCTCCTGACACCTTGCTATTTCTGCTGCAAGTTTTTCGGGTGTTCCTTGTGTTAAGCCGGTTATTATTCCTAAACCACCTGCATTTGATACAGCAGCAGCCATTTCAGCCAATCCAACAAAATGCATTCCGCCTTGAATAATTGGGTGCTCTATATTTAAAAGTTCAGTAATTTTAGTTTTCATTTTTAATTCTCCAAATTAGTTATTCGAATAATGATGTTAAATCTTTATCTTTAGTCTTTAGGATCTTATCAATCCACCCATGAAAGCTTTGCCCGCCTCCTTCATTTTTACCAAACATTACACTATCAATCATTCCTGTTTTCAGGCTTTTCTGAAGTCTTAGACCCGTGGCATAATCTTCTTCGCGAACAACATACTCTAATAATTCAAATTGCTTATTTGCTTCTTTTGTTTGCTCTTCATTAGGTTCATTTTCCATAAGATAATATTGATTAGTATAAGATTCTCCTGGTGTTTCGCCCGGCATTAATTGTGATAAAAGAATGCTTCTTCCACCGCCATTGAAAGATGCAATCGAAACATGCGGGAAAATTGTCCAAACACCCGCCATTAATACATCCATCGGCCATTCATCCACCTCAAGGCTATCAAAGGCTTTACCTTGTCCATTTCTTTCAGGAGATCTGTAGGGTGAAATCACTCTTTGATGAGGACCCCACTCGTAATAATTAGCTTGATTGGAGATGTCAGATCCAAAAGTCTCACTATGTAAAACAGGTAGATGATATAAATCAAGGTACCCGTCATAAGCAACCTTCCAATTGGGCCCTTTTACTGTTCTTTGATCAAACACATGCCAATTTTTGAGATCAAATAACTCTAACATTGAATCATATCCTGATAGAAAACTTTCAATACATAAGTCTGATTTAGGGTTTAAAGTACCCCAGATGATCCCCGCTCTCTCCAATACTGGTAATGAGATTAAGCTGTGACATGATTTATCAATTTCACCAAACTCATGGGCTGATGAAATACCAATCAGCGCACCTTGATCGTTATAAGTCCATGCATGATAAGGGCAGCTAAATCTTTTTTTATTGCCATTACCATTCTCTACTAATGCCGAACCTCTGTGGCTGCATGCATTGAGGAAAGCTTTAATTTCACCGCTAGAATCCCTTACTAGTAAAACAGGCACTCCAACAACATCCATAGCTTTATAGTCACCAGGGTTTGGTATCTCGTTTGACACAGATAGTACCAAAGGAATTCTTTTAAAAATTAAATCAATCTCTTTTTGCCATATCGTTGGATCATAATAATTTTCAGCAGGAACTTTAACAATATTATCAACAAGCTCCATTGTTCCCGCGTCAGCGTGCTTCTTGTTATTACGGGCAATTTCTAGTAAACGCGATTTACTCATATCATTAAGTACCTTTGACTAAAGTTAAACTAAACCTACCTTACTTATTTTACAAAATTCAACTGATAAATAAAAGAGATCATTATTTTTAATAAATCAAGCCCTTTTAACTGTAAGACCTCCATCTACCTGCAACACAGAGCCAGTAATAAAAGATGAAGAGGGGAGACAGAAATTTAACGTTGCATGAGCAACCTCCTCTGGCTCTCCATATCTTTTAAGGGGAACTCTTCGCTTAGAGTAAATTTCCTTATCTTTTTGAGGTATTTTTTCAGTCATGGCTGTATTTATAGGCCCAGGACAAATACAATTAACGGTTATCCCAAGACTTCCTAACTCTACCGCTAATGATCTTGTTAACCCAATCACTCCGTGTTTAGCGGATGTATATGGAGAATGTTTTGGAGACGCACCGAGACCTTCGGTCGAAGATATATTGACAATTCTAGGAAAGGTAGATTTTTTTAAAGAAGGAAGACACGCTCTAATCAGACGCACTTGACCCTTTAACAAAACATCATGGGTCTTATCCCAGAAGATTTCATAATCATCACTATCTATGCTAGTTGATATTGCTATACCAGCATTGTTAATAAGAATATCAAGGTTAGTGTACTTTTCAAGAATTTCGCTTAAGGCACTTGAAACACTTCTCTCATCACTAACATCTAAAACAAACCCATCGGCTTTATTTCCATTGCTATTGATTTCTTGAACAACATCATTGACAGCTTTTTTATCTAAATCGGTTACTATCGTTATCGCCCCTTCATCAGAAAATAATTGAGCTGTAGCTTTCCCCATCCCACTAGCTGCTCCGGTAATTAAGACAATATGCCCCTTAATAGACCTTGAAAGTTTAGTTAGCCTGCTCATTTTCCGTCTAAGCTATCGAGTAACTTAACCATCAGAAATAATATTCCTACCGCAACTAAAACTCCAAACATAGAAAGTAAAAAACCTACCAATTGAAATATCCTTTTTTTGTTACTCTATTAAAAAGCAATTAGCCTTTAGTTTCAAGAAACCATTAATTAACTAGCTAGTTTTAGAATCTGAATAATATCATCTTTTTTAGTTATAGGTCTTGGATTTGATAAGACAGTTGGGTGCTTTAAACCATACTCGGCTATTTTATCCCACTGATCCTCTTTGATTCCCACCTCACCTAAGGTTATAGGCAGTCCAAGGTCTGTGATTAGTTCTGCGACAGCCTCTGAGGCTGATAGCTTAGGTCTGCCCAATGCATTTGATATCCACTTTTGTTTTTCTTTGTTAAAAGCTTCATTCCACTTTAAAACCGCAGGAAGCATCACGCACGACGTGTGGCCGTGGGGAACGGATCCTATTGACCCTAAAAGATAGCCAATTCCATGACTGGCTCCCATAGATGTATTTCCTAAGTTTTTAGCAATCATCCATACCGCTTTTTGAGAAAATGATCTCGCGATAACATCCTCTCTATCCTTATGCGTTTCCCTTAATGATCTTGCGAATAACTGAAGGGAATTTAAGGCCATTGGAGGTATCAATGGGTTTGTTGATGATGAACACAAGCCTTCGATTGCATGATCGACTGAACGAATAGCTGTAGAAAGCCAAAGCCAGTCAGGTGTGTGAAGTGATAATTTTGGATCTAAAATAACAACCTGAGGGCAAATATCATTTCCTGTATACCTTTCTTTAAGCTGAGTTTTTGTATCCATGGCGCCACCTATTATAGAATATTCACCTCCCGATAATGTAGTTGGAATTGCTATTTGACGAATTTTTGAAGGTTTTTTTTGATGCTTATTTGATATTTTTTTTAGATCTTCAACCGTCTCAATTCCTAGAGAATGACATAATTGAACAACTTTAACTGTATCAATCGGAGTTCCACCTCCGATAGTAATGATAATATCAGGATTTTCTTTCTTAACAGATTTTACGCAGTCAATTACATTTTCAAGAGGTGAATGCTGAATACAACTATCGAATAATCCTACAAAGCTATCACCTAAAACATTTTTAATTTTCAAAATTTCATCAGTTTTTTTTGATAAAGTTGATGATGCAACAATATAAACCTTTTTAGCACTCAATCGATCAACTTCATTTAAAATTGCATCTGCCGCAGGTGTATCCCAAATAACTCTATCAAGAGGTGAGTATGTGTATGTATTTTCCATTTATTTTATTATCCTAAAATCTGCTATAGCAATACCATATAGGATTTTTTAATTGAGAGATTTTTTCATTTATCAGAAATAAATGAACCTATAGCCTCTAAAGCTTCATTGGCCTCAGGAAGAAATGGAGCATAACCATGAAAAACATGGACCATATCGTCCCAAATCTCCAAACTTATATTACATCCAGATTCTTTAGCTTTTTCAGCAATTTTTTTAGAGTCACCTAATAAAACCTCCCTGCTTCCAACCTGAATTAGCATAGGTGGAAAACCATCAAAATCTCCATGAACAGGAGATGCATAAGGGTGCTTAATATCTGATTCATTTTTTATATAAAGATCTTTAAAGGCAGAAATAGCGTCTTTAGAAATATATGGATCTAATTTTTCATTAATCTCATAAAACTCTGAAACTGGATCCAGCTCAGCCCAAGGACTCAGGGGTATTACAGCATTGGGTAAATCAAAATTATCATCCTTAAGGGCTAATGTTGCTCCTATAGCTAAACCACCTCCAGCAGAATCTCCTGAAATAAAAGATTTATCGCATCTTGTATTTCCATTAGGTCCATTTTCTAACATCCACTTAAAAGCTGTTTTTGTATCATTAATTGCAACAGGGAATTTATCTTCTGGCGCCAAACCATAGTCAATAACTAATACCGAACAACCAGTTGCTTTAGCTAAATGACTTGCTAAGGATAAATAACCTCTTATTGTTCCGATCGCATAACCACCACCATGTAAATATAGAATCCTTTTATTAGGATCAGAGTTTTCTGTTGTTACCCATTGTGCGTATATGCCGTTTGCAACAACTGGTGAAGATATTCCGCAGGATTTGATACTTTTGTCTGCTGAAAAATAATCATCAACAGTATACCTAAAATGTTTCAATCCTATACTTTCATCGGTAATGGAGAAAAATGTTTTACCTAAATCTTCTTGATGCTTAAATACAATTTTGCTTTCTTCTGAACTCATTTTATTTCCTTATAATTGATTATGATAAACTCATACCACCGTCTACTGTAATCATTTGACCAGTAACATAGGAAGCGCCTTCACTGCACAAGAAACAACAGACCTCGCCCATATCCTTAGGTGATCCCCAGCGTCTTAATGGAATATTTTTTAATGAATTTTCATACCGCTTTTCATTTCCGAAGGTTACCTCAGTTAATTTAGTTGCTACATATCCAGGCGCTATTCCATTTACCCTTATTCCATTGATTGCCCAAGCCTCAGCCAACGTTTTGATAAGAGTTAATAATCCACCTTTAGATGCAGAATAAGCTGGATTTCCCTTTACTGCATGATAACTAGCTCCAGAGCCAATAATAACAATTGAACCATTATTCTTAACTAAATTTTCATGAAAAAAAGTGCAAGATGCCATCACAGAATTAAGATTTAAATTTATAACACTCTTAAATGTATCCATTTCAAATTCTTTACGGTCATATGCAACAATTCCTTGTGAGCATACTAAGGTATGAATATCATCAAACGGAAGAGAGAGGTTTTTTAGGTTTTTGTCATCTGAAAGGTCGAGCTTTCTATAAATACATTTCTTTATATTATCTGTGGTATCCTCATCGTAATCGTCTATATTTTCTCTTGTACCCGTAATACAAACGCTAGCTCCTTTATCGATAAAAGAAGAGGCAATTCCCCTTCCAATTCCACTACTACCACCAATAATAACTATATTTTTTGATTCAAAATTCATTTTAAAATATCCTAACCTGAATACCCGCCATCAACAGGAAGTGATTGACCGCTTATATAACCAGCATTATCTGAGGCAAGAAAAACTACCGCGTCAAATAATTCATTAGGATCACCTGCTCTACCTAAAGGTACTTGGCTCATCCACTGATCTAGAATTCCTCCAGGAGGGGAGTCAATTTCTTGCGATAATCCAACCGCAATTAGTCCGACAGCAACGCAATTAGCTCTTATGCCATGATGACCTTCTTCTCTAGCAATGGCAGTACATAAGTGCTGAACCCCAGCTTTAGGAATAGATGATAATCCATCGGTACTGATGTATTTATGTATTGCAGCAGTTGTAAGCGCGGTTATAGATCCCCCGCCGCCCTCTTTTAGGACTGGAACAACCGCCCTTAATACATGATAAAAACCTTTTATGTCCGTATCCAAAGTGTGATACACATCTTCGGGCTCAGCCTCCAAAACAGGCATAATATTTAAGAATGGCCCTGTTGCAAAAATAACAGAGTGAATGCGGCCAAATTTTTCTTTTGCCTCATCTACAAAACTTTGCACATTCTTTATGTCTAGAAGATCGACACCACCAATTAATCCATTCCTTCCAATATCCTCAATACTCTTTAAATTATTTTCTGCGCCTTCCTTATTCTTATGATAAGTAAAAGCAACATCACTTCCACTTTCAGCCAATAATTTAACAATACCAGTTCCTAGACCACCAGAACCTCCAAAAACAATAGCTGCACCATCAGAAAATCTATATTTTGTCATTGTATCCCCTTTCATTTTACTTATAAAATCATAAAAACCACATGCATTAAAGCTATAAAATTTAAGAAATTATTAAATCTTTTGGATTTGACTCAAATGCATTCATCAAAACATCTTTTATATTAGGAGCTGCCTTTGCTTTTAAATCAGCGTCTTCAGAAAAAGCATTCCCTTGATTAATTCGATTTTCAATTCCCTTAAGAATACAAAATAGTTTAATTAAAGAAAAAATACAGGCATTTCTTAAAGATAATAGATCAACTGTTTTTCCATATGATTTTTCATACCAACCAAGAAAGGTTTCTGATGATGGAATTCCGTTTTTTTTCCAATCACCCCCTATTCCATACAATACACCGCTAGGTATTAACCAATTTATCATTTGAAAGCTAATATCCGCCATAGGTTCTCCGAAAGAAGAGAGCTCCCAATCAAGTATGGCTATACAATTATTATTTTTATTAACGACAACATTGTCTAACTTATAGTCACCATGAAGAAGAGATAAGTCTCCATTTTCAGGTAAATCATCAATTATTGTATTAAATACTTTTTCTATATCCTTGTCGGGTTTATTATCTTCATTAAAAATTTGATTGTACCAAACAGATAAATTTCTTTTCATAAAGCCATGATTTTTTTTAAAAGGTAAATTCAAATCATTGGTATCAAAGCTATGCAGCCTCCCCAAGGATTCCGCTAGTGAATGGTAAATACTTATTTTTTCAATTGAAGATTTTCCCTTAATAAATGGATCGTCAAAAATATCACCATCAATAAACTCCATTACATAAAACTGCCTTCCGACAATAGAAGTATCATCGCAATGAATAATTGGCTCAGGAACAATAAAATTTTTTTCTCTTAGGGCTTTTAAAACTAAAAATTCTCTATCGACCCTGTGAGCGCCTCTGACAAGATCTCCGGGGGGCTGCATTCTCAGCACCTTTAAGTTTAATTTATTATCTTGAATCAAAAAAGTTGGATTAGACTGGCCTATTCCAATTGGTTTTGGCAAAAAAATATCATTGAGCCTTAAGCCGTTAAGATTTAAAAAATCTAAAATTTTCTTGAAATCTTTTTTTTCAATACCCATAATTTAAAATTAAACTTCTTTTTGATATTGCTTTTCTGCATTTGAGAACATTAATTCATATAAAGATTCAAACATTAACTTCATTTCACCCTGCTCTGCACCGTGATCCACCCAATTGCTTGATAAACAAATATCTGTTTGGTTATTTGAAATGGCATCAAGTGAAACTGTTGCAATATAATTTCTTACAGGCAGGCAGGATTCATCGACAATTGAATAAACAAAAAAAGAATCTTTATATTTAGACTCTAAGCGCTCAATGACTTTTCCAGGAAAGCGTTGTTTTTCTCCTAGCGTTAATTGTCTTAGCGATCCAATATCATTACTATCACATTCCACTTTATCTATTATTGGAGGGGGAAGAAGGCTTCCAACATCCTTAAACGCAACGAGCCTTTTCCAGAAATAATCTTTAGGAACATCAACAATTCTTTGAAGTTTAGCAGACGATACATGCATAATTAAAATTTCCTTTATAAATAATATTAAAAATACTAAAGAAAAAATATAAAAAGTCGAATAATTTGAATGATTTTCAATATTGCAAGATTGAATCAACATGTTATGCTAAAAAATAAAGTCTTTTCAAGTTGGCTTTGTGTGAATTTTTAAAAGAATAAAGTATCATTTTTAAGTTTTTTAAGGAGATTCTGATTTGTCTTTGAAGGTAGATTACGATGCTATTGTCGTTGGTGCTGGGTTTGCTGGTCTCGCCCTAATACATCATTTAAAAAAAATAGGTATTTCTGTAAAGGTTTTTGATAGAGCAACAGATATAGGTGGTACTTGGACTTGGAACAGGTATCCAGGCGCTGCAACGGATAGCGAGGGGTACTATTATTGTTTATCGTTTTCTAAAGAAATTATGCAAGAATGGACATGGTCAGAAAGATATCCGGGCAGGGAAGAAACACAAAGATACCTTCATTTTGTTGCAGATAAATGTGATATGTGGCCAAATATTCAACTTAACACTGAAATCATTAGCGCAGATTTTCAAAATGATAGCGGTACATGGTTAGTTAAAACTGAAGATGGAAAAGAGTTTACTTCTAAATATTTTGTAAGTGCTATGGGGATGATTTCTCAGCCTGTAGTTCCTAATATTAAGGGACGAGAAAAATTCGATGGTCCTTGTTTTCATTCTTCTCGATGGCCACAAGAGGATTTAGATTATTCAGGCAAGAAGGTTGGTATTATTGGGTGCGGGGCTTCTACAGTTCAAATGTTACCGATTATGGCTAAAACTGCTGAAAGCGTTACTGTATTTCAAAGAACTCCGAACTTTGTTTTGCCTGCAATGCAAAAACCAATGACACCAGAATGGGAAAAAGAGATTAAAGATAATTATGATGAGATAGTTACAAAATGTCGTAATCATGTCTTTGGAATGGCCTTTGATAGCCCTGTTGGTCGTAATGCAGTTGATACTCCGGTTGAAGAACGAGAAAAAATATTCGAAGAAAAATGGCAAGGGAGTTTCCGTTGGGTTTTTGAAACTTTTGATGACCTGTTAGCAGATCCTAAGGCTAACAAAATGGCAGCGGATTTTGTTATTAAAAAGATGAAAGAGAAAGTTAATGATCCAGAATTAGCGGACCTCCTAACCCCCAAAGGTTATCCATTGTTTGCAAAACGCCCTCCCTTAGACCATGGATTTTATGAGGCTTTCAATCGTGATAACGTTCATCTAGTAGATATAAAGAATAAAGAGCCTATTTCTGAAATAACTAAAAGCGGAGTTCGTACTACGCAAAATGACTATGATTTTGATATTATTGTTTTAGCAACAGGGTTTCAGGCTTATACCGGGGCTTTAGAAGCATTCGATATTCGAGGAGAAAGCGGAACTACAATTAAAGATAAATGGGAAGTGGAATCAAAATCGATCATGGGGGTATGTATTTCTGATTTTCCTAACTTATTTACAATAACAGGTCCACAAGCACCTTTTGCTAACCTTCCAACCTCCATTGAACAAAACGCATTATGGATTTCAGATTGTATAAAAAAGATGGAGGATGAGGGCTATAATCTATGCCAACCTATCCTAGAGGCTGAAGAAGAATGGTCAGCTCATGTTTCAGAAATACACAAACAAACTCTAATGGATGTTGGTGATCAAGTTCATTCTTGGATGATGGGTGCTAATATTGAGAATAAGAAGTCAAGAGTTCTAATTTATTTTGGTGGCGCAGGCGTTTACTACGACAAATTAAGAGAATCTGTTGACAATGGTTTCCCAGAAGTTTTCTTTAGCTAAGGCTTTGGAGGTAATCTTAAAACTCAAATAATGAAAAAAATTGAAAAAATATTCTCTAAAAGTGAAAAGAGTGAAATTATTGAATTAGCACTTTCTGACCATGCTAGCTTTCAAAATATACAAGATTTATATGGAATAGGTGAAAAAGACGTAAAAAAACTTATGAGAGAAAACTTAAAAGAAAGATCCTTTAAGTCATGGAGAAAGAGAGTTAGAACTTTTTCTGATAGAAGGTATAATTATAAATAGATATGATTGCTTAATAAAAATGTGGAGGGGTTATGGGCAAATCAAACACTGGGAGAGAATCTCTTATTCCTATAGTACGAGACGTAATTGAGCACGCACGAGCAGGAACTATAAAACAAGCAAAAGATGTTATGCGGCTACCCGCAACCCATTATACTGATTCAAAACGGTTTGAGCTTGAGGTAGAGAAGGTTATAAAACGTGTCCCCATTATTTTAGGGCCTTCATGTGAAATTCCAAAACCTGGTGATTTTAAAACTTTATCTGTTGCAGGTATGTCTTTGATAATTAGTAGGACAGAGGACGGAACTGCTCACGCAATGGTAAATGCATGCTCCCATAGGGGTGCTTGCTTAGTAAAAGAAGAAAATGGAAATCGGCGACGCTTTACTTGTCCTTATCATGGCTGGAGCTTTTCGAATACAGGCGACTTAATGGCGATTAGTGCAGAAAAAGATTTCGGCACTATAAGTAAAGATGATTATGGACTTATATCACTTCCAGTTTATGAGTCAGCAGGATTAATATGGGCAATATTAAATCCGAATTCTGAGGTTGATATACCAAGTTTTTTATCAGGTTATGATAGTATGCTTGAGACATTTTCTTTTTCTGATTGGGTTTATGTTTCAAAGCGAAGATTTTCTGGACCGAACTGGAAAATAGCCTATGACGGTTATCTCGAATATTATCATGTTCCAGTTTTACATCGTGAAACCTTTGGAATTGATGCGACAAATCGAGGGCTTTATTACGCCTGGGGTCCTCACCAGCACATTAAGTCACCCGCAACAGAAAAAGGTCACGTAGCAACGGAGACTTTAGGCTATATGGCTGATTTAATAGATAAACCTGAGGATGAATGGGATACGGAGACTCTCACTTATGGTGTTTGGACTGTATTCCCTACAACCTCTATTGCATCTTTTGATGCGGGCGGCCGAGGGGTGTTGATATCACAAATCCTTCCGGGTGAATCGGTCGGAGAAAGTATAACTACTCAATACTATATTATGGAAAAACCGCCTATTGATCCGGAGGCAGCAGAAGAACAATTTGATTTCTTCCAACAGGTGGTTATGCAAGAAGACTATGCAATGGGAAGTTCTGCTCAGCCAGCCCTAAAAGAGGGCGGGCTTGATCATGTTCTGTTTGGTCGTAATGAGCAAGGTAACCAACACTTTCATCAATGGATAGATAAGATTCTTTTATCAGACAATGATAAAGACCTTAACTCATTGTTTAAAAATGCTATTAAAAACAATATAGGTTCGTAATCAATATACAGACAATTACTGCTTATTTTAAATTTTGAAATTTACCTGACCAGAATACTAAGGGGTTTCTTTTATCATTAAGAGAGCTAATTTCTTCTACATCACCAAGTATTATAAAATGATCTCCTGCCTCAATAATTTCACGTTTTGAGCACGCAACCCACCCAATCGAGTTCTTTAGAATCGGTCCATATTCCTGAATATCACAATCGGCATCAATTAAGTTATGGTTATCTTTTTCTGCTAATTTGACTGCGAGATTAATTTGATCGTCCGCTAAAAAGTTAAATACATAATTCTTCTTATTAATTATACTCTCACATAACTCAGATTTTTTATCGATACACCACAACGCTATTGGAGGATCTAAAGACACAGACGTGAAGGAGTTAACTGTAACTCCAAAAGGTTGATTACCTTTACCTAAAAAAGAAACTATAGAAACGCCAGTAGCAAATTTACCAAAGGTATTTCTAAGATTAAGATTTTTGTCAATTTGAGTTTTCATTGCTAAGCTTTAACTTAGTTTCTAATTAAAATAAATAAATATAATTTATTCTATTATTTTAACAGGAAGAGACAGGTAACCTTTTACAAAAGAAGAGTTAACTCTCTCTGGTTCACCCATAACCTTGATATTTTTAAATCTCTTCATTATTTCTTCCCATAAGATTTCAAGCTGCATATCAGCCAAACGATTGCCAACGCATCGATGAATTCCAAAGCCAAAAGATAAATGATTTCTAGGGCGCTCTCTATCGATTATAAATGAATTAGGATTCTCGATAACCTCTTCGTCTCGATTACCTGAGACATACCACATGACTACTTTATCACCTTTTTTAATCTTCTTACCTCTTATTTCTATATCCTCCAGAGCAGTTCTTCTCATGTACGCCAGAGGTGTCTGCCAGCGAATAATTTCAGGAACCATAGAAGAAATTAGCTCATGATTATTTCTTAATTTTTCATATTGCTCTGGACTTTCATTTAAAGCTAAAATACCACCTGTCATAGAGTTTCTTGTAGTATCGTTTCCTCCAACTATTAAAAGTATTAAATTACCTAAATACTCCATTGGTTCCATATTTCTAGTTAAGGGGTTGTGGGCTAGCATTGAAATTAAATCAGTTTTAGGCTCAGAATTCACTCTTTCATTCCAAAGCTTTGTAAAGTATTCAAGACATTCATATAGTTCTTCATATCTCTGCTCTTCAGTCTCTATCACTCCATCTCCTGGTCTAGCAGTTGCTACGTCTGACCATCTAGTTAATTTTGACCTATCCTCAAATGGAAAATCAAATAGTGTTGCAAGCATTTGTGTTGTTAGCTCAATAGAAACTTTACTGACCCAGTCAAAAGTTTCATTTTTGGGAAGACTATTTAAAACATTTTGAGTTCTTTCTCTAATCAGGCCCTCCATATTTTTTAAATTACCTGGAGCAACAACTGGATTTACAGCCTTTCTTTGAATATCATGTTTAGGGGGGTCCATAGCAATAAACATAGGAGTAGTGAAGTCTTCAGTAGGATCAAAAAGAGTAATGGCCGGTTCAGATGAAAAAACCTTGTGATTAGTATCAACGCTCATAATATCATTGTATTTTGTAATAGACCAAAAAGGGCCTATCTCTTCGTCACGAAAGACGTCGTCGGCAATGTCATAAGGTCTCTCACAATAATGTACAGGATCTTCCTTTCTTAAGCGCTCAAAATAAGACCACATAACATTATTTTTAAATAAAGCAGGGTCTGCCGGATTTATTTTATTAAGCGGAACTGAATAAGCATCAGGTATTTCAATTTTTTTGTCCATTCTAACCTTTTGTTATTATTATTTTTTTTTACATTATACTAAATAAAAAAATTCTAAACCATTTTTTTAATTAATCCCATTAATGATCTTCCATATCTTCATGGGTGTTATAGGCATGTCTAATTCATTAAAATCATATTCAGAAAGTGCATCGTAAATTGCATTCACATAAGCAGTAGTAGAGGCAACAGTTCCAGCCTCACCACACCCTTTTGCACCTAATGTATTGGTCGTACACTCAGCATCTTGATTAAAGTCTAAATCAAACTCAGGGAATTCATCAGCCCTAGGCATATGATAGTCCATAAATGAGCCATTTATTAACTGCCCTGTTTCTTCCTCATAAAGAGCGTGCTCTCCCATGGCTTGCCCTAATCCCTGAACAATGCCTCCATGAACCTGACCGGCAACTAATAATGGATTAATTATTTTTCCAAAATCATCTGTTGCTGAGTAATTATCAATTTCAATTCTTCCTGTTTCCTTATCAATTGATAATTCACAAATATGGCAGCCATTAGGGAATGTAGGGTCCTTATGCTCATAGACACTCTCCCCATCAAGGATTTGAGTATTAGACTGTCCTTCGGCCAATCTAGCTACTGAGTATAAGTCAATATTTCTATTAGTTCCTTTAACTTGGAATAGCGGTCCAGAATCTGTCGTATACTCAACATCATCCACAGATGCCTCAAGTTCGTTTGCAGCAATCTCAATTCCCTTTTTTAACATTATATTTGATGCATCATTAATTGCGCCAGCTGCCATATACAGAGATTTCGATCCACCTGTACCGCCTCCGCCAGGTAAATCATCACTATTACCAAAGTGAACTGAAACATCCTCAGGATTTACGCCTAATTTTTCAACTAAAATTTGAGTCCATGCAGTCTCATGGCCTTGCCCTGTAGACTGAGTTCCTGCAAAAACTTTTACAGAACCCTCGCCTGAAACTACTACCCGAGAATTTTCGGCTCCCTCTCCTTGAGTTCTCTCAATGTAATAAGAAATTCCTATTCCCTTTAACTTATTATCTAATTTTGAATTTTCTTTTCTTTTAGCAAAGCCGTCGTAAGATGAATTAACTATAGACATCTCTGTGGTCTTTTGAAAATCACAACTGTCCAGAGGGAGTATTGCACCCTCGTGCTTTCCTATGTCCTCGGTTTGAACAAAATTCTTAATTCGTAATTGTAAAGGATCCATCCCCAAATCATCGGCAGCTTTATCAACTAGCCTTTCAATTACATAACTAGCCTCTGGTCTTCCGGCTCCTCTATAAGCATCAACAGGAACAGTATTTGTGTAAACAACATTAACTGTATTATATAATACTGGAATCTTATAAACTCCAACATGCATGCCCGCTCCAGCAAGGGTGGGTATAAAAATACCATATTGAGACAGATAAGCGCCCACAGCAGCGACTGTATCAACCTTAACGCCAAGGAAATTTCCTTCTTTATCCATAGCAATTGATGCCTCAGTAACATGATCTCTTCCTTGGGAATCACTTAAGAACGCCTCTGATCTAGTAGAGGTCCACTTAACAGGTCTGTTAAGGGCTCTGCTTGCAAACATTGTTGCTATATATTCGGGAAAGCACATCATTTTTAATCCAAATCCACCGCCAACATCATTGGTAACTACTTTAACATTCTTCTCCTCAACTCCTATTGAGCCAGCTAGCCTTTCTCTCATCGCATGAGAGCCTTGACTTTCTACATAAACAGTAAAACGATCATCATCTTTATTAAAATCTGAAGTAGCGGAACGAGGCTCAATCGGATTAACAACAATTCTATTATTTACCAAATCAACTTTTGAAATATGATGGGCTTTTTCTTCGACATCACTCCATTCTTTTTCAGATCCTGCCTCCCAATCAACAGCAGAATTTGTTCCAAATTCATCAAATAATAATGGAGAATCTGAATTAAGGGCTTTCCCAGTATCAATAACACATGGCAGCTCGTCATAATCAATCTCAATTAATTCAGATGCATCTAGGGCTTGATTCATTGATTCAGCAACAACAAAAACAACCGGATCTCCAACATGTCTAACTTTTCCAGTTGCAAGAATAGGTCTCTTACTTGCATTCATTGGACTCCCATCTTTATTTTGTAAAAAATCTATAACCGACATATGTTTCAGACCTTCGCTCTTCAACTTTTCTCCAGTATAGATATCAACAACACCCGGCATCTTGAGGGCCTCTTCGAAGTTAATTGAGGATATATTTGCATGCGCATATGGCGATCTTACAAATATTCCATGCGCTGTATTGGGTAATTTTAAATCGTCAGTAAACTTCCCTTTCCCAGTTATAAGCCTTGTATCTTCAACTCTTCTTACTGGTTGTCCAACTGCAAATTTCATAAAACCTCCTAAATTTATTCTCTAAAACTAATATCTATCTTATCCAATTTTCGCATCAAGGCTGGCCAAGCTAAACCACCAATTCCTCTATCGGAAGCCATCTGACCCTGGTCACTCACAAGCTCAATCACATTGTCCTCTACCATATTAAGCTTAGAACCGCCTGATAAAGCTTTAATTTGCATAGTGCATGCTCTTTCGAGGAAAAACAACCGCAACCAAGCATCAGCGCAATTTGCTCCAGTAGTGAGTAATCCATGGTTCCTTAGTATCATACAGTGCTTGTCACCTAGGTCACTTACAAGCCTTGCCCTTTCGTCGTGGTTAAAGGCTATTCCCTCATAATCATGATATGCGCACTCATCTCTAATAACCATCGCGGTTTGAGAGATTGGCAAGAGACCTTGAGCCTGAGCTGACACCGCTACCCCATCGCTTGAATGAGTATGAATTACAGCATGGTTGTGAGTACCAGAACTATGTACTGCCGAATGAATAGTAAATCCAGCTGCGTTAACTGAATGCTCGGTATCAGAAACTATATTTCCATCCATATCAATTTTAACTAAATCTGAGGCCCTTATTTCTTCAAAAAGTAATCCAAAGGGATTTAAAAGAAAGTGATTATCTTCGCCAGGTACTTTTGTTGAAATATGAGTAAAAACCAAATCATCCCAGCCATAAAATGCAACTAGCCGGTATAAAGCTGCTAAATCAACTCTTGCTTGCCATTCACCCTCTGAGACTTTTTCTTTCATGCTCTTATTCATTTTAAACCCTTAAGTAAAAACTCATCTAATTTATATACTAAATAATAAAATATTCACCATGAATCAAAGAAATTAATTAATACTCTACTTTGTCATATCAATGGTAAGTTTTATTGCCTTATCCCAATTTAATATAATATTTCTTCGTAAAATAACATCCATGTCAGGTGAGGCCTGATCTCTTTTAATTGATAAGTTTCTTAAATCGTCTAATCCAGAATAATAACCGGCACCCAGTCCTGAAATTAATGCAGCCCCAAGGGCAGTAGATTCTTTGGTGAAAGCTTTTTGGATTTGATAATTGCAAATATTTGATAAGTTTTGAATAAACCAATTATTCTCCACCATACCACCATCAACTCTCAGCAAAGAGGATAAGGTTAAATTATTATTCAAAAAATCATCCTTAATCGCTTTAATCAAATCTAATGTTTGCAAAGAAACTGACTGAAGGGCAGAATGAATTAGCTCCTCCTTTCCAGTGGCTTGGGACATACCAAAAATAGTACCCTTAGAATCCGAAGACCAATGAGGCGCGCCCAATCCACTAAAGGCGGGTACAATTACAACCTTCGATGCAGGATTAACATTAGCGGCAATATCAGAGCTATCGGCAATATCATCAATAATTCCTAAATTAGACTTTGCCCAATTCATTAACCCTCCGGCCATAAATATAGACCCCTCTATTGCGTAGCTAACCTCATTATCTATTTTATAAGCTATGGTTGATAGTAGATTTTTTTTTGAATAAATTATTTTACTTCCAGTATTGGCAAGAACAAAGCAGCCGGTTCCATAGGTTGACTTCACCTCACCTTCTTTATAGCAAAACTGTCCGAAAGCTGATGACTGCTGATCTCCAATAACTCCAGTTATTTTTAGTGATCTACTCAATTGGTCAGTCTCACCAAAAAAATCACTCGAGTTCTTTACCTGAGGAAGGCAATGAAAGGGTATGTTAAAGATATCCAATAGATCACTATCCCAATTCATAGTCTTAATATTGAACAAACTAGTCCGTGATGCATTAGTGGCGTCTGTGGCAAATACCTTACCCTTTGTAAAATTCCATATCAGCCAACTATCGATAGTCCCGAAACAAACCTCCCCCTTAATAGCCTTACTTCTTAATCCAGTTACATTATTAAGGAGCCAGGATATCTTTGAAGCAGAAAAATATGGATCAAGTAACAATCCTGTTTTTTTATTAATGGTTTCCTGAAGGCCATCTTTTTTTAAATTACCACAGAATTCTGAAGTTCTTCTGTCTTGCCAAACAATCGCGTTGTAAAAAGGCTTGCCGTTATTTTTGTCCCACGCAACAACTGTTTCTCTTTGATTTGTTATTCCCAAAGATTCAATTTTCTCACCTGAATTACGCTCCAGAACATTCTCACAACAAAGGATAGCTGAGGAAATAATATCTTCAGGATTATGTTCAACCCATCCTTCGTCTGGATAAATTTGTTTAAATTCTATTTGATGACTGTCAATTAATTGACCTTCGCCATCAAATAAGATTGCTCGACTTGAGGTCGTACCTTGATCAATAGTAAGAAACAAAAAACCCCCGTAGATAATTATTCTTATTCATAGTAAAATAACTTACCAAATAATTATTATTCTTAAAGGACTTTTATGAATGAAATAAAAATACATATAGTTGCAAGTAATAATCTTATCGCTAAGAAAGCAAAAATTAATCTTGCAAAGATATATAAAAATTATTCTATCGGTAAAGCAAATACAATTGTTGCGCTTGGAGGAGACGGTTTAATGCTTCAAACACTCCATGATAATATAGATAGAGATTTACCTATCTATGGGATGAATAGAGGGTCGATAGGATTTTTAATGAATAAATATAATGAAAAAAATTTATTAAAGAGAATAGAAAGGTCTACACAAACAAACCTTCATCCCTTGAAGATGAAAGCAAAAAGTAAGAAAAAAATTTATACATCTCAAGCCATCAATGAGGTTTCGCTCTTAAGAGAAACTTATCAAGCAGCAAAATTAAAAATTTACATTGATGGCAAGGAAAGACTCAATGAACTAGTTTGTGATGGCTTGCTTCTATCAACGCCAGCCGGAAGCACGGCTTATAATCTTTCTGCTCATGGTCCAATTCTTCCGCTTACTTCAAATTTATTAGCCTTAACACCAATTTCTGCATTTAGGCCAAGGAGGTGGAAAGGTGCCCTTCTTCCGAGAAATGTTAAAGTAAAAATTGTTATATTAGAAAAAAATAAAAGACCTGTTAGCGCCGTAGCTGATAATTCAGAATTTAGGGATGTAGAATATGTTGAGATATCAGAAAATAGAGATATTCAATTAAAAATGTTATTTGACCCAAAAACAAATTTAGAAGAAAGAATTATTAACGAACAATTTATTTATTAAATTAAATTATTTTTTTAATGATGGCGCCAAAGCTCCAGGAGTAGAGGCTTCGCTCAATACCTCCCTAATCTCTCCATACCCAGCATCTTTTGGTATTGTTAAAAAAGAACCATTAATATCTTTTTCAATTGTTGGTATTACTATAGTAACTTTACTTTTTCTTGCACTAGATATTGCTTCCTCCACTGTCTTGGATTGATTAAGCTTTTCTAAATTAAGTCGCGTTGGAAAAATAATAGTTTTCTTTCCAGAAAAACAATCATTGAGTGCGTCCTGAGGTTTTATCCAAATTGAATCAACTGATTCAAATCCGTCATGCTTGCCTTCCTGACCATCTGGAGCTTTAGCAATATAAAACTTTGTATCAAATCTTTTTGGCATCATCTTAGGAGTTACCCAATGCGCAAAAGGAATCAAATCATTTGTTGAAAAAAATATTTTTTTAGAATTAGCAAAGTCATACATGGAGGCGTTTTTATTATTAAATCTATCTCGCCATTCACTTAATTTTAATAGCTTATCAGGGCTTATATTTTCAGATTCACCTTTTTCTTTTGCAAATAAAACATTAGCTTCTTCAAAACTTTCTCTAATTGCCGCAATTCTATAAGGCAAATCATCTTTATCATTAACGTTACTATTGCTTAAGAACTGAACAAGTTTTTTATCATAATCACTCTTATCAACTTTTCCTCCAGGAAAAACCAAAGCACCTGAAGCAAAATCTATTTGATGATTCCTTACAACCATAAAGACTTCTAAACCAGATTGTCCATTGCGAACTATCAGAACTGTTGCTGCTGGAATTAATTTATTGGCATTGGTGTTGGTCATGTAATGATGATATATCATAAAATTAATAATCAAAATTTATTATCTACAATAATTACTAGTGAGGAATCATATGCTTGAGGGACTTAAAGTTATTGAAATGGCAACCTATGTTGCTGCACCAGCAGCAGGAGCTATGCTAAGGGATTGGGGTGCTGATGTAACAAAGGTAGAGCCACTAAACGGGTGTCCAATGAGAAGGTTTTTTGAGGGAATGAAATCAAATGTTCCAATCGAAGGCAATCCTATATTTACTCTAGATAATAGAGGAAAGAGAGGTGTAACGATTAATACGAGCGATAAAAAGGGTGCGGATATTGTTAGAAAAATGATAAAAGATGCTGATGTTTTTCTTACAAATGTGCGACCTCAATCTTTAGAAAGTGCAAAATTAGATCACGAGACTCTTTTAAAAATCAATCCAAAATTAATTTATTGTTCACTAACTGGTTACGGCTTAGACGGAGAAGAAAAAAATAAACCAGGTTTTGATATAGCAGCTTATTGGTCCCGATCCGGAATGGCTCATTTGACTCAAAGAAAAGGTGAAGAACCTCTGCCAATACGGACTGCTTCAGGCGATCATATAACAGCAATATCTTCTGTTAGTGGAATTTTAGCAGCTCTTTATGAGAGGAATAGGACAGGAAAAGGAAAGGTTGTTGAAACATCATTGGTTAGAACTGGAATATATTCTATTGGCTCTGATATGGCTCTTCAGCTGAAATTTGGAAGGGTCCCATCCACCAAAAATCGAGACCAGCAAATTAATCCTTTGTTTAATTTTTTCAAAACTAAGGATGATCGTTGGATATGCTTAAGTCCAAGAGCTGGAGGAGATTATGATTTTCCTAGAGTTGTTAGAGCTATAGAAAGAGAGGAATGGTTAGAAAATGATAAATTTAATACTAATCAGGCTAGAAGAGAAAATTCTAATGAATTTATTAAAGAGATGGATAAGGCTTTTAGTAAACACTCCCTTGAGGAATGGGGAGATAAACTAGACGCTCAAGACCTTGTTTGGTCTCCGGTTCAGAACTTAAAAGAGGTTGCGGTAGATTCGCAGGTGATAGCTAGTGGTGCATTCTCTGAGGTAGAAGATCAAGAATGTATAGAAAACTATAGAACCGTATCATCGCCAGTTAAATTTCATAACTCAGATGATGGTCCAAAAGGACCCGCCCCTAAGTTAGGCCAGGATAATTTTCAAGTTCTTGGGGAGTTAGGTATAAATGATGATGAAATAAACTCACTAATTAACGATGGAATAGTTGGCCAGCCCAATATATAAGGTTTTTAGATTAAATCAGGCGCAAGAGCTTCATCTTTAATTAATTTTATACACTCATCGACATTTAATGTTGTTTGGTCTTTTGATCCAAGGCGTCTTAAGGTTATAGTATTCTCAGCAACCTCCCTATCTCCCAACACAAGAATATAAGGAATTTTATTTATAGAATGCTCTCTCACCTTATAGTTAATTTTTTCATTTCTTAGATCAATTATTGACCTCAGACCATTGGACCGTAATTTTTCTAAAATAGATTGCGCCGTATCATCCGCGTTAGATGTGATTGTTGTTAGCGCTACCTGAATAGGCGATAACCATAAAGGGAATTTACCTTCATAATTTTCAATAAGGATACCCAAAAATCTCTCCAAACTTCCTAAAATAGCTCGATGAAGCATAACAGGTGTATGCTTGTTATTGTCTTCACCAATGTAGGATGCCCCCAATCGATTTGGTAAATTAAAGTCAACCTGTAAAGTTCCACATTGCCAAACCCTTCCAATGGCATCATGTAAATAAAAATCTAATTTTGGACCATAAAAAGCTCCATCCCCTTTGTTTTCGTCAAAAGGAAGACCTGTCGCTTGCGCTGCTTTTGACAATGCTGACTCGGCCTTATCCCAAATAGAATCTTCACCAACTCTATCCTCAGGTCTGTCAGCAAACATGATAGAAACTTTATCGAACCCAAGCTCTTCGTAAACTTCCTTCAGAAGATTGCAAAAAAGAATTGTTTCGGCCTCAATTTGATCCTCCGTACAAAAGATATGAGCATCATCTTGAACGAAATTTCTAACCCTCATTAGTCCGTGCAATGCTCCTGAAGGCTCATAACGGTGACATGATCCGAATTCAGCCATTCTCAAAGGAAGGTCTCGATAACTTTTTATACCTTGATTAAATACTTGAATATGACCAGGGCAGTTCATTGGTTTCAACATTAACTCTCTGTTGTCAGCCTCGGATGTATACATGTGCTCAGAATACTTATCCCAGTGACCAGAGGCTTCCCATAGCTTTTTATCTATTAGCTGAGGTGTTTTAATTTCCGAATAGCCACCTTTTGTAATCTTTCTTCTGACATATTCCTCTAGCTCTCTGTAGATACTCCATCCTTTTGGATGCCAAAAGACCATACCCACCGCCTCTTCCTGAAAGTGAAATAAATCTAATTCCTTTCCCAACTTTCTATGGTCACGTTTTTCAGCCTCCTCAAGTAAATGGAGATGATTCTTTAAATCTTTTTCATTTGCCCATGCCGTTCCATAAATCCTTTGGAGCATTTTATTTTTTGAGTCACCCCTCCAGTATGCTCCCGCTATTTTCATTAATTTAAAAGATCTTAAATGCCTAGTTGATGATACATGTGGACCTCTGCACATATCCGTATACTCATTATGATAATAAAGGGCGATAACTTCACCTTCAGGAATATCGTTAATAATTTTAATTTTATATTCTTCATTTCTATCTTCGAAAGCTTTCAGAGCAGTCTCTCTATCAACAACCTCGCGAATTACCGAGTAATTGGTTTGAGCTAGCTCCTTCATTTTCTTTTCGATTAGATCTAAATCCTTATCGTTTAGAGACTTCTCTAGATCGATATCATAATAAAAACCATTATCAATTGTTGGTCCTATAGCCATTTTTGCATTAGGATATAATTGTTTAATCGCGTGACCAAATAAATGCGCACAAGAATGTCGTATAATTTCTAAACCTTCAGAATCAGAATTGGTAATTATAACTACCTCGGAGTCCTGAGAAATCAATTCCGATGCATCAACTAATTTTCCATCAACCCTTCCGGCAACAGTTGCTTTTGCAAGGCCTGAGCCTATAGAGCTGGATAACTCATCTATAGTAACATTCTTTTCAAAACTTTTTTTTGAACCATCTGGTAGAGTAATAATTGGCATTTTAACTATAAGTCCTTTTTTCTTTTGATGTAATCATGAGCGCCTGGAACTGGATCATAACCAAACCCACCCCAAGGATGACAACGTATAATCCTTTTGGTTGTTAATTTCAAACCAATCATAAAACCGTGCATTTTAAACGCCTCCATTGCATATGAAGAGCAGGAAGGATCATACCGGCATGATTTAATTAAAAAAGGCGAAATAAGATTTTTATAAAACTTAATTAATAAGATACTCAGTTTAACAAAAATATTCAAACCTCAACCCTACTGAGCCTATCTACCTCAATTAATTCAAATTGATTAATGCAATCCACCACCGCATCAAAAGTCAGCATAACAGATGCATGACGACCCTTATAATCTTTTACAGGCTCTAAAACCATTAAATCAGACCATTTACCTTTTGGAGGCGGGCCATCTTCTTTTAACATTTTTTGCATTGTTATGTGTAGTTTTTTTAGCTCATTGAAGCCTGATCCTATAATTTTATCAGCCATTACTGACGATGCAGCTTGTCCAAGAGCGCATGCTTTAACTATGTGCGAGAAGTCCGATATAGAGTTATTATTAATTTTTATATCAACAATAACCTTAGAACCACATAATTTACTCACGGCAACTGAAGAAAAATCAAATTTATCAAGCCTTCCGTTTCTTGAAATATTTGATGCAAGTTTTAATATTTTATCATTATAAAGATCAGTCAGCATTGTATTTCCTAATTAAATTTAAGCTTCTTAGCTTAATTATCATTTATCTCCACACCTAATTTAATTAATATATCCCTTATTCTATCAGACTCTAAGTAATCCTTCTTAACTCGTGCAATTTTTCTTTCCTCAATAAGGTCTTTAATATAGTCAATATTGGATTCTGATGTTTTTTTAAATTTTTTATCATCAGAACTAAAGTTCAATAAACCAAGTAAGTTTGCTGAACCTATCAATGATTGGGTTAGTTCAACTTTATTTTCAGATTTAGAAATTTTCTTAGAGATAGAAAAAATCTCAGCAAGGGCCTTTGGTGTATTCAAATCATCATAGAGTGCCTTAAGAACCTTTTTATCAGGAGTGCATTCATCCTTACTGACTTCAAGGTCATAACCTTTAATGGACGAGTATAATTTATTCAGAGTTTTTACGGATTGAATTAACAAATCACTACTCCAGATTAGAGGCTGACGGTAGTGAGAACTTAATATCGCAAGACGAATAGCCTCGCCATCGTATTCCTTTAAAAGATCTTTCATAAGAATAAAATTACCAAGAGATTTTGACATTTTCAGTTTATTTGTTCTTAAAAGACCATTATGAATCCAAAATTTTGCAAGGGGCTTGTCGTTACAGCAAACTGATTGCGCTATTTCATTTTCATGATGTGGAAATGTTAAATCTTCACCTCCACCGTGGATATCAATAGTTTCGCCTAAATGTTCTTTAATCATTGCCGAGCATTCAAGATGCCAACCTGGTCTCCCTCTACCCCAAGGACTCTCCCACCCCACCTCATTATTCGGTGAAGGCTTCCACAGCACAAAGTCTGATGGATTTTTTTTATAAGAAGCAACTTTAATCCTTGCCCCAGGAATCATATCTTCAGTTTTTCTTCCTGAAAGCTCCCCATAGCCAGTAAAGCTAGAAACATTAAAAAGTACGTGGGATTCAGAAAAATAAGCATTTCCATTTTTTATTAAAATTTTTATAAAATCTATCATTTGGGTAATATGGTCGGTAGCATAAGGTTCGATATCAGGAGGCAAAACATGAAGCCTCGCAAAGTCATTGTGATATTCTTCAGTGAATTTTTTTGTTACAAATGATGTCTCTACTTTTTCTTCTTTTGCAGTATTTATGATTTTATCATCAACATCCGTTATGTTTCTTACGTAAATTAAATTCTTATATTTATAACGCAACACCCTCGCTAAGGTATCAAAAACTATTGCCGATCGTCCGTTTCCAATATGGCCAGGTCCGTAAACTGTTGGCCCACATGCATACATAGTAACACTATCGTCCTTAACTGGAATAAAGATTTGTTTCTTTCGTGTGTATGAGTTGTATAAAAAAAGATCCATAATAGTTTAAATATCACTAATTTATGATAATTTAATACAGGTTTTTTATTTAATTATTAAATAATTTTAAAAAAATATTGCCCTATAGCTTTTGCGGGGGTAAAGCTAAGCTAATAATTTAGGAGATTACTGATGGATGTAAAAGTTTCAGAAAGAACTGTTCATACTGAATCAAATAACAATAAAAAATTAAAACCTTCTCGTGAAGAAGCAATGAAGGCAGTAAAGACACTTATTTCTTGGGCAGGAGATAATCCTGAACGCGAGGGCCTTCTCGATACACCTAAACGTGTGGTAAAGGCTTATGAAGAGTATTTTTCAGGATATACCCAAGATCCACACGAAGCATTAACTCGTACCTTTGATGAAGTCGGTGGGTATGAAGATATTGTCTTTTTAAGGAATATAAACATCGAATCTCATTGCGAGCATCATATGGCTCCAATTCTTGGTGTGGCTCATGTTGGTTATATGCCTAATAAAAAAGTGGTTGGAATATCAAAATTAGCTAGAGTTATAGAAATATTCGCAAAAAGACTCCAAACACAAGAAACAATGACGGCTCAAATTGCTCAAACTATTGAAGAATCTCTTAAGCCGCATGGTGTGGCGATTATGATTGATGCTAAGCACCAGTGCATGACTACAAGAGGGATTCATAAAACTGATGTTTCAACCGTTACAACTCAATTTACTGGGTCCTTCCAAAGGGATCAGGAATTACGTACAAGATTTATGCAGCTTACGAAGGAATAATTTTGTCTGAAGAGTTTGAAAAAAAATTTTATCCAAGAGTTTCTGTTAAAGAAGTAGAGGAAGGATCTACTTTATCACCAAAATTCGATGACAAAGGATTAATCCCCTGCATCACATCAGACTTTAAAACTAAAGAAGTATTGATGGTTGGTTATATGAATGCCGAAGCCCTAACCAAAACAATTGAAAATGCTGAAGCTTATTACTTTAGTCGAAGCAGACAAAAGGTTTGGCATAAGGGTGCAACGTCAGGATTAACTCAGACCGTGAAAGAAATAAGAGTCGACGATGATCAAGATTCTATATGGCTGTCTGTCGAGATTGGGGGCTCCGGAGCGAGCTGCCATGTTGGATATAGGTCGTGCTTCTATAGGTCTATTCCAATAAAAAGCAAGGTAACTCAAGATTTAAAATTAAAGTGGGAAGAAAAAAATAAAGTATTTGATCCGATTGAAGTTTACGGCAATACGCCCAACCCAACAAAGCTTTAATAATTAATCGGGAAATTTTCCGAATGGGAATGGCTTTTCTTTTAAACTGTTAGAAGAAAAATTCAAACAATCAGATATATAAGTAGCCAACCTCTGAGAGAAAACCTTTAGCTCCTCAGGCTGTTCAGACCCAACGATTCTAACGATAAATCCAAGAACGGAAAGAACAACAACTGCCCAAAAAGCCATGTAGGCAAGAACAATAAAAAATATGCTAAAGAATATATCAACAACAAAACTCATTGCGACTAACGCAACCTTGTCGTCTGTTGATTTTTTGGAAGATTCTAAAGAACTTGAATCTTTTTCTGTCTTTTTTTCTGTCATTGTATTTCTTTAAATAAATCATCTTAACTATTTTAGCAATAATTATATAAAAAACTGCACTAAGTAGTATTTATCTAGGACTTCTAATGCCATCAATTAATTTAATAACGTTTTCTGAAGGTGACTTAGTAAAAAGAGAAATAATAATTGCAAAACTAAAATTAATTAGCATTCCAATAACACCTATTCCTTCAGGAGAAATTCCAAATAACCAATAATCCAAAGTATTAATTTCCGGAGAAATGAATTTAAAAAATACAATATATGACGCAGTAAATAATAACCCCGAAATCATTCCCGTTATAGCGCCAATAGAATTAACTCTTTTTGAAAAAATACCCATAATTAGAGCGGGGAAAATTGATGACGCAGCTAATCCAAAAGCAAAAGCTACAACTTGAGCAACAAATGCAGGAGGGTAAATTCCGAAAATTCCTGCTACACAAATTGCAATAGCAGCAGCTACTCTGGCTAAAAATAACTCTTGTCTATCTGTTATACTTGGTCGAAAAATTTTCTTCATTAAGTCATGGCTAACAGAAGAAGAGATAACTAAAAGTAGGCCTGCCGCTGTAGATAAGGCTGCAGCTAATGCCCCCGAAGCTACAAGAGCTATGACCCAATTTGGTAAATTTGCTATTTCAGGATTAGCCAAGACCATTATATCTCTATCAATATAAATTTCATTTTCATTTTGAGTTAAATTATTGGAAACAACTCTTTCTCCACTCGCCCCTCTTTCTTTTGTAAAAAAAGGTTTTTCTGGATCAAGTGAACTACCGGGACCATACTGAATCAAACCATCTTTATTTTTATCTACCCAAGATATTAAGCCAATATCTTCCCAATTCTTAAACCACGCGGGGGTAGTTTCATATGAGGAGCTATTAATCGTATTAATAAAATTTAATCTAGAAAATGATGAGACAGCTGGTGCAGCCGTATAAAGAATTGCGATAAATAAAAGAGCCCATCCTGCAGAAGCTCTTGCGTCTCGAACCTTTGGAACAGTAAAAAATCTAACTATTACATGAGGTAATCCAGCAGTTCCGGCCATCAATGCACCAGTAATGCAAAAGACATCTATTTTAGATTTCGTAGATTCTGTATAATCGTTAAAACCAAGATCATTAAGGACTGCATTTAATTTGTCCAGCAGGTATATATCCTCTGATATTAGTTTTGATCCAAAGCCTAATTGAGGAATAGGGTTTCCGGTGATTAAAAGAGACATAAAGATAGCAGGGACCATATAAGCAAAGATTAATACACAATACTGAGCAACCTGAGTGTAGGTTATTCCCTTCATTCCTCCAAGAACGGCATAAAAGAACACTATAAGCATTCCAATTATCACACCTGTATTAATATCTACCTCTAAAAATCTAGAAAAAACTATACCAACTCCTCGCATCTGCCCTGCAATATAAGTAAAAGATATAAAAATAAGACAAAGCACAGCTACAAATCTTGCTGTTTTTGAGTAGTAACGATCACCTATAAAATCAGGAACAGTGAATTTACCAAATTTTCTTAGGTATGGCGCAAGAAGAAGAGCCAACAAAACATACCCTCCTGTCCAGCCCATCAGATAAACAGAGCCATCTCTTCCCATAAAAGAAATAATACCTGCCATAGAGATAAATGATGCAGCAGACATCCAATCAGCTGCTGTAGCCATTCCATTAGCTATTGGGTGAACACCACCACCAGCAATATAGAATTCTTTAGTTGAAGACGCCTTGGACCATAGGGCTATCCCGATGTATAGAGCAAAAGAAGCACCTGCCATTAAATATGTAAGAACTTGAAGATCCATTCTAGCTCTCCTCTACATTATATTTCTTATCCAACCAGTTCATTAAAAAACAATAAACTACAATAATGATAACAAAAAATAAGATAGATCCTTGCTGAGCAAACCAAAAACCTAGACGAAAGCCGCCTATTTTAATTTTATCTAAAGAATCGCTAAATAAAATTCCAGCACCAAATGATGCTAAGAACCATATGCAAAGCAAAGAAAATATTATAATTAAATTAGCCCTCCAGTAATTTTTTGGATTCTTCTCTTTCATAAATTTGGCCTTTTTTTAAGTTTTTATAATCTAATTATTATTGTGCCTTAGAATTTTTTGTTTCACCAACTCGAGTCTATCATTGCCAAAATACATATCATTATTGTTTATAAAAACTGTAGGGGATCCGAATCCACCTCTCTCAATTAATTCACTGGTATTTTTTCGCAATAAATCTTTAGTTTCTTGACGTAAAATCATTTCTTTAAAATCAGTCCTATCAATCCCTATTGAGTAGGCCATTTCACATAAAATCTCTAAATCAGAAATATCTACCCCTTTGGACCAGTACTCTTCAAAGCATAAAAAACTGTAAGGAACTAATTTATCAAATTTTTCTGCAACTAAAACGGCACGCATTACATTAACAGCATTAAGGGGGAAAACCTCTGGCCAATTAATTATCACACTGTATGAATCTGCCCAATCCTGTAAGTCTTTTCTTAAGTACTTAAATTTAACAGGATTTGGATTTTCCCTTGCTTCATAAATATCTTTATTTATCTCGTTAAAAACGCCACCAACAAGAATTGGTCGCCATAAAACATTAGTATTCGTTTCTTTGATAATCCCTTGAATTCTGCAGAATGCTAAGTAAGTCCAGGGGGATGAGCAATCAAAGAAGAATTCGACTTTACTCATAAGAGGTTACTTTCCGGTCCAGTTTGGTTTTCTTTTTTCAGAAAAAGCTAATGGACCCTCAACAAAATCCTCTCCAGTAAAAAGACCTACAACTGATTCATACTTTTGAGACATTGCATCCTCTACACTGGAATAAGAAAGGCCTGACATTGCGACATCTTTAGTTGTTCTTACTGACGTAGGCGAACATTCCATAATAGAATTTGCCCATTTTTTTGCAGAATTCATAAGTTCCTCTGGTTTTGTTATTTCATTAACAAACCCAAGGTCTAGACCCTCAATCGCACCAACTGTTCTTCCTGTAAGCATCATACCCATCGCACGCTTCATACCTATCTGCCTAGGAAGGCGGTGCATCCCACCTGCTAAGGCAGCTAAGCCAACTTTTGGTTCAGGAAGAGCAAAGCGAGCACTTTCAGATGCAATAATCAAGTCGCAAGCTAAAGCAATTTCGAATCCTCCCCCCATAGCAACGCCATTAACGGCAGCAATCAGAGGCTTATTAAGATCAAATCGTGATGTTAGACCTGCAAACCCCATTGGGTTTCTCTCTAACTTTCCACCCTCTGCCTGATATCGTAAATCATTACCTGCGCAAAAAGCTCTGTCTCCAATTCCGGTAATAATAGCAACCCAAGCATCGTCATCGCTGGAAAAGTTATTGAAAATTTCTTCAAGCTCAAAATGTGCAGGAGAATGAAGAGCGTTCATTTTTTCTGGTCTATTAAGTGTTATAATCCATAACTTTCCTTCTTTTTCCAGCTTAGAATATTTGTACTCCATAATTACTCCTCATCAATTAATTTTAATTTATTAAAAAATAGCTTCCAATTCTCACAATAATGATCCGCCGAAGCCTTTAGAAAGACTTCCATATCAGAATCAATTGTCTTAATAACCCTTCCTGGAATGCCTACCACCATAGAATTATCTGGTATCACCTTTCCTTCTGGAATCAAGGTCTTTGATCCAATCAAACAGTTATTACCTATTTTAGCACCATTCAATATTACCGCCCCAATTCCTATAAGGGAGTTATTACCTATGGTACACCCATGCAGCATTACCTGATGACCCACAGTAACTCCTTCACCAATAACTAAAGGAAAACCATAGTCATTGTGAAGAACACTACTATCCTGAATATTTGTTTTTTTTCCTATTATTATCGGTTCGGCATCACCTCGAATTACAGTATTGAACCAAACACTAGCCTTTTCGTGCAACGTTACATCCCCAATAACAGTTGCATTTGGAGCAATCCAATAATTACCTTTTTTTGGAAGCATCGGCCTTTTACTATCTAGTTCGTATATCGCCATAAAACTGCCTATAAATCAAAATCTAAAATTGACATCGTAAAAGTGTAAGATGCGCTATCATCTTTGTAAATGATTCCAATATATTCCTTTTCATCGGCGTTATCTAAGTAGACCTCTTGAGAGTCACCAATCGACCCTCTATTACTTAATTTTATGCTATTGTTACTAAAAAGATTATTTAAATACTCGTTGTGAGTCACGGTACTCTCTGATGATAGTGATATTGGTATACTTAATGAGTATGAAACCTCATCATCTTCTGGATCATCATCTTGAGAAATATTACCGACCGAAATACTGTTAATAAAAATATCACACAATCCGTCACCTAAATCAGACTTTCTAATTTGTATTTCATCGCTAGAAAAGGTTGTTCTTAAATAATTTTGTAATATAAGAATTTCATTATTATGCATAAAACCTCTCCAATTATTTAATTATTTTCGCAGGGACTCCTACTGCGGTACAGCCCATAGGGAGATCTTCCAACACTAAAGATCCTGCTCCTATCTTAACATTATCACCAATATTAATATTGCCTAGAATAGAGACATTCGCTGAGATAGTAACATTTTCACCGATTTTTGGATGTCTATCACCTAGTTCAGTACCTGTTCCTCCCAACGTAACGCCGTGTAGAATAGAAGTTCCATTACCAACTCTCGATGTTTCTCCAATAACAAGGCCTGTTGCGTGATCCATAAGAACACCTTTTCCAATATCTGCAGCTGGATGAATATCTATATCAAAAACTTGGGATGCTCTTGATTGAAGGTAAAATGCAGTTGCTTTATTCCCAATTTTCCAATAATGATTTGCTGCACGATAGACCTGGAGGGACTGAAAACCTTTAAAAAATAAAATAGGCTGATATGTCGTTATGCAAGCTGGGTCTCTATTAAGAACAGTATTAATATCAGTAGAGATTTTTTCATAGCTATCTGATTCAGATATTAATGCATTATAGATGATTGATTGTGTTTTTTCTAAATCACAGTCATTTTGCTGAAGTTGGTCAGCTAGTACGTAAGAAATTGAAGACTCTATATCACTAAAACCAAGTATAGCTTTTGTAAAAAACTTTTTAAGATTCGGTTCGCGGACAATCACCTGATTGGCTTCATCGAGAAGATTTTTCCATATCGGGCAGTTTCTTTTTGAATCCTGTATAGAAGACATAAGGCCTCACAAAATAATTATTTTTTACAAAAGGATAAAAATATCTTTAATATTATATCCTATTTTTCTATAAAATAATTAACGTTAATTATAATAAATTCGTATATAACATTAAAGCAAGGAATGCGCATGGAAAATAAAGATAAAATAGCAATTGTAACAGGGTCCTCCTCCGGTTTAGGAGCAGCTGTGGCAATCGGTTTAGCTAAAAAAAACGTTAATGTTGTTATTAATTATTCTAAAAATAAAGAAGAAGCTCTTAAGGTTCAAAAAATTTGCGATGATTACGGTGTAAAAACTTTATGTATAAGGGCAAATGTTTCAGACGATAATGATTGCAGGCATTTAGTTGAAGAAACTATTAAAAAATTTAATAAAGTAGATGTTTTAGTGAATAACGCAGGAACTACAAAGTTTGCAAACCACCAAAATCTCGAGGCATTAAGTGATGAGGATTTTATTGATATTTACAAAGTAAATGTTATAGGTCCATACCAAATGACTAGAGCAGTTGAGCCTCATATGAAAAAAAATAAATTTGGAAGTATTGTAAATGTCTCATCGATTGCTGGTATAACTGGAATTGGCTCATCTATTGCCTATGCAGCATCAAAGGGAGCTCTTAATACAATGACCCTATCATTAGCGAAGGCACTTGGTCCTGAAATTAGGGTTAATACTGTTTGCCCTGGCTTTATTGGAACAGGTTGGTTTTTAGATAGATTTGGAGAAGAAAAATTTAATAAAATAATTAAAAACCAAGAAGAAATAACACCTTTAAAAAGAGCAGGTACTCCTGAGGATATAGCCAAATCTGTTATTTTCTTTTGTCTTGAGGGCGGAGAGCATATTACAGGCGAACTTCTAGTATCAGATGCAGGAATGCACCTTTCATTGCCTAGATAACCACGGGAATTATTATGAAAAATAGTAAAATACCAAAAATTACAAATGATAAAGGTAAAAAAACTATAGTAGTTGAATATAAAAAATTCAAATGCCTTGGAGCAAAGCCTCCACATGATCACCCTCACACCTTTCTGGATATAGGAAGAAAGGAAGATATTACTTGCCCTTATTGTGGCACTTTATACAAATACAAAAGTTGATAACTAAGAATGGTGCGGCCACCCGGAGTCGAACCGGGATGGCATTATCTGCCGAGGGATTTTAAGTCCCTTGTGTCTACCTATTCCACCATGGCCGCATTTATTATTCCAAAACTCTCTGGAAGATAGTTTCAATATGTTTTAAGTGATAGTTCAGATCAAAGATATCGTCAATTTCCTCTTTAGATAAAATTGTCGAAATTTCTTTATCAGCCTTAATTAAATCATAAAAACTTCCTTCTTCATTCCATACTTTCATAGAATTTCTTTGAACCATGGAGTATGAACTCTCTCTACTTATATTTTTTTGCGTTAATGACAAGAGGACTCTTTGGGAAAATACTAACCCATTAAATTTTTCTAAATTTTTCATCATATTGTCAGGGTAAACAACCATGTTTTCAATAACATTAGTCAAACGGTTTAGGGCAAAATCCAAAGTAATAGTTGCATCGGGGCCAATAAACCTTTCCACGCTTGAGTGAGAAATATCTCTCTCATGCCATAAAGAAATATTTTCTAAGGCAGGGATTACTGAGCTCCTTACAACCCTTGCAAGGCCTGTTAAGTTTTCCGTTAAAACAGGGTTTCTTTTATGGGGCATTGATGATGAGCCCTTTTGTTTCGATGAAAAATATTCTTCCACCTCTAAAACCTCAGATCTTTGTAAGTGTCTAATTTCAGTTGATAGCCTTTCAATGGAGCTGGCAACAATGGCTAAGGTTGAAAAAAAAACTGCATGGCGATCTCTTGGAATAACTTGAGTTGAAATTGGTTCAATTTTTAGACCCAATGCTTTAGCAACATAAGCCTCAACGCTTGGATCAATGTTGGCAAAAGTTCCTACTGATCCAGAAATGGCACAAGAACTTATTTCCTCAACAGCATCAATCATTCTTTCCTTATTACGAGAAAATTCAGCATACGCCTGCAACATTTTCAAACCAAAGGTCGTTGGTTCAGCGTGAATACCGTGGCTCCTCCCAACGCAAATAGTTCTTTTATGTTTTATTGCCTGCAATTTAATCGAAGCCAAAAGGGAATCTAAGTCGTTAATAATTAATTCACCGGCTTTTTTTAATTGAATATTTAAACATGTGTCTAAAACATCTGAAGAGGTCATCCCTTGATGAATAAATCTTGCTTCAGGTCCAACTGACTCAGATATATTTGTTAAAAAAGCCAAAACATCATGTTTAATTTCGGCCTCTATTTCATCAATTCTTTTTGAATCAAAGGTAGCATTTTTTTTAACAACCTCAGCCGTACCTTTTGGAACAATACCCACTAATTCCATTCCCTCTAAAGCATAAACCTCTATGTCTAACCAAATAGAATATTTAGAACTATCGCTCCAAATATCGACCATTTCCTTTCTTGAATATCTAGGTACCATTTTTAAGCCTTTTATTTATATGAATTAAGAATAAATTATTTAATTTAAGCATTAATAGGATTATCGCTGTTATTTAAAGAATTGGTAAAAATCTCAACACCGCTTGATGTAACACCAACTGAATGTTCAAATTGAGCTGAAAGACTCCTGTCTCTTGTAACAGCAGTCCATCCATCTGACAATATTTTAGAATCAGGCCTGCCTATATTAACCATTGGCTCAACAGTAAAAAACATCCCTTCTTTTAGTTCTTCTCCAGTTCCCTCAGTGCCGTAATGTAATATATTCGGTTCATCATGAAAAACTTTTCCAAGGCCATGCCCACAGAACTCTCTGACCACTGAATAGTTATTTTTTTCAGCATTTTCTTGTATAATAAACCCTAAGTCACCCAGTCGGACGCCTGGTTTAATTAAATTAATTCCTTTCATCATAGATTCGTATGTATTGTTAATTAAATTCTTAGCTTTAACAGATGGAACTCCAGCACAATACATCCTTGATGTGTCGCCGTGCCATCCATCTAGTATTAACGTTACATCTATATTAACGACATCGCCCTCATCCAGGACGCGCTCACCCGGTATACCGTGACAGACTACATGATTAACAGATGTGCAAATTGATTTCGTAAATCCTCGATAATTTAAGGGAGCAGGAATAGCGCCATGGTCAAATATAAAATCATATGCAAAAGTATCCAGGTAGTTGGTGGTAATGCCGGGCTTAACCTCATTCACAAATAGGTCTAAGAGCTCAGAAGCTAGCTTACCGACTGCCCTCATACCTTTAAAATCCTCATCTCCGTGTAATTTTATTTTTTCAGCGCTAATAACAAAACCCCCCTAAACTACAATAAATTAATTCATTTATATCACATAATAAAAAAAATAAAACTGAACTAGTACGTCAAAGTATTGTTGTCATGAAACTATACTGATATACAGTCATATGATTAAAAAAGAAAAATACT
>Ga0209091_10000269_pt1 | contig 51371 bp, 52 predicted proteins | sample ArcticOcean_MG_C_6_FD_187438 | JGI IMG/M metagenome (GOLD analysis project Ga0209091, IMG submission 187438) | Marine microbial communities from western Arctic Ocean - ArcticOcean_MG_CB8_128 (SPAdes) (version 2) | ecosystem: Environmental > Aquatic > Marine > Oceanic | place: Arctic Ocean...
ATAAAAACAACTAAATAAATGTTGCAAAGATTTAAAATAACAGACTGTTATAGGGATGAATTACACAAACTGCGTAAATTAATGTTGAAACGAATTGCTTCGTTGGAGAGTAAAGTTAAAAAAAAATATGACAATTTAAAGAATTGATTTTTATGGTCATTATATTACAGAATTTAAAAATCTATTTTAAAATTCAATTCACCATTCAATAATGGTTCAGATACCTCGTCGGATTTTTTGACGTTTTTTTCACGTTTTCTAGGATAAAAGATAAACACCAATACGCCAAATACAACGCCACAGCCAATAATAATTATAACAAGTTCAGTATTGCCATCTTCTATTGCAGGCGACACTGGAGCAGTAACGTTTGCGGCGCCGACTTGGTCTGGAGCAGTAGCGTTTTCGTGTTCAATCGTATTGTCTTCGTCTGCCACTTGGTCTGGAGCAGTAACGTTTATATTTGACACAGGAACAGTAACGTTTTCGTGGTCTAGAGCATTGTCTTCGTCTGCCACTTGGTCTGGAGCAGTAACGTTTATATTTGACACAGGAACAGTAACGTTTTCGTGGTCTGGAGCAGTAACGGTGGCTTCACACGTGGCACCACCGCTTGCGCTAGTGTTGAGATAGAATCCATTATCACAGGTTGAATCAATCACAAGGGAGATACAGGTGGCAGCATTGGTACGGCATTTCGCACAACCACTCAGCGTGTAAGGTCCGTCTGATGTACAGGCGGCAGCAACAACGGTTCCAGAGTAACCGGTCGCACATGCCGAAGCAAACGACGCAGTTCCAGCAGTGACTGGCCACGCAGTGTCAGTTGAGTCATCCATCATGGTTGGGTCTTCCGTTGGCGCATTGTAACCGGTAGAGGCATTTGGTTGAGTGCAGTTAAAAGCGCTGACTGAAACTACAGATACAGTTAAAAATAATAATCTCAACATTTTACTCTAAATATTATCTATATATACAGTAAAAAAACAAATCGTACCGAATAAAATGAAATTTTATTACTTAGCATTATTACCTGCAAATGGAAAAGAATTTCCCTATTCTATACATGGACTATGGGCCCAAGAAGGCGTTCATAAATGGCACGCATGTCCAAAGGGTGGTCATAAGTTTGACATAGAACGTTTACGTGGACTTTTGCCGCAGTTGCACGCTGATTGGCACAGTTCGCGTGGGACAGACGAGCATTTTTGGAAACACGAATGGGAAAAACATGGTTCGTGTACGGGCCTCACTGAAGTGGAATATTTTCAAAAAACACTGGATTGTTATGAAAAAGTAAAGGCAAATGGAAAAGAATGGGTTCAACAAAGGTCCAATAAAATTCCATTTGATTTGAATTTTCAAATCGTTTCTGAATTATATTTTTTACCAAATTAATATATAAAGCTGTCAATTTTTTTTTTAAATGTTTAATTGTACCGAGACACCATTTGTGTGCATATCACGCATAGAAATAGTTGGGTCGAAGTTTGAGGGCTTGGGTTGGTTTTTTGTAATGTTGTTGGTGGCATTCGGATTGCAGGTAGCTGATAATTTTCTTTGGTTAAAAAATTCACAATATTCACGCGAAATATTACAACTAAAACTAGGCGACTCTAAGCGAACGAAATTAATAGGGTTATCTGTGCTATGGACAGCCGTATCAACAATTGTTTGGATCATACGTGTTATTTTTGTTATGGGAAATAATCTATGGATGTTTAGTTCTATTCTATTAGGCAATATAGCTGGTACCTATTTTGCATCAGTGAAACAAGCAGCAGACGAAGACAATACTTTAGACGTCATTATACAAGAATTTGAAAAAGAGAGCGGGAGGGCTTATAGATTGAGGGACCTGATGTTGAAATTACCAGAAGCCGCACCAGCTGGTACTCGAAAGAAAGAAATTTCTTTTTAAACTAGTTCTCGAATGTTTAGTATTCATACTTTGTACATCTTCATAGAACGTTTGTTTTTTCTTTGTCGAGTTTTGAATTGAAAATACATTTATCAGCGTCTAGTAGTGCACACACGTCCTCCAATGTCTTGCGGCTATAAGTGTTTTGATATATGCTAACATAGCTGACAATGCATATCGACGTGTTTGACAAAACACGTATTTGGCGCAGTTTGAAAAAATCTGTTTTTTCGGTTGGTACGAATACAGGTGTGTCTAAATTGAAATTTACAAGTGCCATACTGCCTGCTCTTACCGTTTCGGTGCCTTTGGTGACATAGAAAAAACTTAAAGCACCCGTTGTTTTTGGTACGTGGACAGTGACGTCTTGTGTATTATTGAGAAATTGTTTTAAGGTAGAAGGTAGTCATAGTTTTAATTTAGAATAGATTTTGCTTTTGTAAAAAAATATTTGATTAAAAAAAATATATAATTATACAAATGTGAGACCTGATTTTTGTATTTTTTTCTTGAAGATAAAACCATCGCGTTCACCGTATTTTTCGATAGCTTCGATTTCTTTTCGAGCTCCCCTAGCAGTATTTGAAGCAGTTGGGAAAATAGTAATTCCGTCTGGCAACGAAACAAAAGGATTATGGACAAGTTTGCCTGCAGAATTCAATCCTACGAAAAAGTACATGATAACAAATGTAATTCCAACGTTCCACCCACTGTGTCCACTATATCCAAGTGGTAACATTGTAATATAGATCAACAATGCGGTAGTTAGTACATATGAAAATATTACGGGTGTATCATACCCAGCTGCGGTTGCTATAGAGCCATATGGTCCATATAACGCGTCCCATTTGCCGTGAATTACAGTAATGTCCCCTTTTAAATGTTTTAGTTTGATCATGAGTAGAAACATTAAATTGTCAATCGGGTTTATATTGCCAGTTTTTTCTAACTCACGCATATCGTTGATCACCTCAGTAATAACGGAGTCGTTTTTTTCTGCCTTTTCCATTTTATCTAAACTAAATGAACCTCTGAAAAAATGTTTCAACGCAAACGGCATGAGTTTCAAGATGGCAAATATTTTGTACTTGAGTTGAACGTAAGTGTCGCTTTCGGTTGATACTAATATTTCGTTGTTTGTAACATTATCTTCAATCCTTTTCTCGTCCGGGAGTTCTAGTGTGGATACTGACCAAGCTAATGCTGATATTTGACCAACGTACGCCTCGAAATTCCCTATTCCGTCCTTATTTTGAGCGAGATATTGGCCAAGATTTAGTGATAATAAGAATCCGAGCGTTGCAGATAATATACCGACTACTAAGGAGTTTTCATCGGTACCATACGGTGGGACTAACTCGTACGATTCAATAATGATTGACCATATAACGGCCGTTGTTATAACCACTGGGTCTATCCAATTATTCTTTAGGTCTGAAAAAGGGACTAAAACATATCCCAAATTTCCAAATATTTTCACGCAACAATACCCCATTTATAGTAAAGGAACATGGGACTTAAATAATGTATTTTTTCTATAAGTAGCACATATTCTATTTGTTATATATAAAATATAATAATACATTCTTAACAAAATGTCAAAACGTCGTCGTTTGAATCCAACGACCATATTTGACCCTGTTCACCGCGAATATGAACTTGGTCCTGAGATAATTGACATTATTAACACGACGGAATTCCAACGACTTCGTCGATTGAGACAGTTGGCAACAGCGCATTGGGTATGGCTTGGTGCTACACATACTCGCTTTGAGCACTCTATTTCTGTTGCCTATTTGGCGGGTCGTTTAGCGTCACATTTACAAAAGAAGCAGTCTGAATTAAAAATTACGGAACGTCAAATATTATTAGTTCAACTCGCTGGTCTATTACACGACGTAGGTCATGGACCATTTTCACATTTATTCGACGATGTTTTCTTGAAGAACTCGTCTTCACCTATGGCTCATCATGAACAAAGATCGGTGGCTATTGTGGCAAGATTGTTAAAAAAATCTTCGTTCGATTATTCTGCGGAGGAAATCGCCTTTGTTCAGTCGTTGATTGCCCCAACGAAGGGTCAGGAAGGATTCTTGTACCATATCGTGGCAAATCAAGTCAACCATTTGGACGTGGACAAAATGGAATATATTAAGCGTGATGCCCGAGCATGTGGATTGTCACAAGGTGGGTTTGACACAGACCCATTGCGTATTATTAATGCTGCTCGTGTGGTGGACGGTTGTATCTGTTATCACCATAAGGTGTATGAAGATATTTACAATTTGTTCCAAACGCGTTACCGACTGCATACTACTGTGTATCGTCATGCGGCCGTTGTCGCTATTCATCATATGGTGTCGGATGCGTTAAAATGTAGTGGTCTTCCTATCGAATCTTCGATAACGGATTTGGACCGATTTTTGCAGTACGACGATACTATTCTGGATATGATTCGTCGCTCCAAGTCTGACGACATGCAAAAATCGCGCGATATTATTCGCCGTATTGATGAGCGTCAATTGTACAAAGTTGTGTGTACGGAGAAACGCACAAAGCCTTGGGAGAAAACCCCTACTGTGAACGATTTGGTCAATATGTGTCCTGATTTGAATCCAGAGTCGATTGTTTTAGACATTTCGTGTGTGGGATTTATTGGTAAAGCGGATGGTCATCCTATGGACCATTTAAAATTTTTCGAACCAACCAAACCTACTAAGTCATTTTCGGTAAAAAGACGTACAGTGTCAACATTATTAACAGCACGATACTGTGAATATTGGACGCGTATTATTGCGAAGGATGATGAATCCATAAAATTAGCGGCGAAAGCCTGGACAGAATATAAAGCTAGTCTATAATTAAAAAAAATAATGTCTTTTTTAAGAAATAGATACAAATGTTGTGTTGTGGGTGATCACGGCGTTGGTAAAACATCTGTTATTCACGCTTTATTGGACAAACCTGTTCATACTTTACAAAGCACGATAGGGATTGATTTTTTTTCAACAACTATGTTAGCAAATGCCAAAGATATTTATCTCACTATTTGGGACACGGCAGGAGCAGAGAGGTTTCATTCCCTTATGCATTCTTATCTGCGTGGTTCGGATATTATAATTGTAGTCTACGATATTACAAAGAGAAATGCTATGCAGAGACTCACATACTGGCTAAGACAAATAGAGCATAACAAACCGTCTGTGGTTGTCATTGTGGGTAATAAAAATGATTTATCGGAAGTAACAAAACATGATGTTCACGATACTATAGAACCATACATACGTCAAAACTTGTTCATATTGACTGGTAAGTGTTCGAGTCGAAGGCGTAAATCGGTTCAAAGAATTTTTCAAAGAACCCTTAATATGATCACGAGTGTTGATGAAAATCCAAACGAAGTAAACAAAGTCGTCCGTTTTACATCGAGAAAGAACAGTCAAACTCAAAAATGTTGCACATAATCCAACAAAAGAACGAAATGTGGTATAAAGGGACAGAAAAAAAAAGAAATATGTCAGCTGTATCCATTAACAAAAAAGTCACCATTATCAACCCCAAAATGACCCGTAAAGAACGTCGTAACCAAAAAGAAGTCACGTCACTCCAAGAGCAAGAAAAACCAATTTTACCAGCTACTACTTTCAAACGTATTATTGTACAAGAAGCTGCTAATCACTCAAGTCAACGACTTCGTTTCAATGCGGACGCTGTCAAAGCTCTCCAAATAGCAGCAGAAAGTGAGATTACGAATATTTTCACAGGCTCTGCGGTTATCGCTGGTATTGCAAAGCGCGATACTGTCACCATTCAGGATATGCGTAATTTTCAACAACTCCGTAGTATTTAAATGATGCTTGTTGTGAAATGATGCTTGTTGTGAAATGATGCTTGTTGTGAAACGATGCTTGTTGTGAGTAGACCTATATAAATTAACTTAAATAAAACGAAATGTCTATTCTTAATTGTTTAACTAGATTAACTATCATTAACCATACTGGTCTCCCTGCAACTTTTGTATTTTCTCCCGAGATATCTATGAGGTTACAACCCGTCGGAACAGCACACGTTAACGGCACAGTCGAATCAAATGCAGAAACAATCCTTCAATGGATGCAAGAATTTTGGCAATTAATATCCTATGGCCCCACATTCAATAAATTAGAATGGGTCCTTGCACCAAACTCTGAAGAAACGGTTAGGTTTCAAACCACGGGACCAATGAATTTTGATATCAAATGGGATGATCCCTCTGTATCATGGGAAGAACATAAGCCTGGTTGCTGGTCTATTGACATTTCAAAAACAACAGTAGTCACTATGCATTTACGTGGAGATGTTGGAGAGTATGTACAACAACGTACGGCAGGAAAACCCGCCACCGTGAAATCTGTTCAATTAGAACATTTCCTTGAAATTGCATGCGACGAAGAAATACCGTTTTCACTTTTAAAAAAACCAGTAGCAAAAATGTATTGGAGACCTGATATCAATCTAAAAAGCATTGTATCGTCTTAAGATTTTGTAAAGTTCAATAACCATTTCTCTTTTGTATCTACCTTTGTAAATTTCGAATCAAATTTTCGTCCTTTAGCAGAACGTTTACAGGTTTTCCACGAATCACGCGCACGTTCAGTTGAAAATTCTATTTTCAACGTATCGTCTTGCATCCAGCACTTAACCTCCCGCGTCCACCCATGGTATAAATATATCTTATGTTCATCCATCTCACCCAACGCATACATAAAAACCCTGTGTTTGAAACGTCCCATATGATGGTCAATATTCTCAATATGTTCAAGAGTCGAATACAATGGTTCTTTTATCCAGTAATCTTCTGCATCGCGTGCATACATAAACCAGGTTTGACCCATATTTTCAAATACACAGGTCTATTTAAGTACACCAAAATCTATTTAAATGGACTTTGGATTAATATTTTTATTCGCGTGGACATTGTGGCACTTATTCATTATAACTGTTCGTGATGCCAAAGGAGGCATTTTTTACGGCATATCCACAGCAAATGTCATTGGACAATACGCTAAGCAATACAATACGCCCCATAAACATATTTTGCTATGGGGAGGTACACAACAAGTTCAGAGTTTTACATGGACTAGTTTACCCTACACCATCTCTTCTAGACCCATATCAGGAGACCACATCCACATGGCCATGTCTATCTGGATAGGAAAACAACAAAGACAAGCCGAACACGACCGCCCCATCACGCAAAATATAAACTATGAAACCAAAGAAAATATTTGTAAACATCCAGGTAACATTGTCTACACCAAAGTTTGGCCACACGTCGGTGTACACACTCATTGCGACGGACTTATTCACGTCCACCCATGGTCTGCACCTAAAGCCTTCAGACAAGAAGGACGCGACGTACAATTAGGACTATGGTTTGACCAAGTCGGCATTCAATACACACCAAACTCAATTGAATTTTATAATGGAACACGTTATGACAATAATGCCACACACAAATGGAGGATAGCAGAGTATCCCTGCTATAACCAGTCCAACTACAAATTGTACGAAGACCATTTCGATAAGATATGGTTGGGACACGCCTACGCCTCCTACGTCATGTGGTACAGCTCGGACGAGAAGCCTCCACCTGCAATCGATACACATATCGTCAGTTTGAAGAAAGTCGGTGCAACAGGGTTTAACGGAAAACCTTATCCGCATAATTGTTAGTTTTCCCTGGTCGATGAGATAAGTTACAACTAGTAATACGTATGAGGCTTTTTTTACATTATTTAAATAAGTTATAAATAGTAATATGACGTGTCCCACGTTAATCCGACGACAACGGTGGAACAGACTAAAAGTTTTCGGGCGCAAGGTTATAGTAAAATTGTAATTCTTTTATGGAATAGGTGTATTCAACCTAATTTGCCCATATATTGTATTTATTTTGGCCAATATTAAAATGACACCAAAAAATGATCAGTGAACAATTGGCAAGTCTCCCGTCTGATTCGCAGAACATAATTTACGCCGACCCACCGTGGTCGTATTCTCAATCGATAGGAAACGGCGTCCTCAAACGTAAAGACGGTACTCTTATTTACCCTTCTATGTCGATAAAAGACTTATGTGGACTTGGACCTGAAATCGAACGCATTTCAAAACAAGATGCAGCGTTATTTGTATGGGCAACAATGCCGCTAATTGCTGAAGCTTTGGAACTTATTAAGGCGTGGGGCTTCAAGTATAAGACCTGTTTTGTGAATTGGGTGAAGACGACCAAGGACGGTTCTCGTCCGGCTTTTGGTGTTGGATATTATACACGTTCAAATGCGGAATTGTGTTTGGTCGCTATTAAAGGCAAAATTGCGTCTTACAAACGACTATTACCTGATGAGCTTGAACGCGGTGCTTCCAAGATGTCTTCTATTGTGCACGAAGATGACCCAAATGTACGAGTTAATTTCTTGACACAGTTGGAAGATTCGCCGACGCCTGTTGTGATGACTCCACGCCGGGAGCATTCGCGCAAACCTGAAATCGTCCGAGAAATGATTACCACATTGTTGGGAGATTTGCCTCGTGTGGAATTGTTTGCGCGGGAAACTGTCCCTGGGTGGTCAGTTATGGGTAATGATATAAACCATTTTCAAGAATTACAAGAGCAAAAAGAGTTGGCCGAACGTAAACATAAACGACCTCGTACAAAAAAGAACAAAATTCCCAAAAAAGACTAAACCTATTCTATTATTTATATACCTATTCTAAGATAATTTTAAAATTTTATTCTGTTTTTAAAAAATGTATTTTTATAAACATCGGAATGAGTTAATGAAAGTAAAGGATTCATACAATTGCCAAGTCCAATTTTTTTTAGGAATACCATAGCCGACTCTTTTGTCGCCACTCTTTTGTCGCCACATAATGAAGTATATTTTTATCCATAAATACTGTTTTCACATAACCGTAGAGAGTTTGAGCTTGCCGAGTCCTTGATGTTCTGCCACCATAAAATGGTTGAAAGACGTCAACGCAAACAGTAATGTCCATATCGCGTCTTGCTTGAACGAAATGTTCTGGAAAGATAAAATGCATGCTGAAAAAAAGGTAATATGACAGCAAACAGCTATTTGTATCCAAACAGCCTGTTTGTTAAACATTTTACTTGTAAAAACAAAGGCATTTATAGTCTTTCTTGAATTTTTTTGATGTATAAATACAAAAACAAATTGTGTTAATGGGGTGTATTTCGTCAAGAATGATCACATGTATAGAACACCACAGCAAAGAATTATATATAGAAAGAGCAGAAAAACGTTTTCAAAGAACACGGATAGGTAATACTGATACACCTGAAAGAAAAAAGAAAAGAAGAAAAAATTTCGAACAAGAATTTTTGAGAGGTGTTGAGTCCAATAGGAAATATATAACAAAAAATACATCCGATAAAGATATCGTTGAAAACTATAAAAAAGTAACAGCACAAATGTAAAATCTAAAACTTTTTTGAACAAAATAAAAAATTATGTTAAGAATATATAGTTTTTTTATCGCGAAACTTAAAGGATTAACACAAAAAAAAATGTCCTCACAAAACGTAGCAAATGCTTTCTGTGATCAAATTGACAATGGCGAGATTTCCAACGACTTTAGGGAATTTTGGCGATCGACATGGAAACCAATTACGCAGAAATGTCTTAATGTGGCAAAGCATAAATTTATTATGAGGAAAGCATTTGAACTGTTCAAAGCACATTCCGCTTCATGCTGGTTTGCAAACAGAAAAGTCTCATTTTCAGAAACATTTGTTGAAGATGAAGAAATAGAGATGTTACTATCATTATGTAGGCATGTCGGTTTACAAGGAGAAGAATTCATTTATTTTGGTTTGTTGTTTCATAAGAACCGATGCAAAAAATATTTTAAAAGTAAAACTTAATAAATACTACTACTGTCTTAAAGTCTTTCGTCCCAGTTTTCTTCAATTTCAGTGCCGTCCAAACTAAGGACTAAATCATCAATTTCTACAAAATAATTGTATCTTTCTGTCAGATACTCTACTGTCGGCGGTTCTTTATTCGAAATAAAACAGCCTATACAGTAAATTGTAAAACCAATCAAAATGAAAGGTAGTTATCCTATTTTTGGATAACAAAGGGGCGCGTCGCGTCGAATAAACTCTCATTTTTTTTAAAACGTTTACGAACATACATGGTAGTCAACATTATCCATGAGAACACGAACCATATGTTTAAAAATACAACGCTCGGACTTGGTGATAAGGGAATAAAAAGTTGGGTCGACCACATCAACGTTACTATAATTGTCAATATCGACAGGACAAACAACATTTTTATAATTTGAAGTTATTTAATACAACGAACTGTCAACAATATAGGATTCTTAAGTCAGAAGCGCTTAAACAATAAAACACTACTAACATTAGCGAAAAATTTTCATTAATATTCTGTAATCAGTATATAACATTCTTTTTAATTACCATATGTATGACGACAAGTACAATAAACGCAGAAAGCGCGTATCTTTCCAAAAATGTATTGCAATGTCGACATGTTGTATTGCAATGCCGACATGTTTATTAATAGGTATGTTTTTAGGCACTTTTTTGTGCCATATGGGTACTGAAACGACACAGAGTCCACCGTCTATTGTCAAAGAGTCTTCGATTACCAACAAAAACATTCATGAAATGAAAGCGCACCGGGCGAAAACATTATCATTATTAAAAACGAAAATAAAAAAGACCCCTCGAAAACAAATTATTTTGTCGGCAGGTAAAAATGGAACTTGGATGTACAACATGGACAGGAGAGTTATTCTTTGTTCAACCGAGTCTATCGAATGTCATAAAAAAGACAGACACGGTAGAGATGGTCAATCTCTGGTACATTTTGTCCTATATTTTTGGGATGAACTGGAAAACATACGTTTTGGCCTTGTCCATGGGGGATTAGTAGAATGGCATCAACCGAATCCATTTATACCCGCTCTGGAAAAGGCATTTGCGTCTTCAAAACCATTTGTTCATTTGGGATTGAAGAAAAATTACAAAACGATTGATTTTGAAAATACAGGTTGGTGTAAAAACGCCTGGAGACCATATATTGCCCCTTGTCCTAAAAAGGTATGTGTCGCACAAGGACTAGAATTTGTTGCAAATGGAGAGCTATTCAAATGGTTACCAAAAGAAAAGTGGGAACTTTTGGGGAAAATAGGTTATGGTGAATTGTCGCCAGATGAATTTCATTTACCCAACGACCCCTGGTTGGGCATAGATTATATGTTCGAGTGGATGATATTTCCACTGGCAAATTTACCAGCATGTCCCTCCATTGATGAATTTTGGTAATTAATACTACCACTAATCCCTAAGAGTATAAATTTGTCGATTTCGCGGGGTTCTCCGGTACTACGGGAATGTATCTAAAAAACTGGCACCATTTCAGTCTATCGAAATGGAAGATAAAGACCCAACGGAAGATGAAATTTGGGGAGATGAAGATGCAAAGGAATTACGCTTGACTAACCTTAACAACGCACGACGTAATCTTGTAGATATTGGATCAATGGAAAATTTTGAATTTATTCAACGTGGTCAAGATTTAAGATCCAAATAATTAAATCCAAATAATTAAATCCTATTTATAAATATTAAATATAAACCTCGAATTTATTCGTTATATGCGTATTCTTCTATTTTTACTCCCAACTGTGCTGTGTTCTCAATTGTCCGATAATCTGACCTACCTATATTTTGCACCAACGCACGGTCGACTTGGCAATCAGATTGAGCAGCTATTGGGAATGATGGCATTGAGCCTTGAAGTAAATCGCACGCTAATATTTCCAGATTTTATATTGTACAGCAAAAGTCGGCGAAAACTTCCATTTACTGATTTATTTTCGTCGGACTTGGGCATATATATTCCTAACTTTAAACCCTCAACTGTGCACTGTAAAACAAAGGAACTGTATGAAAACCGAAAGGATTGGCATAATAATTTTCAACCAAATGTTGATGTTGTCGTCATGGGTAATTTAGCACAGATGTCAGACCAGTTGATAGCAGCTCCTTACCCATTGTCCAGATTTCCTGTCAATCCCGAGCATAGATACATGCAATCCAAATTAAAATGGTCAAACAAGATAATTGACGAAGTAAATCTACCACCTAGACCATACGTTGGCTTACATTTGCGACATGGTAATGATTGGAAGTCGATTATTCCGAGGGCTATTGGACGAGAACGTTTTTTTGCACACCCTCAAAACAATAGGACAACAGGTATTGTCTTGACTACCGACATGATTTATCAGGATATATCCTATATCACTGATGTTATTCGCCGCCAGAGCATAAAAAATATATTCATAGCTTCTGATGTCCATTTAAATATTGAAATTGGACAGTATAATCTATTTTTTGGATCTTTGGAGTTTTTTGAAAATGATTTGTACACATTGGAACAGGCAGATTTGTTCATAGGAAACACTGTATCATCCTTTTCGTCTTGTGTTACACGTATGCGTGAAAAAAGAGGTGTACAAACTGAATTTTTTGGTATAGATTATAAACTTAAAGAAAGCGAATTATAATTAAATCCTATTTTAAAGTCATAGATCATATTTACTTTCGTTCTATTTGAATTAAAATGATTTATTGCGTTGTCGGAAAATTATCCAAAACAAAACAGCAATTTGAACTTGATTTACGAAAACACGGTTTTCAAGTTCGTAAGAGTATAACAAAGAACACCACGCACCTTATTGTTCCCGATATGAACAATATCGACGAGCAGAATAAAAATATTGTCAAAGCTCGCCAGTTTGGTCTCGAAATTGTAGACGAAGCATGGTGCGTTTTACGTTTCACAAGAGCTTCAGCATGTATTCCATTTAGCCCAATGCTCGCAAGGAACTACAAAGACCAAAAAATTGATGGTTGGTGGTGTTCCGAGAAGTTGGATGGATTACGTGCAGTGTGGGACGGTCATCAATTTTGGTCTCGTAGTGGTAATCTGTTTGATGTGCCTGATGAATTTACGACTGAATTTCCCAATGTAGTTCTTGACGGCGAACTCTTTTGTGGCCGCGGAAATTTCAACCTGGCGTCAGGAATTGTTCGAACGCAAGGAGGCACCTACGATGACTGGAAAATCAATGTAAATTTCCACGTGTTTGATGCACCTGAAATAGATGGAGATTTCGAGACACGCTATGCGTTTTTGAAAACTTTATCTGCTCGCAAACACATGATTATTTGCGAGCAGACACAAATTTCAAATGCCGACGAATTACAGAACAGATTGGACGAAATTGTCAGTCTCGATGGTGAAGGATTAATGTTGCGAAGACCAGGGAGCATGTATGAATCAAAACGTTCTTCTACTCTATTAAAAGTGAAAAAAATACGTGACGACGAGTGTATTGTGATAGGCTACGAAGACGGTAGAGGTAAATATACAGGGATGTGTGGTGCGCTTGTGTGTGAATACAAAGGCAAGATGTTCAAAGTTGGAAATGGTCTGACCGATGCTGACAGAAAGAATCCACCGAAAATGGGCGCGACAATTACATTTGGTTATTTCGAAATTACAAAGAATGGTGTACCACGCCATCCAACATTTAAATGTGTTAGAAGAATTTAATCTTTTTTATTCATTTTGTAATCTGAACCACCCCATTTTATAGTATCTGTATTTTGTAGGGCTTTAAATCTTATGTACACGCCAATAAATTCACGAAATATCCATAACACGTAATGTTGGATCAGATTAATAATAAAGAAATAAATACCTCTGGGTTTGTCAGAAATACGTCCCCAGTCGAAAAAATAATTGTTATTTGAGTTGTCTTGCCATTTTTGGGGTAATCCAACCGCACGGTCCAATAACATAAATACCAATGCGTCAACTATAAACCATACAAAAGGATGTACAATTGCAAACTTTGGTGATAGTACGCCGTGATAACAAGATAACGATACTAAACACATCCATGAGAACAAATGGCTGTCAATAATCAGTTCAAACGGCGAGGCATAAGAGGTCATATCTGTTTGCATTCTTAGTCTAGCCCATCGAACACGTCTATCGATATAATTTGATATGTCGAATGCGCCAAGATTTTGTAAACCTGTATAGTTGGACATAGCGACTTCATATCCTTGTTTGTCAAATGCTATTCCCATGTGTGAATCTTCCGCCAAGTGATTTGCAAACACATTAAGACCTCCAATTTTTTCTAAATGTGGTTTTGAAATCATATTACTCATTCCATTCACACATGAACACAATAAATTATTGATGACGGTATACGGTCGACCATGCGCAGTGGCAAAATACCATCTTACTAACATGGAACCTAAAGATAATGCGCCTGTTGATGGTTCAACTGATGGGCCAGAAACCCCCCATGGAATTTGATGCACAAGTCGCGCTCCATCGACACATTTATCAACCATGTCTTGTATCGCACAATCCGACGCAACAATATTTGCGTCCGCTATCCAAATTAAATCGTATTTGACCACTTTATATCCAGTTGCCATATTTTGTAATTTCGGGTTGTTACCATGTTCTTCTGTACCAATTGATATAACTACGGCTACATCTGGAAATTTCTTTTGGAGTTTCTTTACAATGTCCAACGCTGAGTCATCCTTTTCGGCAACGCAAAATATTAATTCAAATTTTGGATATTCTAACAAAAAATAACTGGTCAAATTTTCTTCAAGTGTAGGCAATGTGCCGTTCAATGGTTTCAATATTGAGACACCAGAATTGGAATAATATTTCCTTTCGAGTCGTGCATCGACACCCGAATATTTAGCGCGTTGTGTATCTTTCCATGTACAAAAAAGATGTGATATCTGAAACCCCCAAGCTATGAAAACACACAATAGACCACTCCATTTAAATAACATACAAGAACATAACAATACTATTATTGTAAAGTAATACGTTTTGATATTCATTTGTATTTTGTCAAGATATATTTATACTGTTTTTGCATTATTGCCTATTTAAACTTTGTTTTATATATAACAAATGTTGTTAGTGATACTGTGTTTTACTTTTTGTTATGGAGATATTCTCTATAAACTAGAATCAACGAAAACTTGCAGCTCGACGATGTCAGGTTCGTCCATCACAGACAAAGCAATTTGTCAAGCACAAGCACAACAACTAGGAATGGCTGACACAACCGCAAATACAATCGCAATGTCAGCCGCTTTTCCAGGTGGTTGCATATACAAAGATTATGAATTATACATCTTCGACTCACAAAACACAAATCAATGTTCGGACACCTATCAATGTATTTGCAAATATGAGGCACCCGTATGCTCACAAGGCATAAACGAAAAAGATTGTATATGTGGAGACGAAATATGTACTAATGATAATGGATTAGTTTGTTCGGGCTCAACATGTTCACACCCACCGAGTTGTACGATAAACACGGCAAATTCACAAATATGTAAATGTGGATTGACTGATTGTACCAAACACACTGGATTATTTTGTAAAGGCACTTCCTGTATTCACGCACCACAGTGTCAACACACAAAAGGATTACTATCGAATAACGCAATATGTAGGTGTGGTTCAGTAGATTGTGTCAGTGAATATTGTGTCGCTACAAGTAGTACATGTCACGCGCCGTGCTCAGCTGGACAGTATATATCAGAGAATTTCGTCTGTGAAAATTGTGATATCGTAGGGTACTACTGTCCAGCTGGCTCCACGCAATCTGCAACTTCATTTTCTTGCCCCGTAGGCACTTATTCAGAAACAACTCGTATAGCGTCAGAACTAGAGTGTAAGAAATGCACAAAAGGACGATATTCGGATAAATCTGCAGTTTCCGATTCAAACGACTGCAATGTATGTACTTCGAACATGTATCAAGACGAAGAGGGAAAAAGTAAATGTAAGGGATGTCCCGACGAAAAGATTATTGTGGATACGATCACTGGAAGTAAACACGATAGCATTGACGATTGTGTCATTAATATTCCAACCTGTTCGTCTACACAATACATTATAAACAACACTTGTAACAATTGTATAGAAGGAAATATTTGCGACGGTACAATAATATCAACATGTCCTCCTGGTAATTATTGTACAGGAGATGGGACAAAAACATCGTGTCCATCAGGTAAATATGGCGAATCGCTGGGTTCAACAACGATAGACACATGCATAGATTGCGACATAGGAACTTTTCAAACAATTTCTGGACAAACATATTGTGACCGCTCATGTCCCATTGGCTCATACGGCATTAAAAAAGGGGCAAATATGTTAGAAAACGCATGCGTTAGTTGCCCACGGGGCAATATGTGCCCCACTATGGGAATGAAACAACCCAATAAATGTCCCATGGGTACATTTCAAAATACAAACGGCTCGTACGAATGCTCTCAATGTCCAACAAATACATTCAGTGATCAATTTGAATCTGTTCAATGTAAAAAATGTGAAAACGCCCTGCAGACAAACGGAATTGGTTCCACATCAAAATCTCAATGTTTAGAAATTCAACAAAAATGTCCCGATGCACAAAGACCCGTTAAAAATATATGTACAGATTGCAATCCAGGGTTTTATTCCAATGGTAAAGATACTGGCTGTATTCTTTGCCCTACTGGTTACTCACAACCAGAATACAAACAAAAAAGCTGCAACGTCTGTGAAGAATGCCATATGCTCGGAACTGCGACAAAAAGCAACAAGTTTGATTTTGTATCAAACATCACAAAATATGACGAAACACTAGTCACAGTTCGATACGAATTGATCAACGTCGTTGTATACATAACATTGGGCATATTAGTCGTTACGATTGTATGCATACACAGGTGTTGTCCATACAACTTGAAAAAATTAGACTTGTTTTTTTCAGGAGAACATCCCATTGAAGATACACATGCTCGAAGAGTCTTAGAAACGAGACTTGGAGCCGTATTAAGTCTCTGCATACCTCTCATAATAGCAGGAATTTCAGTATTCGTATTCACAGACGACAATACAATTGTCACGTCATCATTAGTACCCGTCGGTACAGTAGACATTGACAGTAACTTCAATTATTTATATTTTCAGTATCGAACATTTTATGCGAATGAAATCGACACTTGCCAAGATATCAGTATCGATACAGTCTTGGAGTGTGAGTCTTCCATCGAAACTTACAAAAACAATTGCTTCATAAATGTAACATGTTTTGTACAAAAAGAAATATCTGGAAATAATTTCATCAATATAGAAATACCAGATAATCAACAATGGGCAATATTAACAGCCTATCCGTCCAGGTGGATGTATTCACAAAAAAAAATAAACACGGTCTTAAAGTCAGAAACGCCTTTACAAGGAACAACAGTCATAACATTCGGAATAACACGCTCAATATACACAGACGTCACAACAGAAACTTCTAATTATGGAATAAACATGAATTTTAGAGACATCGAATATCTACAAAACGAAGACCGCAACGGATTTCATTACTTGTCTCTAAAATTATCCACATCCGAAAGTGTATTCTCTTTCATTTCAGATGTCAAACTTAATTTTATAACCCAATTATCAACAGTATTGACATTATTGATTTCGGTTCTAAGTTCCATGAAAACAATAAAATTGTTGCTTGAAAAAATAATAGATGATTGTTACACACGGTGCTGTGGCAAACTACCAAACGACGTTCAAAGGCGTAAAGAAATTCTGTACGAAGAAAGCGAAAAAAAAATCCATGAAATAAAAATCAACATTGATAATGAACTAAATGAAATTCATACAGACGAGCACGGACGTAAATATTATTATAATCACGAAACAAAGAAAAGTGAATGGATACTATAAAAGCGAAAACAAACTTAAGAGTAATGAATAAAAAAAGAACAAAAAGATTCGTAAAAAATAACCGCACATGGATATCATATGTTTCATTAACAGCGCACCTAACTTGGGCCTCACTTATTATTTACTTATTTATTAGACCAGAGCCGACTTTTATGCCAAGAAAATTAGCGGATTCGTATGAATGGTGGTCATACGAGTCTTCCACAGATACTCTCCACATACGTGCCCAAACTGTTTACATTGGTGAAAAAAAATTAAAAGGGAGTCGTCGATTACATACTTCTACAGGAACAAAACTTATAGTTCATGGAAAGGTAGAATCTAGCTCTGTCGACATACTTTCACAATTTTTATATCATGGAATACCATTAGAAAACAGTTTGCAAGGACCAAGAGGTCTACAAGGGTCAAAAGGCGACAAAGGCGAGAAAGGTGACGCTGGTCTACAAGGGTCAAAAGGCGACAAAGGCGAGAAAGGTGACGCTGGTCTACAAGGGTCAAAAGGCGACAAAGGCGAGAAAGGTGAGACAGGTGAGACAGGTGAGAAAGGTGACGCTGGTCTACCAGGGTCAAAAGGCGAGACAGGTGAGACAGGTGAGAAAGGTCTACCAGGGTCAAAAGGCGAGACAGGTGAGACAGGTGAGAAAGGTGACGCTGGTCTACCAGGGTCAAAAGGCGAGACAGGCGAGACAGGTGAGACAGGTGAGACAGGTGAGACAGGCGAGAAAGGCGACGCTGGTCTACAAGGGTCAAAAGGCGACAAAGGCGAGAAAGGTGAGACAGGTGAGTTCGGAAAGACTGGTGAAAATGAATGGTGGGTGTATGAAGATGGTGAATTACATGTAAATGCAAGTAATGTCTATTTTTCAAACCCACGCGCGGATCGTAATTCGAACTTGCACACGACTGGTGTCATTATTGCGGATGAGGATATATTATCACGTACAAAATTTCAAATAATTACGGATTAATTTTTATCAAATGGTTTTACTTCTACATAGTCTTCCAAGTGGTCTGCTTTGCTATTCTCAATAGTATTCTGTTTAATGAAAGTGATGGCAGGGTGTTGTGGTTTGTATTCTTCAACTTGTTCTCCACTGAAAAATTGTTCAGGTTCGACGATGGGAATATTCGATTTTCGGTTAAGTGCAGACATATTTGTATTGTTATATGTAGTCATATTTATAGGGTATTTTTACTGTTCCGAGTATAAAAGTATATCAACTGTGATTTGAATGAATGATAAACAATTAGAATTGTCTGATGAACAACGAGAAGAAGTGCGTCAAATGCTTTCCAAATTTGGTAATAAAAAGGCTAAACAAAAAGAATCAAAGGACCACCAACAACAAGATATAAATGAAATAGATCCTGATCCTTTGGAACTTTCACCACCTGGTTCTACAATTGAGTGGGCAGACCTGACCCCCAAAACTCGTCGTTATTCGTTTGTCAGAGAAACAAGGGCTAGGTTTGTGCCTTATATTTTGGATATGGTGCCTATAACTACTGAAGAATTGAATGTTTTGATAAAAAAGATCGGTATGGATGTTACGTCTCAAAACAGAATGCTTACAGTTTGTTCAATCACGCAAGCGGATCCTGTTCGTGTATTTCACATTCAAACGTGTGAAAAAGATGATAAAATCGTAATTGAAGCTATACGATATATTGTTTAGGACTTTCCCTAGGTGTTGGCCAGATGTATATTGCGGCAATAACGTGAACAATCGAGACTGCAACGATGGAAATAACAGCAAATACCCATCCAATTGGTTTATCGTATTGTGCATACCAATATGGTAATTTCCCTGAGATTGAGCGTCGGCCTGTGCCGACGTAAACGATGAGAAATAGGTTATATATTGATGTGTATGTGACTGGTTTCCATATTGATTTGAGTGTTATGTGTTTCATTTCCGATATGATGGCAATTGCGTTGAGTCCGTGTGTGACGGCGATAAAGAATACGTTTTTTGGTATTTTTTTATGCATGTAAACGGGTGCAATGACTGTCCAGAATCCTATAAAAACAACGATGCATGGTGCAAAAATCGTTTCAAATATTTGTTTTTGAATTTGTTGTATCCGTTTATTTTTAATTATGAATAATGAGAAAAAAATTGTTTCTAAAATAAAGGTCCACATTGTATAATAAATAAGTACGTATGTTTTTTGGGCCAACGTATCGAATATAAGTACAATCATGAACAAAATGAACCATAATATTCTTTGCATGTGTATAAAAAAAAATATTCCTTATATAGTTATAAAGTAACATATGTCCATCTGGTATCTTCTACAAATGCACGTAAGGATGTATATGCACCGTTCATTAATTTTTCAACAAGCGGTGGCAATTCTTTTTGAACGAACGTTGTAAATTTTTTGGGTGGTACTCGGGGTACTTTTGAATTTAAGAAGAATGATTTTATGTTTGGTTCTTGATAGAGTGCAAAAAATAAAAGTGCATGTTTGGCAACCCTATCGTCTGTCTCTTTTATTTTACGTAGCATATTTTGGAGTCTTACTGATTGACCTGTGTAATTTTTTGTGACGTTGTCAATTATGTTGTTGCACACGTCGTCTAGTGTGGTGGCGTCTACGTTTAGAATAACATGATACATCAGGTCATTTTTTTGACGACGTATTTCAACTTCCTGTTGTTCTTTGTATTGCGTAGTCATTTATTGTAAGCTGAGTGATGTAGGTATGATCGTTAAACTAAAATGGGATTTCTATTTGAGAGTATAAGTCATTCTTTTTAATAGTTTATTATGCAAAACTTTGAGTCGTTTGTTCATGTGTTTTCGTTTTTTGTGAAAAGTCATTATAATCGATTTTATGTTGATCACATCGATAAAGCAGTACGAGAAAATACTGTTGATGAAGATACAAAAGAAATGATTAAAAATGTTAAGGAATTCCACATGATGCGCCATCAACTGTGTGGTAAAATTTTCCATTACTTGAAAAATGATCAACTTTTGAATACTTTAGTTTCTGCGACGGGTTTGGAACAGTTTGATGTAGTACCAACTGGTTCGATATGCACCATATCTGGTGTCAAACTAAATTCGCAGAATGGTATCTTGTTGTATGTGAATAGTGATGAGTTTGTTTGTATAACTGTCCATAAGCGGTACAAGCAAATTTTGTATAATTTTTGGTACTTGGTGCATTTTGTAGACGAGATAATGATTGACATAACGATTTGGTTGAAAAAAAATATGTATACTAGCGGTTCTTCTATAATTGAAAAAATTATTGCTCACCAAGAACTATTGTTTGTTAAGCAGGGATACGTGAAGGTAAAAAATATAAATGAATACATCCAATCTGAAATGTCTCGGTTACCTATAAATCATTGCAAATCATCAGTAGAATGAAATGGATAATCGGTTGGCCTTTTTTAATTTTATCATTATTTTTGTCGGAACCGTATAGAGAACAATCGCTTGCTGTACAAACAATTATATGTACATTTTTCAAACAAATGTATACGTTTCAACTGATGACATTTATATTTGTCTTGTCTTATTTTGTTCAGTCTAAATTACATAATATACCATCTGTACAATTGTTGCACCATGTCGTCATTCTCTGCACAGTTTTGGTGCAATATATTGTACCAAAGTATCAATATTTTTGTTGGTGTTTGGTTGGTTGGTCTACACGATGGCTTGGTTCTGTGAATATGTTTGAACAACCATTCAGGACATTAATTAAATGTATTATATTATTGGTCGTCTTGAAAGGTAAATGGCGCCCTGTTCGAAATCTTGAATGGAAAGACGAATTGAAGTGGTGTTGGATACTATTTGTCCATGAAACAATGTGCATTTTATTACCTGTCCAAATTTTATATGAAGTTTACTCACGTAGGGTAAAATATGTGTTTATTATTTAAATCACATCTGATGGGAACGGATCTGTAATATGGACAATAGTAAATATCATTATGAATAATTCGTCCTATGATTTATTGAAGCTTTCAAAGCAGGCTTCGCCAATGGAAATTTTGGAAAAGTGTAAAGAATATTTCAAAAAATGGACATTGAGGTCAGTGCAACATAAATTGTGTTTGCAAATGTCTATGGAGGAAGCGGCTGTCTGTGCTATTGATGTCTACAAAAAAGGTAAAGTATATTTGACTTCTATTGCGACTATGTTGTTGGATCCGTCTGCACGTCAATGTTATGACGCATGGTTGGATGTACATAAAAACGGAACGCCAGAATTGGCTGTGTTAACAAAAGCCAGATTTCAGTGGTTTAATAGTACATCGAAAAATATCCGTTTTTCAGAATCTATGTTGGAGTCTTTGACAAACACAGAGACTGTAAAACCAACCCTGCCGCCGTCTAGAAAATTAAGTTCGAAGCCAGTTTGTCGTGAGTGTCATTGTGATTTTGATTTTGACAAACCCTATCTAGTTTTACATTGTGATTGTACGACTCGTGTTGGTCATGTTGAATGTATTCAACATTTTGCAACACGTGTCAAAGACAAATGTCCAGTATGTCGTCAAAAATTATTACAAAGGCATCGAGTTTCAAAATATTTGTTCTGGAATGTAAAAGAAAAATTTAAATTTATTGCGTAATTGTTTCTATACACTGTTTGTAGATTACATGTACTTTTCCTTTTTTATCTCTCACCGAATAAGCATTATGCTGCTGACCAATACAGGTTCCTTCCACAATACATCTGAATGTATAAAAACCGCCTACATTTGCTTGATTTGGCATAGACGCACGTGTCAGAAGAGTTAGATGCGCTCCGTCAGTAATTCCGTAACCTTCCAGAGTCCCTTCGCTGTGTAAATCTGGTTTATTTCCTTCTTCATCTGCCAAAGTTTTGGATGGAGTTTGAAAGAAAAATTCAGTTCCTGGTGAAATCCATTGCATATCCACGAGTTCTCCGATAAGACGCTGCATCGATCTGCAGCGAATAGCTGTTTGATGCTCGGCCATATGGACAATGACCGTTTTTTCATCTGTAATAGACTCACTCAAAAACGATGTTAAATAATTCAAGCACTTTTCACTCGGTGCTTTTCTTACATTTTGCCACTGCTTATACCATTGCAACACTTCCGCATCACCTGTGGCACGTTGTTTTACTTTTTTAATCATGGGATTCAATATCCGTCGTATATTACCGATGTATTTTCGCACAGTCGGTGGGAGACTTGGCCACGTATCGTGCATTAACGAATATTCTACAAAAGGTGAACCACCTACTGCTAATAAAGCAATGACCTCGCGTTGATCATCAGAATCTTGCGAGCAAAATATCCGAGGACGTGCTTTAAAAAGAGATTCACGATTTATCATTCTTGTAGGGACATTCTCCAACGAATCAATGCATCTGTATATTTCTTTAGAATATTTAACAGTAACATAATGCCCATCAAACGCAACGATATATCCCACAAATGTAGGATTTGCTTCTACGGCAGGAATAAAGTATCCTGATGGTATTTTTTGTATGTCAATGCGTTGAGCCCATTTGCCTTTTGAATTCAACAATGCTTTTAGAACTTCGACAGAATAATCTCCGAAATCAGGGTCGTATTTTGGTTCGACGTGGTCGGCAAATGTCGACTCTTGTTGTTCTAAAATTTTGGCCTGGTTATCCATTTCTTCTCTGGTTACAATATGTGCTCCGTACATATTTTGTAAACAACGCATGCCACATGTGAGGTCACCGTGTTGTTTAATCACGTGATATTCCAAAATTGGGAATGTTTGGTATGGTTCGAGTTCTTGTTTTTCCTCTAAATCTGATTCGGATTCTTCGTATGAAACAAACTCTTTCTTGGCCCCAAGTTCTAAATCTCTTTTTAAACGCGCAAGAATTGCTTCACGGTCTCCTACCATAAACGACATTTTTATGATATATTTTATGTCCCATTTATACGTCCCATTTATAAGCTGTCATACCTTCACCTAGTGTACGCTGTTGAGCAACATCGGGAGGATCAAACATTAAACGACACAACCTGCCAAAATCCATCGAACCGTATAATATACCTCGATAATCACGTCTTACAATAAGCAACCATAATTGGAAGGCTTCGCTAAACTTTCCATTTGGCACGAGGTTTACCAACCCTTTGTGCATCACATCGTAGCGTCTCCGTCGTTCAATGACAATGGGTACTGTCATATGTGGTATTTTTGCCCGATGTAACCATGATTTTTCAGAAGAACAGAAAAAAAAATCTTTAAACGACACTGAGTACGTCGACATAAAATGGGCATGCACCATTTGTAAATACAATCCGTCATTAATGTCAGTATGAATAAACAATTCTTCCGGTTTTCCATAGGAAGTAAGATGATTTAAAACATCCAGGATTGCTAGCGGGCGGTTTTCTGCGACTGCTTGATAGGCAGAAACGCGCGAACCACGGGCATTATACGATGCCCGTACACCATCCGATAAGCGACCAATATTTTCCCATGTTAAATCCTGTACTCTGTCTCTAAATTTACGAATTTTTAAATGGCGCGTTTCCGTTCTCACAAAATCCTCCCAACGTGTCTCAGGCATATCGGTTATCATTGGAACCGTGTCCCACATCGTGTATTGTGCAAAAGAACGGCGAATGCTAATAAAACGCACGTATAATTGGTAGACTAGCGCTGGATGAATCTGAAACTCATTTTCCCCAATTCGTAATCGGTGTTTACGTATATCAAAATGCTCCAAGCCGGCTGTATGCGCGATAAACCATGCTGCGCGAAATTCAAGCGCGTCCAAATAGATAAATATATGATGTTCTAACGTTTTTAATTCATACCATTTCAATTCGAGTGCATCCAATGCATTTAAAATATCTGAAATTGTGAACGTAGCAGTATCATACGATATGTGAGTCCGTAAGCAATTTTTTTTCATCCAAATACGTGTATCCATCGGTATAACTGTACAACCAGGCTTTGAAGCTAGCCATCTGCACATGGAAATGCAAGTATATATGAACATGCCTTCGCACCAACCTTTCAATTGTCCAGGAATCCTGTCAAACAACGAATTCCAATATTCAAATATATAAATTTCCAATTTGTTGGCTAAACGCATGTATGGCACGTCGTCATTTTCATCCATAATCATGGAACCGTCAGCATGAGATAATAAAATGTCGTAAGTGTCAAGCAAATATAAAAACAAATCGGCTTTCGAAACATCCGAATCTAGAGAATAATTCATACATTCTGTTAACGTATGACATCGGAAAATACTCTTATAATTAGAACTATACATTTTATAAAATATTTTGTAACTTATATACCATTATCGACCTGATGAACCAAATCCACCAAAATTACGTTCTGTTATGTTTAAAGAGGAAGTACGATAAATATTCGGTGCAGAATATTGCTGTATTACCATTTGAGCGATGCGGACACCTGATTTAATTTGATAAGGGTGTTGGCTAAAATTAAACAATTTAACCTTAATTGGACCACGGTAATCTTCGTCAATAATACAACCAAATGGGACAATACCGTGCAACATACCTAGTTCAGTTCTACCTTCGATTTTACCAAAGTGTTGAATAGGCAATTGAACAGCCAATTGTGTATCGATGGTAACGGAACCACCTGCAGGGATAAAGGCATCTGACGGTGAAAATAAATCGTGCCCCGCCGATCCAGATGTACTGCGTCGTGGTGTACAACCCTCAGGAGCTACAATTCGCATCCCACCGTGCATAATTTGGCCAAGACCGTGTGTTTCGATGGGTAATGGGCACTGCATTTTTAACAAGTCTTTTGGCAACACCGCATTTGGCAACACCGCATTTGTCCAACTATGTTCAGGATGTTGTTTCATCAAGGAACTACTCATATATAAATGTTTAAATATATTTCCATATATTCTCTACTTTTATCTTTTTAATAATAATTTTTTTCTTTTCAACGGCGCTGCAATACGTAAACAGTGTATTCTTAGTATTTTATGTGGGAAATCAAATTCAAGATTTGTACAATAGGAACGACAGTCGTGCATAATCGTTTCCAAAGATTCTAAACTCATGTTGTCAACAATATGTGCATCCAACATATACATTTCTGGCGTAGATGTATCTATACGCACTTCAAATTGACATTCGATTTCGGGCATCGCATTCAAACGCAATAACAATTGCTTGAGACATTTTTTATCCTTTTCATCCACAGAACCAAGGTCACAAGATGTAACGACAGACTCTTTGGGTCTTTTTCTTTTCTTTTTACTTTCAGGTTTCTTTCCGTATCGCCATATATCAATGCGTACAATCTCTTCTGCAGTAGAAATACGTATGTCGCGAATGTGATCATTTGTATCGCGAATATTTTGAAAGTCTTCAATTGTCATAGAGGGCATTCCTCGAATCGCAATAATGTATCGAGTCGGAAATTTCGTGTTTGTAGATAACACAAGCCCCGATTTCACCGCCCCATTGATAGAAGATATATAGTGCAATGTCTTTTCTATAAATGCGTTTTCGTTTGTTTGTAGAGCAACAGGTCTTTTTACTCGAACCACGGATATCTCTCTGGATTGATTAGGTGCAACTGATGAAAGGAGTAACTTGCCAGTGCTATTGCTACTGAACGCATCAGCCATATTTTATTGCTAGGTAGTGACCTTCTTTTATACTCAATATTAATATCAATATTTCCAGAAGAAGTGTCAAGTCTTGTCTTTATGCCAGTTGCACCGTGTTTTTTTGCTATGTATTTCCATTCATCAATATCTTCGTCGTCAAACGAATCCACAAACGTCAGGCGTAATTTCAATCCAGTAGTATAATTTAAAATTCCGACGTACGCAACGTCAAGATCTACATTGTTATCCGCAAAATTAGAGCCATGCAAATCTTCTATGATATTTTGTGCACTTTGTTGGATGTGACCTGCCAAATATGGATTTGAAACTTCCATTATACATTGACCAAAAGATAACTATATACCCCATGGCATTAAATAAAACATGTTGGGAATATGCGTACAACCGAATTCGAAAGATAGCTTTGCACGCAAAATGGATTTCGATTCATGGGCAGTCAAATATAAAGTACAGGAATTTTTACAAACTTTAAATGCTTTTGAAAAATTAACCATAAACTTTTGTCAAATCGCACAAATACCGAAAAATCCAAAAATTGACGCTTTTAAAAAAGCATTAGAAACATTTCATAACCGATACTATCATGAATTTTTATATCATAATACACACAGAACACCCGAATGTAGAGATTTCATAAAAACCCTGCGAGAATTCGAACAAAACAAAACAGTCAAAAAATCAGACTACGTGGAATTATTCCAAATATTACGAACATTTCAAAAAAAACAACTCCCGGGGGGGCACTACAACAAAATACCATTCATGTTTACAGACAAAGCCGTCGAAAAGTGGTTTCATGACGAGGTCGGCAATTCCGCAAAAGACCAAAAGCATGCATTATACGAACATGGAATATGGACTGGTCAGACCAATTGTCCAGCAAATTACAAAGACAAACCCGACGAACATCTATTGCACATTCAATTAAACGAAAAACATAAAAAAACACTTTTGAAATTAAAAAAACACAACATTCAAATGCATAAGGATTTATTTGCACATATGGAAGAAGAAGACCCCTACAAATCAATTCAAATGGATTACCTCCAACGATCACACGAATATGTACACAATTTGAACGAAAAATATGAAACTTTAAAACACAACTACGAACAATTATGTGAACAACATCACGAACTCAACAATATGTTTACGCTGAACCAAACAGTAAATCATCGCCAATTTGACGAAATAAATAGTTTGAGATACGCGTTGCAAACAAAAAACTACGAAATGGCCTACAAAGATAACGAATTGCATCATTTAAAAAACGGATTTAAAAGATTTAGATATGCATAATAAAATAGTAATAATCTATCCTTACGTCAAACTATCATTTCAGAGGAACTGAGATTAAATATTTCCCCTCCAATTTAAATTCAAATCGTATTCAATTATTGCCGTTTTGATTTATTTCTATTCTAAATTGTATTCAAAGCATGTCTACAACGAAACCAACAACCGATTATCCAAACTTGCGCCAGCTCTTAGGAAGGAACTTTTGCAAGTATACGTTTGACAGAGACATCGCAGACGACGAAATACAAGCTTTGAAGCAGTTTCCACTTACCAAACGCCCTTTACAAGAAAATTTCAAACGACACCAACTTTTGGAAGAATTGATTGAAACAAATATGTTTACGATGGAAGTTGGAAAAAAATGGCAGGAAGATATTGATTTACTCGCGCTTCACAAAATGAAGAATAAATACAAATAAGTAACACATTTTTTTATTTATATATATATGGTAATTATGTAGCAGAAATGCAACAAACTGTTGTGGACGCACTTTTTCGTGATGTTTCGCTGACAGCCCAGGCGATCAATTCATATGACGATTTTGTGTCTCGTATTGTTACAACCGTTATTGAAAACCATCGCCTAATAGAAGTACGTTCAGAGTTATCTATGGATGCACCCACGCATATTATTCAGCTTAAAGGACCACGTTATGGTGTACCTTCTTGTATGGAAAAAAACAATGACATACGAAGGTGTACACCTATGGAAGCTCGAAATCGGGATTTACTGTATTCTTGTCCTATGTTTGTAAACGTGCACCACACACATACAAACGCACAAGGTAAACGCGTGGAGGAAGTATCTAAAGATATCTTTTTGGCGCGAATGCCTGTAATGTTTCGTTCGTCTTTGTGTTCTTCTTCGGACGATTTTGCCAACGGTGAATGTCCCCATGATCCAGGCGGTTATTTCATCGTAAATGGGCGTGAAAAAACTCTGGTAGTACAAGAGCGCATTTCTCCCAATATTATATTTTGTTTTTCACCGTCGGAATGTCTGTACCATGCTGAATACGACCCTGTGGCTCATCGCGTGGCTACTTTGAGAATAAAGGTTCGTAAGTTTGGTACGTCTCCGTTTCGGGTAACAGTGCCTGGGTTTGAGGTAGAAATTCCGATTATTATATTGTTTCGTGCTCTGGGTGATGTGGATGGTAAATGGCAATTAGAAATTGACCAAGAAGACGTCCTTCAATCTGTCGAAGATGCCGCATGTGCACCGACGCAAGAAGCTGCGATGGCATGGTTGGGTAAATACCACGAAAACCCTGTGCAAATGCTCGAGCGGGTAGTGTATCCAAATATTGCTAACGAATACAAACCACTACAGTTGACTTTGCAATGGAAAAAATATTTGAATAGTTTACACAAAAAAGAATACGACGACAGAGATCATGTGCGTGCAAAACGTTTGGACACGGCGGGAGCAATGTTAGGGTCGATGTTTTCACATTTATTTTGCCAATTACTGGGTACAATTCGCAAACAAGCAGTAGCGTTATTAAATAAAAACAAACGCATTCGACCTCACAGATTAATACAACCACAACATATTACCGACGGAATTAAATACGCATTGGCGACGGGAAATTGGAAGATTAAGAATTCGGCCTTTGCTGGCCGCGTTGGCGTTTCACAATTGTTGAATCGCAATACATACATTTCATGCATTTCACAGTTGCGCCGAGTCGATACAGGCATTGACTCACAACAAAAAATTATCGCGCCACGACTGTTGTACGGCAATCAATGGGGTTACATGTGCCCGTCGGAAACACCTGAGGGAGCACCGTGTGGATTGGTCAAGCAATTGGCGTTGTCCGCGTATATTACGACGCAATGCGACACGCTGAAATTGGAACAGATTGTGACACCCTTTTTTTCACCGAATGGTAAATATATAGTGTTTCATAATGGCGCTCCAATTGGTTTAACGGATCGTGCCGAAATTGTTAACACAATTCGTCAGGCTCGGCGTGTAAGAACAATATCTTCTGACGTATGTGTTTCAATTGAAAAGAACAATATAGAACTTTGGACAGATTCTGGTCGTGTTTCAAGACCCGTGTTTGTGGTCAACAATGGTAAATTGATCATTCAACCAGAAAAAGTCAATGACCTTCGTGACGGGCGTTTGCACTGGGAAGACATGTTTACATTGGGTGTTGTAGAAAATTTATCGGTATACGAGGAAGAACGAGCGTTTATTGCACTTCGCCCAGAAGACTTGACCACAGAACACACGCATTGTGAATTGGACCCATCCCTCATTCTTGGGACATTGGCAAGCACAATTCCATACCCAGACCACAACCAGTCCCCGAGAAACGTTTACCAAGCGGCGATGGGAAAACAGGCGATGGGCATATACGCCTCAAACTATGCAAAACGCTTTGACACCAATGGTCATATCATGCACTACCCACAAAAGCCCTTGGTAACGACTCGGGCAGCGAAAGCGTTGTGTGGTGACGAATTACCAGCTGGAACACAAGCCATCGTCGCTATTATGTGTTTCGGTGGGTACAACCAGGAAGATTCGCTGTTATTTAACCGATATGCGGTTGACAGAGGATTTGGGCGTTCAACGACATATCGAACCTATGCGTCTTCGAACTCGTCGACCCGCCAAGCACCCGCTTCCGAATTTAAAAAGCAGGATGTATATGGTGATGTTACCTCTGCATTAGATGTAGATGGTTTAACTTTTCCAAATCAAAAGATCGAAAAGGGTAAAGCAATTTTCTGCAACATCACAGAAGGAAAATCGCATCCACATGTCACCAAAAATAAAAAGTCGAGCGGTGTCGTCGATGCTACTATCCTATTTCAAAATTCAAACGGTGGCCAAACAGCCAAAACGCGCATCCGTGAACAACGGATTCCTGAAATCGGTGACAAATTCAGTTCGAGACACGGACAAAAAGGCACAATAGGCATGATGTACAACCAAGAAGACCTTCCATTCACTGCCGAAGGTATCGTGCCCGACTTAATCGTCAACCCACACGCCATACCTTCCAGAATGACCATTGGACACGTGTTTGAATGTGTGGCCTCCAAATTGGCCGCGCTAACAGGAGTGAGACAAGATGCCACCGCATTTTCACACGATTCAGTGGAGAATATATGTGCGTTGCTTAAAAAAGCGGGGTTTTCCGAAGATGGTAAAGAAGTCATGTACCATCCACATACAGGAAAACGTATGGAAGGTCGTGTATTTATTGGTCCTACATTTTACCAACGGTTGAAACACATGGTTGCTGACAAGATCCACGCTAGAGCAAAAGGAAAGATTGTGGGACTCACGAGACAACCTGTGGACGGGAGAGCAAATGGAGGTGGCCTTCGTTGGGGTGAAATGGAAAGAGATTGTGGTGTGGCACATGGTGCATCGGCTGTTTTGCACGAAAGAATGATGATATCTTCAGACGCTTATGACGCGCCCATTTGCGAGCATTGTGGACTCATTGGGACGTCAAAACAAGCTGATACTTACGATCCTATGCGTTGTCAATCTTGTGACAATGCAGATGTTCATGTTGTCAAAATGCCATATGCTGGAAAACTGATGATGCAAGAACTGATGGCCATGGGAGTAGCACCCAAAATTATACTTAAGCAGAGCATAAGATAAAAACAAAGTATAACCTCCTATTTCTTAATAAAATGAATAAACGTAAAGTGTCCCGAAAATTTAACTGGCAAATCAACGCTTCGTCCGTAGCAGCACTTTTAGGCAAAAACAAGTTTCAAAACCCCGAAGAAGCACTCGCCAAAACATGGCAAATGAACCTGAAAAGAATGCCCAGGTTTGGTGTGACGCCATCGTACTCTCCCACGAAAAAAACCACAGAACAAATCGTCACTCATCAAATTGAAAAAAAACACGCTAAAACCATTGCAAAGGCCATTGACCGCCAAGTAGATCAACGGAAAGCCGTCGCAGAAATGAAGACACACGCCGTCAAAGAAGCAAAACAAACCGCCGTGCAAGCGAACAAAGCTCACACGGCGGTTTCGAAAGCCAAAGAAACACGCGAACTCAAGCAGTATCCCAAAATTCCCTCTGGTCTTCGTTCCACTAGAAAGCAGGGGTATTTCTGCGTTAAGGACCGTGTTTACTGCAAGAAGGGCAACAAATCCGCGTCCAAGTGTTCGATGCAGGAAGCAAACGACCACGGTTGGTTCGTAGACAAAAAAGCAGTGGTCCAAAAGGCCGTCGAAAATGAAAAGGTTGCTGTACAACAAGCGTCCTTGGCCAAAAAAGTGGCCGCCACGATTGAAAAACAAGCCAAGAAATCAATCAACACCCAAAGGGGTACAAAAAAAGAAGCGTCCGACCTCGAAATTCTTCAACGAACCGTGCCAAATGTTAAAGCGGGAAATGACCGTTCGTATTTTTTAAACGTCTCGCGCGGCGATGGGGCGCACGGTGCGTTTGTCATTGGTAGAACTGACGGCTTCGACCACACCACAGGTACGATTTACGAACTCAAAAGTCGCTCCTCGCGTTTGTTCCACAGAGTGTGCGAGTACGAAGAAATTCAGTGCATGATTTACGCAAAAATGCTCCGCAAAGACAAGGTGGTTCTTGTTGAAACGTATCGTGGCAAACAATTGCTGTATCCCATGTGTTTTGAAAACGGTACGTTTGGACCCAGCAATCTCGTCTGGAAAAATGTTCAAAGCCAGCTCGAACAAGTGGTCCTAAATTTGAATAGAATTGAACAAGACGAAGAGTTTAGACAAAAAATAATAAATATTCTATTCTAAATATACAAACTTTAACTGCCAAAACGTAAAATAATTTCTGTCGATACCAAACCAGTGTACAAGCGATTAAAACGCTGTACGACACTCGAAATACTACTGCAACGTGTACACAGAGACAATAAAGACACTAAAAATAATTAATCATCGCGTTTACGTTTTTTTACGGGAGGTCTACTGGTACGAATTGTTTCCTTTCCCTTCTCGAATCGCGCATTGTCCGTTTGAATGGTCGCTTTGTGATCCATCGTTTCCACGAATTTTTTGATGGCTTTGCCCTGCTTGTCTTCGGGATTCCATTTATCAAAGTCGTGGACCGCCTGGTGCGTTTCACGGACAAACCTGGCTCCTTCTTCGTCGAGTTCATCTGGATCAGCGAATTCAAACTCCGAACCTTCGTCGTCGGGAACAACAAATCCGTCGTCTGCATAACCATGCATTGCGGGATTCGCCGATGCTTCGTCTGAAGATTCGGCGTCGGAGGATTCGTCTCCGTCGTCTGCATAACCATGCATTGCGGGATTCGCCGATGCTTCGTCTGAAGATTCGGCGTCGGAGGATTCGTCTCCGTCGTACAGGGGGAGAGTCGTTTCATCCTCGTCATCAATACGACAAAAAGTAATCCCATCTCCACCAGGGATAAATCCTACTTCTTTCCATGCTTTGACAACTTCTTTTCGAGAAGCATCATTGCCGACGCGAATATGTTTTTTCACAAACTTAGGTTCAATTGCAGACCACGCGTCATCGGCCACGAATTCCCAAATACGACCTTCTTGTTTCTCCGTTTCTTTTAAACGCGATACTTCAATTTTGTTTTGGTCATCAATACCTAAGATTTCTCCGTGGAATTGTTTATCTGCAATTTCAAAAGTAATGATATCACCTGCGGAATACATTTTTTTTTGTACTAAAAAATATAAATTTAAATACAAATTGTCATATGTGTAAAATAGTTTTAAACTATCGATATGGACATTTCTAATGATTAAGCAGTATTTAATCTACGATTTATAAAATAAGGAATGGATGATACATTAATTAAATCCGAATGTTATATTTGCTTTGAACCGTGTTTGGAGAAATCACCTTGTTCATGTGGAACATCTGTACATAACGAATGCCTTATTACATTTTTGAATATATCGGACACTACAGTTTGTACAATCTGCACAGATGAATTTAAAATTGTTACAAAAAAGAGAAAAAATACATACAAGACGTACTGGCTCATTTGGTTATCTTGTTTCATAATGTTAATATTGTGTATAGCTATGTGGATATTAGTATAAATTGAACATTAAGTGTTAAAAATGAATAATGCACCCTATGAAATTTTATTACAAATATTAAGTTTTACTTCTATTACCGACTTATGTCCTATTAACAAATATTTTTTGATGTTAACTCGGACAAATGTCATCTGGAAACCGTTATTCGTATCGCGTTTCGAAGAATACGTCTCCAATAATTACTTTGAGGAATATCATTGGCATTTGACAATCGAAAAACATCAACATCGTTATCAACGACAGTGGACCCTTGGCTGTGTTGGTAGAATGACATCTTTGGAAAAACCAACATGGGAACAAAACTCTATTATAAAAGGGAGTTCAGAAATAGCAATGTTTCGCCAACTACAAAAAAGTCCTTCGTTGTATAAACACGCTGTTCATAACTCGATTTTAAAAAATGCGTTACAAAAAGCTCGTGAAGAAATAAAACAACTTCGACTAGTGCTCAATAGATTAAATTCAGAATTACAAAAAGTCACGACTTTAGATGATAATAAAGATGAAATCCATTTATTAAAACATCATAAATTGTTTTTGCTTCGAAAACACGAACAACTTCGACAATATATTTGGACATTGTTGCGTAAGAAATCGTTGATAACGAAGGAAATAATCGAAAAAGAACGCCACCGCTAATACCACTTCGGCATTTCTTTCCACTTCATTTCCCATGTTTTTGTTTTATAATATCTACGGTATGTTTCTATAGCATTCAATTGGTGTGTTTCTATGACGTTTCGTGGATAAAAGATAATCAACTCCACGAACCTGAGATTCAGATCAATGAATGTAACCATGTACAGTGTGTACCTGTACAGGTGTGTTAAAGTTCTATTAAAAGCATGTATTTGTGTGTACATTACATATCTTCACCCGAATAGACGGCAGACATGAATTCCTCCTCTTCTACGTTTACTGTTTTTGTATCCCTGATCACCATAATCTGGTTCGTAGTGTAGCAGTCGTGATCCCCGTTCAATTTGCTGAAATCCAACGGAACAGCCGTTCCCAATCGAATCAACCCGCCGTAATTCCCTCTGCGCTCTTTCGAGTGCATTCCTTTGAGTGTATTGTGTGCCATTTCACAATCTTTTCCATCCAGATAAAAATTGGTAAGAGTTTCAAGTTCAATCCCATTTTTACCATTGTGGTTGAATTTGCAGTTGAATGCAAAAAAAGACGTGACTGCGAGTGTCATGCTGTTTGGAACTGCGTCCTCTTGCAACAATGTATCGCCTGGCAAAAAATAAAAATTGTTCTCCACTGATCGACCGCCAATCAAGCACAGGCCGTTTTCAGAGCAATTTTCAAATGTACAATCAAACGCCTTTAAGGCTGCACCACTACGAAGCGTCGCGCCGTCCCCGTTGGTGTTGCTGAATGTACAGCCGTACGCGGTAACGTGATAGTCGATGTTCATACGGGACAGATAGAAACCTCGTTTGAATTGAAGATTTCTGAGAATTAGTTTAATATCTTGGAAAAAAAAAACTGGGGTTTCAATGGAGACTTGTCCGTGTCCGATTAACTGCACTTGAAGAATGTCGCTGTCAGGCCAGCCATCATCGTACCTATCTAATGAATGCAGTCCCTCACAGATGTTGATGGTGAACGTGTTTTCGTTGACAAATGGTTCAAGTTGGCCAGCACATAAAGTCGCAATGTAGTGGAGACATCTCGACAAATTGTAAGTGGTCGACACATGCAGCACCCCGTTCTTGGCATAATCGACGTGCAATTGTCTAAAGAACCTGCATATTGAAGCGGAATGCCCCAATACGTCTGGTCCCATCAACGGGAGCATAATCTTCAGCCAAACAAACATCGGAATGTGTCTCAAAAACTGGTCTGGCGCAAAGACAACGTAATTTTGGGAAACCGCAGGCATGATGTTCGAATGCGCATTCGTAGTACCATTGTGGTGCTCTCCAAGCGAGTAGTTCATCCCTACGAACTCAATTTCATCGTCTACTATCGTCACAGGTTCGGGCAAAGATTTGAATTGCATGTTTTCTGGTGGTGTTTGTTTGGAGTGTTTGTCGTAGAAATTTCTTTCACTTCAGCATCGGCAAATCTTTCCGAGGAATTCTGCAGAAGAAAAATGAAACATCTGCAGTTATTCCCCGCAAAATGTCAAATAGATATACGATGTCACTTTGGATTACATAAATTATTATTGCGTCTTATTGTTTTTACTTACAAGCTATTTAATTCAATCTTTTGAAATCAGTTCTATGAGCGTCGGCCAAGCACCTTCCGGGTTTCTGATCCAAACGCCAGTTTTTTCAAACCATGAACCTTCTTCGTGATTTGTTTTTTCCAATTCTGAGATACGACACTTGAAAGTTTTTGGACCAACACGTACTTGTGCATTGCTACGTGCTATTGATCGTACAACTCCCACGTTCCAACCTCTGCATTTTACCTCCCTTCTGTGAACTTCCCAGTGGCCTCGCTTAGGTTGGAAGAAGACTTAGGTTGGAAGAAGAACTTAGTAACTTTGAATGTGACTTTATCGCCAATTTTTAGATTATATTTTCAAATTTTCTCGGTTTTCTAGCTGTGCTGCATGCATATTCCCAAGCAACAAATATTAACCACATGGTTAGACCCACACCAACAATTATCCCAACCGTATATTCTCCTGCTTCCCTTGTAAATCCCAGATATACGATAGGCACAATATCTTTGCATTCGGATTGTCCTGGTTCATATGTTGTTTTATTGACAGGGCACAAATCACATGTGGCCAACCATCCATCGTCAGAAACTCGTGCAATACTACACGGACTGCAATTTTCAGTAGAACCTTCTTCTGGTTTCCCCCCCGTATATCCGAGTTCACAAGGCCAAAAGTGTGTCAATTTTTTATGATTCCCCAATATCCAATGTTGCGTATTTGAACCATATTGTGCGTTTTGATGTTTCGCTTCAGTTTGCGTGTATGAATGCGGTTCTCGCAATCGAGAATCTTTGCCGTATCTAAACGCAGTTGGAGAAGTTTCCCTTAGTTCTACATGTCGACGGTTTGGTATGATCACATTCGAACCAGCAACACCAATATCTTTTCCAATAAAGTCATTTTGATAATCGGGTGCGATGATATAATCCGAACGTATGGGTGCCGTGTAATCAGACCAGGCGAGCAGACTAGGTTTTAGATAATACAACGCGTTTCTAGGAATATTATTAATAGCAATACCTCTGTTAAACGATTCTTCACATTTGGCAGATATACAATCATAGATAATCACAAAAGGTTCGTGCGTATTTTCATACAGTGGATATGTCGAAACAGCTAGTAATGATTTTGACGCTGCGATTGACCGTCCATAAGCTCTATAAGTAGCTGTTCTCAAATTAGGTGGCCCGAGAGGAGATTTGAGGGATGACTCCAACCAATGGACGGTAACGTTCTGCACATTACCGTCCGCATCTTTAATAGGTTTTTCTTTGGGTGAATCGCCAGACGTTTCCCAAGCATAGACTCTGCCATAATTACGCCCTTTCGAATGAATGGAATTTTCCATAAATCGGTTTGTATCGCCTGGAGCGGAGACAAATAGTGACGTTCCTAATTCTTCGACTGGTCCTGTTATCGCAACATCGTAGCCAAATTGTTGCCATTTAAAGTATGGTACAAGAACGGGGTTTAATGGACCACCACCGTAATACCCACCTTTGTAATATGGTAATTGTGGAGGTATGCATTTTTTTTGAAAGTCGTTGATCTCTGTGTCAATTAAATTTGAATTCGGACCATGTTTTAAAAACCCATAGTATTCTTTCCAACTTTTGTAACCCAACCTGCAATCTGTACCATACGGAACGCAACCTGTTTCGTACAATGACCGACATGAGTGGAGCTCATTCCCCGTGTAAACGAATGCATATCCGATGGTGGACGGTATACCTTTGAAATCGGTTGGTACATCCGTTGTATCGAGTTTTCCAGGAGCGCCAGCAACCCAAGTCGAATTTTGCACATCTACTGAGAATCCAAAACGATATACTTTTGTGTATGTATCTTCCTGATGTGCATATGTGGCGTCTTTCCAAGATATTTCATCTCTCATTGGGGCAACTCTTTCGGCAATATTGCTTTCCATGGGTCGCCATAATTTAACAATTCCCGTACCGTTTGCCTCGTGGTTTTCTGGAATCCTATCTGCGTCGGGAAAGCCAAAAACAACCAGTGAACAATCTTGATTGATCGCAACGATTGGTGAATATTCAGTTGTATTGTACTTGTTTTCAGTATCATGAAATCTTACATGTGTACCATCGGATGGTGTGGCGTACAGGGTACATGTATCCGAAATTCTTAACAATGATGGAACGAATTCAACATCGAAGGATTCTTCTCGATATGCACATACACTCACAAATAATAATAATAAAATAATCATTCGTTAAAAATACGTCAATTTAAATACCTATTTTTTCTCACGCATGATGCCGACTTTAATAAACTCTTTTTCCGATTTCTTTGCCTCAATAACCATCTTTTCAAAATTACGCGGGGTAAAATTTAACTGCATCGTTTTCTTCTCAAATTGAAATAAATAATCTCCTTTTTTTAAACCAGCCTCAAAAGCAACTGAATCACCACGCACACTTTCAATATACAGGACACCTTGATTTGTATCCCCCACTTTAATCCCCCAAGATTCTTTTGACGAAAGAGTAACTGTCGTTGGAATACATTTGTTAAAAATTGCAAGGCGTGCATGTTCTAATTCCGCGTCCTTTGATTTGAAACGCAATGTTTTTGCTGTAATTTCGGGTATCGTAACTGTAAAAAGATTTTTTTTTTTCAACAGTCCCAAATATTTGATTATAACTTCTGCAGTAACGTCGCGTGTCTTTCTATCACTTTTTCTGTCTACCTCCCATTGGGCCGACTCGATAATAACGGGCAACGTTGCTGGTGTCTTGTAACCACGGGACTTTTCAAATTCAAGGACAGCAGCATACAAACACGCCGCCGCGAATTGTGCCTTTCCATGGGGCATTTTATAATGATTGTCATCGTCATCGTCAATGTCGTCGTGAACGCTATAGTAAAATTTCTTGCATTTGTGTTGTGCATTTTTAATAATTAATTCTACTGCCATAAAATTAAATTTATCAGCGATCAACTCAATTTTCTTACGTGCAGACCAATAATGACGCTGATGAGATTTAATGCGCTGTGTTCCGATTTGAAGACGTTTTCCTTTTTTCATTAGCGAACAATCGCGTGCACTCATTCCTGGCGTTACGTTCCACATTGATTTATTCGCTTTTTCATCATCTCCCAAATGAAGTGTGCCCATTTTGTTTTGTTTCAATTTTTGTACGGTGCCACATTTGGAACATGTGGAGTGTCCACGTCGTTCGAAATCTAAAAAAAAACGTGAAGGAACTCCACAACGTTCGTTTCCGCAAAAACGCGTGGGGTAAACCTCCGTAATCACCAAATCTTCAGAACAGTCCTTCAAAAATACCATAATGTCTTGTGGAGAATTTTTTTTTGTCACCTGACGTGGACCGACCGAACAAATACGTCCCGTGCCTCGTTGTTGCTGTGAACAGTGTCTAAATGTGTTTGATGTGATTCTGCCGTATTTATTTTTGTACAATTTGCCCTTACGCTTACGAAAGTCGGACACCTTTTCGGATTTCATAATTTCATCTCGCATATTTAATATAATTTGAATAGATAATTTCAATTTAGAATAAGTGTATCCTATTCTAAATTCGAGACTATAAATTACTCTACCTTATAAAAAATTTATGTCCAAAAAGAGAAAGCGCTTTTATCCACCACAGTGTCCACCGCCTCCATTCGGCTTCGATATCTCGGTCTTTTTGAAAAATATAAAGGTTCCCGAACCCATAGGGCATAAAACGCACAACATACAGAACAACATCGTCAAATTTTCAAATGGCCAACCAGTATTCAAATATAAAAACAAAATATATTCGGTCCAAAATCCCACTGGAATGTACGCGATGTTCAATAGTCAACGAGATTTCATGTCAAATTTCCATACAAATCATACCGTTTCACTGTACGCAATGGCACATTCTCTCTTGGCAACATTAACACACGATATTACCATTGATACAAAAGAAACCTCCGTATATCGTCAAATTGATATTTCACAAGCAACTATTAAAAAACGTACGAACAGTACAATCTATCTTAACGCCAAACATCGCGGTCGAACAGTCTTCTTAAAAACCACCGACAACGACGCCATCAAATTAAAATATGTTATTGAAGCCGTCATCCACCGCTTGTTAAAATTGTCAAGTCCTGGATGTGTTCCATCACTGGAATTTGTGGGGATGACACCCGAAAATCACTTAGTGATTTGTTCTGAACAATTGCAAATACCTTCGATTTCGACGTTTGTTCAAACAATGACAATGGGGGCACGGAATAAATCGATTCGATTACGGAAAATGTTGCTCAAAGTTTGTCGAGCGTTTATTATTATCCAGCGTGATGCAAAGTTTACACACCGTGACTGCCACACTGGAAACGTGTATTATGATGAGTCGCGTCAAAAAATTCAGTTCATTGATTTTGATTGGTCTTGCATTTGTCACGATACTTCTGTCATATCTGTCCCGAGATTTTTGTACGATACTACGCGCAAAACATATGGTCACAATAAGTCCGTAGATATGTGCGTTTTTATGCGAAATTTGGGAAGGACGATCCGTGGAGCGCCAGAATTTATCTCACAAATATGGGAACCATTGATGCAACGATACGAAGATGAAACGCGAAACATGGTGGAACGCTTTCGCCAACAAATCGACGCGACTGTCAGTGAGATCGATTATAACAAAGCGTGGATAAAAAAGTACCCCAAAAGCAAAAAATTTACTGACAATGAAAACCAAGTTCTATTGAAAAAAAAGCAGCAGCAAGAACACGATTTAATGTGCGCCATGCAATTGTACAAAATGTCGTCGGAAAAAAAATCTCTTAAAAGCGAATATGCGCACAAATATGGAATAGGGAGATTTAAAAATAATTTCGATTACTACATGGGATACTTTGAATGGGAATCGATGACTCCTAGAGCAATAGAAAAATTTATTTCTAATATTAAGATATAATGTTTATTTTTTTTTAAAATATATAGCAGGGAATTCTTCTTGTGTAACCTCTTTTCCATCCACATCCTCATATGTTTTGCTTGTATCCAAAGGCTTAACAGTGATTGTTCTTCCAGATTCTGACATTGCTATAACTTCAAACTCTTTTGTGGGAAAATGTACCAATTGTGCATATGTTTTAACTGATGAAACAGTATCTCCGATGTTATACGGATGCTTGTAATCAAGTAACAGTGGGAAAGAATTCCCGATATTTTTTTCACCAGGTGAATACGAAACATGATCAAATATTTGTTCATTAATTTCCTGGTCCCCACATTTTTTTAGGTCTTCGCCTTTATATGGTGGAATAATTGTATTCAGACACGAATTCACCACATGTTTGGCCGATTTCATCACATCTCTTCTTTTTCCAGTCGACGGGTCGTACACTATTGCTAACAGAGGATTTGCAACAAAAGCTGTCATTTTAAGCGGAGCAGTCCCAACGATTATGTCTTCAGCAAACTCAAGGCCACTCTTTAAAACATACACAACTGGTTCTGCTACGAATGTTTTTGCCAATTTAAATAAACATCCTGTTATCTCAGCAATGATCGGTACCAATTTGAGCATATTATCTTTTAATTTGTTCCAATCTTTATTTTGACTGAATTTTTTCATACATGTGCTGAATACTTCTGATATATTATTTGCAAGGAATGATATAGCTTGAGCAAGTTTGTCGACACTATATGATACAACAGACATAAATCCACTTGCAATTCCATAGTGTTTGTTAGAAAAAACGGATAACTCTTCAAAAACATCGGCGGCGTGTCCCGATATAAAAAGTTTAGTATCATGGAATGTGTTGTGCACAGTTCTTGACAATGGGCCACCATATTTCGTGTATAATTTTAAAAAGTGGTACAATCGCTTTTTTTCGATTTTGAAGAATCGTTTCTTATTAAAATTTGCGAATTTTTCACGCGCTTTTGCAATTTTTGAACCAGATTTATTCATTTGATTGATTTCTTGTGCCATGAGAAGCGTTTCTAACACTTTTGTATCACCCTCTGTGTTATCCTCTTTAAGTTTCAACTTTGAGAGCGTCACAGCTCTTTTCCACTTTAATTTCCCTGTGTTTTTCAGTTGCTTTTTTTGCTTCAGAAATTCTTCGGAAGCAGCACCATCTTGTGGATTCGGATTTTCAGCTACATATTCTATACTCAAAATATCATCAATTTCACTCATAATTTTACCAGCACCACTCGCCCAATTAAGGGCATTATCGTGTGTTGAAAACCTTAATGTGCTTATACTTTTCCACGCTTCATCGTCAAATGTTTCGTCGCCATCTTCAAAATATTCGCTGTAATCAATTCTACTCAATCTCTGATTAATTCGGTGTAATAAACTGTCATACTCACCATTCTTCTTATCCAATTCATCTTGTTTACTTTTAGAGACAAGTCTTTGTGTTGCCTTTCCTTTTTGAAAAAATCTACTAGTTTGAACATCGTGTTGTCCATCTTTTGACGTTTTAAATCTATCATAACACGCTTTTTCATTACCCGTTCCCGCATGAGCCAATACGCAAATTTCAGCTTTTAATTGGTCGTCAGATTGAAACCGATCAATATACAATTTAGTCGGATCAATGGCAATTTTTTGTGCGCAAAAATTGGCCAAAGAGTCGTGTAACATTGAAACAGACCATTCTTCCTGCATGTCACCTGTAGTTTTCAAGAAATCTTTGTCGTTATGCATCCACAAAGAACGCATGATTGAAAGCAATTTCACACGTTGACGGATAGTGTCGTTGCCCGACACAATTGAACCGTCATTTCTTTTTATAACATTGCTTGGTAAAAAGTTTCCCATAACATGCGCGATCCAACCATTTTTAGCACCATCAAAACTAACGCTATTTCGTGTGACTATCCCGTCCAAACGTCCCGTGCCTTCCAAAACTCCTGGAAGAATTTTAATAGCCCTTCCAGAGACAGGGTCGTTTACCATTCGATAGGACGCCGTGTTCAGAACATTGCCTCCACCATCGACTTCCAATCCAACTCCAGCGTTAAATATGATCGAGCCAGAACAATCAGGAAGAATTGTATGCAATTGGTGGTACATTGTGTTAGCAAGTGTACCACCAAGACTATGACCTGTAAAAATCACTTGGTCAAATCTGTCAGAATCTAGTAGTAGTCTCAATACATGTTGTTCACTATATTTGAATCTTGGTGTTTCTTGAAAAGGAATTCCTAATAATATGCATGCGTCTGAAAGCATCCAATCCCAAAGTGCACTCCCATCCACAAAATCAAATCTTGAACCGCGGAATCCAATTACAAGTGTTCGCAATGGTACGACATCATTTCCTTCAGCAATGTAAATTGCAGTACCTGGTAAAGATAAATCCTCCTGGTATTTTAATTCTCTACCATCTAACATTGTAGTCACAGCTCTTCGCGGACGCAATTCTCCGTTTTTTTCGGTGCAACCAACAGTAGCATTATAGTCGTTAGAACCTGTACCCATGTATGTTTCGTTTGTGACAAATAAAGCAAAGTCATGTTCAGGTCGGGTATGAGCAAACCCCATACCGTCTTGATATGGTTCAGCATCATGTCTCAAACTATAATCGGCATTACTATACATATATGTCAGGAGGCCCTCTTCACACTTCTTTCCTTTAGCATCACAACGGAAAGTTCTGTCTGTATGAACGTGCAAATTTGTCTGTTTCGATTCGAAAAAATCCACAACAGCTTTCTTAAACGCCGTGGCCTCATCCTTTTCAACTAGCCTAGCAGATTTGATAAGACCAACTTTGGATGCAATAAAAGTTCCCAAGCCTTCAGAGGATTCGAAATCTGACATTTTCGTTTTACATTGTCTTATTGACATCTCCGTACACCCTCCAAAAGGATGTACTTCTTGATACAAATCCAAATGGTCACTTTTGGACTTACTTGTGGGTTTTGGCATGCTCATTACAGGGTGTTGCGGAACATAATCTTGCTCAGCTAACCCTTCCACCTTTTCTTCTCTTGTAAATACAGACATTTTAACAAATTTTGTTTTACAGTATTTATAGTGTCATTTGTAAACCATTCTAACAAATATTATTAAATAAATCAACTATATATAAGTATTATATAAAAAAATTATGTATCGACAATTACTACCTTCAGAATTCAAACATTCGTGGTTCGAAACGTTTAATACGTACTCGAAACAACTCAAAAACGCTATAGAATCAATTAAACACATATACAAAACCACAGAACATACGCTCATGTCAGTAGACGTATCCAAAAAACAATGTTCAATATGTTTTGAATTATTACAGGGACAGACTATTTCGTGTTGCTATTGCGGTCACTACTTTCATACTATATGTATTCACAAATGGTTAAAAAAACACGAAACATGTCCATATTGTCGTTCCAAATGTAAAAAAATTGCCGAAAATGAACAAATAAAAGAAGCACTGGACGTGATGGACGATGACCACTTATCTGCGTGGAATAAATGTGAACCTATTGATATCATACAAGCCATTGGGATGTTAAAGCTGTACGGAAGGTCAACTGGAACATATAGCTCAGCATTTGACAGTCTCGTATTACAAATGCGTCAACAAAATATCCAAGGTCCACTTTTATTACACGAAATACTTCAAAAATCTATAAAAAATAAGATGTCACTATTGGGAGCATTCATGTCTCCTTGGGGTCGTTGGTTATCAAAGGACATTATAAACATTGCCGATAACAATGGTAAAACTCCTCTATATATTGCGGTACAACAAGGCGATGTTGAAGTTGTCAAAATACTACTGACTAATAACACAGAAATTTATCAAAAAGATTTGAAAGAACCCATGGTTGTGGCATATGAAAATCATCCTAAAATATTCATACTACTATATCGAATTTGGAGTTTAAGAATGGCCCGCTACGAAGACAACGAAAATATTGGTGATTTACAAAAATGTTTTAATAAATACGTTGTAGACACAAAAACACCAGTTTCTATATAATTGCCACAAAATAAATACGTTGTGACATCTTTGGTATAAATTTTTCTTTCAAAATTTATTCCAGTAATTGGAGATTGTGGTTGTACAGATAACAACCAAATAACATGGAACGAAATTCATTACATATTGGGTGAACAACTAGCCAGAAGACCATTCAATTTAATTTGATTGCTTTCTTGTTTCACAACAATTTCATCATATTGTTTTCCCAACTGTTTAAACTTATCGATTTCATATTCGTTTCGTAAAATTGTTCGAATAATGCGTTTTATTGCCCTATCTTCTTGCACAGATTCGGCCCAATCGACATCTTCCTGCATATCTACAACATCCCCACCCTTTGTAACAAGCGCAAACAACAAATCAGAATACCTACGAAGTTTTGCTGCAAGAACAGGGTCTTCCCCAGACCGTTCTAATTGTTCAATGTGAAATTGTAAACCCCAATGTTTTACGTCCGTATAATTCAGCTCAGCGCGAATCGATTCGACTTGTTTTGCCAATACGTCTGTCGCATGTATTTCAGTCGCAAGAGTTTGCTTTAAATCTTCGAGCAAAGAGGGTCGCTTCGTTTCGGTGCGTACAACTTGGCGCAATTCTAGCACACGTTTGTGTAGTTGGTTGTAGTGTGCCTGTTTAAGTTCTTGTTCCATACCATTCTGAATATGTTCTATGTGATCACGAAGTCCACTTGTTAGACCTCTTTTTTTGTTGTGTTTTTTTTGTTTGTAAAATGATTTGCAATTTTCCAGGCGCTGACCAATATGGTCGGTGTTACACGTAGGTATGTTTTGCAGTTCTACACGTTCCCTTCTAACCACTTCACGCCGTATATCTACCATATTTTGTTGGAAGAGTTCATCCATAAATTGTTTACGAAACATTTTTTAATAAATTATCTGTGTGTGTTTATACAGTTTAAATTTAAAATAGAAAAATTTAAAATAGAAAAATTCAAAATAGAAAAATTCAAAATAATAAAAATTCTTAACGTTTTTATATTGCCAGATGAAACAGGCATTATAAATACACACTATATACAAATGATTTTGTCGGCGAAAGGCGGTCGTCGCGCAAAAAAATGCTTGAACGAGCCTACAGAGATTGGTTTACACACCATAATACCAGCGAAACCGAACTTGGTCAATGGACTTATGGCGGAGGGACTCACCTATTTAGAATAGTTTTATTCCAAAAACAAACACTCCGCACTCTCTGTACCACTCTGTAAGTGCGCAGTCTTGTATCTCACTACAGACCTCACCCATACCTCGACAACCAATGCCAAAGGTATCCAAATCGCATTTGCAATCGTTTGGTAGCCACAAACAGTCCTCTCATGACCGCACAGGAAAAATCAAGTCGATCTGCGCACTACCAAAGCGCGTCAAACCTTTTCCTCTTTTTAAGAATCGGGTTTTCCAGTATGGACCATCCCTTGCCGTTTCCAATTCTGGCCCGTCTCGTACTCTTGTCTACTACCCCTTGGGTTCGGGCAAGACATTGGCCTCGTTGCATGCCGCCACCAGTTTTTTGGCCCAGTACCCGGACGGTGAAATTTTGGTGCTCACGACCAAAGCCAATGTCGAGACGACTTGGCGAGAGAACATCGACTTGTACATCAACACATGGAGTCAGTGCAGTGACTTTAATCCCGAACACGCTGGTGTGTTGAATGGGTTGGACACGGTGGTTAACATTGATTGGTGGTTCTCTGCCCAGAACAAACCGGTGGCCCACTACAACCGATTGATCCGTCTGTTGACCGTGGCCGGCGAGACCCGTGCCAATTGCATTTGTTTGACCGTTGACGAACTTGTTCAGCGCGCGGTGTTGCACCTACGACGCATCACGCCTCAGGGCGGTGGCTATTTGAAATTGAAGACCGAACTGCGTCGTTTTCGTAAAATGCAGTGCAAAACCTTGCGTCGGGCATTGCGGCAGCAGGGGGTACGTTTGTCGAGCGAACGGTCACTCGGACAACTCCGAAGAGAATGCGTCAAACACCAAGTCGTCACCAACCAAACCATGATGGAACAGGTGGCTCCTCGCTGTCCTTATTTGTTGATTGTGGACGAATGCCAAGAGTACTTGCAACACAGTGCACAAACGGCATTGGTTTTGCAGTTGGCGCACTGTGCGACTCGGAGTCTAATGCTGTCGGCAACTCCAATCCATGCGGCGGAAAACACCCGCGGCTTACAACGGTTGCTGGGCGGGGCGCGAAACTGGGAGCAAAAGATTTTGCACACCGACCGTGTACAAATGAACGTACAGGTGCAGGAACACACCAGACAGGTACCAATGACGGCGCAAGAGTGGAAAGCACATCAAAGTTCCAAGGCGCGCTGGTGCGGCCAGGTTCGGAATGCCTACCTGTGCAAATCTCGTCAGCTCTGTAATAACAACAGCAAGTGGCACGCCATGGCGACACAAATCCGACGCGAGCAAGCACAAGGTTCGGGAGTGAACCGAATTGTGGTCTACTCTTATTTTTTGGCCTGTGGTGTGGAAGGATTTCAGCAATTTCTTCGGACGCACTGTCGGGACTTGTCCTGTTCCGTATTGGGAGAAAATCAGGAAGCACTGGAATGGTTCAATTCTTCCAAGGAGGACACCCGTATTTTGTTGCTGTCCAGCCGCAGTGGGAAGGGAATCTCGTTGAAAAATGTCTCGTCCTTTCATCTGATGGAACCACAATGGTCAGCAGCGGAGGAAGAGCAAGCCATTGGGCGTGCCACCCGCACTGGTTCCCATCCCATCCCAGGTTCGGTGGTACAGGTGTACCGGTGGGTCAGCACATCGCCGACCCATCTCAAATCGACGGATCAACACATGCAAACCACCAGAGAAGTCAAGAGACTCGGCACACTGGCACTGCTCCATCAGTGGCGGGAGATGGGTAGACGACATTTGAAAAAGTTGCTGTACAATATACAAGACCAATAAATTTGTACACAGAAGACCAATACATTTATACATATTTACTGTTTATGAAGATGGTCCGGCTGTTGATCAACAACGTCAATGTATTTCTGACCAGAACAAGGATTTTGGTTTTCATTACGCGGGAAGGAACTGGACTGTTTATTGTTTTATGTAGGTCTTTAAAATCCCAACAAATCAAAAAAATCCCAACAAAATCAATTATTTTTAGTTGAACATGTAGTACAATAAAACGTACGTTGGTATTTAGGTTTAGTTATTTCAAACATGCATGGAAGCTGTGGCGACATATTTTGCTCTTTCAATTTTTAAACCAATATTCAAATGTATTGGTATTACTGGAAAAGATTTGCACAAAAAACACAAACCAGAAATACCCGAAGCAATGGGTCTAATTGCAGGTCTCGTTCTTTGCATGTTTATGACCCATGGTCCTGTTTTTTATTGTATATTGATAGGTCTTTGGATCGGCGCATTAGACGACATCCTCGATATTAAATGGAAAACAAAACTTATTATGAGCGCATTTATATACATACCACTGTATCAACAGAATACAACAATACTATTCTTAGGATATGTTATAGAATTAGGAATTTTCTACCATGTGTATATTATTCTGTGGTGTATATGGTGTGGAAATTCCATTAATATTTATGCAGGAATCAATGGCTTAGAATCTGGCCAATGTTTAATCATTGCGTGTGGTCTGTATTTTGTTGTCCCCTGTATATTTGGCTATATATGTGTGTGTTCAGTATTATTTTATTTCAATTGGTTTCCAGCTTCCATATTTGTGGGAGATTCTTGGTGTTATTTGTCAGGTGCGTTTTTTGTAGCGGTTGCGCAACACGAGACAGAAATGTTGGCTATCATGATGCTTCCGCAAATTGTAAATACTTTATTTTCACTACCAGAGTTATTGGGCGAATGTCCGCGGCACAGAATGCCCAAATATGATGTTAAGAATAATCTCCTATTACCTTCTGGCAACGGGACATTGTTGAATAATATTCTTCGTCTTTATGGACCAATGTCCGAAGTAAATTTGTGTTCAGTTGCACTAACCTTACAAGGTTTGTGTGTAGTCAGTGCATTATTATTAAAATCCTACTAATTTAGAATAGAACTATATATTACTCCTTCTATTTAAACAATGCAATCTTTTGAAGATACACAATGGGTAGTAACTACGCATGAAGAGGATTATAAAGGCAATACGGTTGCGTATTTCGTCGTATCTGATTGGAATATCCCGTTCACGTACGAATCGTGGGCTGCGAACCTGGGGTTTGCTGCAGGTGGACCAACAACAATTTACGAACATTGTGCCAAGAAATTGACTCGCCCTGAATGTAAAACTTTGGTAGAAGAATCGGCAACCAGATTATATATCGAACCAGGAATGGTCGAACCCTTTGAGAAAATGGCGTCGTTTTACTTTTTGCGTTTATTGGCGGGTATAGACTACAAAATGGTGTGGAAAGAATGGGACAAGATTCGGATCCCAACCAGTCTACTCAAAGACGAAATTTTTTGCTTATGTGTTGTCGCACTACACCCTGTTTTATACGGCAAACTACACCCAATTGGACGTAACTATCGACGAGTTTGTTTAGAAGCGATTGTCTTATGGAATTTAAAGTCATTCTCCTTGATGCAATTCGCTCATCCAAATTCGATGCATATATTCCGTGGCCGCACAATAGATATGAATACCGTGGGTACACATTTACAAACGCACACGGAAGGGAATTATTGGGTATTTAACGACATATCAGTAGTTCTCAAAGCTGTAGGAAAACCAGGAGCGCGCCAATGGTCAGAGTTGGAATTTTGTGGACCACAAGCTGTGCAATATATTATGAGACAACGCACTAAATATGGTAGCTCGAATTCAGCATTAGAACCATACATTAAAAAGAATAAATATATCTTGTAAAAAAAGTAGATGTGTCTACGTCCAATCAAGACACTCTAAAATCAGTGTTCATAAAACACATAGGTTCAGGCAGCATACAGTGTGGCATATGTTTCATGATTTGTCACTGTGTTCAATTGACTTACATTGTGCGACAACGCAAGTTGTTTTAAGAGACACAGTGGCCGAACTCTCGATGCTTGCAATGGGCAAAGAGTTCTCAGCATATCACAACCACACATACTTCCACAATTCCTCTCCGTGAACTCCGTCGTTGGCATTGAAATAGAGTGCATCATTGAACACGGTTAGACCCCACGGTTCACTGCCACCACTTCCATCAACGATATCAACAACCATACCCCAGACACTATTTTCAGGTTCTGAAAATGTCTTCTTCCACAATTTAAATCCGTCTGATCCGTCTGCGTTCCCCCACAATTCAAATCCGGTAGGGGAGTCTGGGGCACTGAAATAGAGTTCATTAATTTCATACTTCCACAATTCTCGTCCGTGAACTCCGTCGTCGGCAGTGAAATAGAGTGCATCCTTGAACACGGTTAGGTCTCTGGGAACAGATATATCAGCAACCATAGTTGGAGGATTAGTTCCATCATACTTCCACAATTCATATCCGTTAGTTCCGTCGTTGGCACTGAAATAGAGTGCATCCTTGAACACGGTTAGGTATCTGGGAAGAGAGTGTCCACCGTCATTTATATCAGCAACCATAGTTGGAGGATTAGTTCCATCATACTTCCACAATTCTAATCCGTTAGTTCCGTCGTTGGCAGTGAAATAGAGTTCATTATTGAACACCATTAGGTCTTCATTGAACAGACTGTTGCCATTAGGATTAGCAACCATACTTGGAGCATTAGTTCCATCATACTTCCACAATTCTCTGCCAGTTCCGTCGTCGGCAGTGAAATAGAGTTCATTATTGAACTCGGTTAGATATGCGGGATTACTGTTGCCATTAGGATTGATATCATCAACCGTAGTTGGAGCATTAGTTCCATCATACTTCCACAATTCTCTGCCAGTTCCATCATACGGGTCGGCACTGAAATAGAGTGAACCTTGGAAAACGGTCATGTCCCAGGGATGATTTTTTTTAAGATTGATATCAGCAACCATACTTGCATTAGTTCCATCATACTTCCATAATTGGATGCCGTAACCGCCGTCGGCAGTGAAATAGAGTGCATCCTTGAACCCGGTTAGATATCCGGGATTACTGCCGGCAATTCCAGGATTGATATCAGCAACCATACTTGCACTAGTTCCATCATACTTCCACAATTCTTGTCCGTTATTTCCGTCTGTGGCACTGAAATAGAGTGCATCCTTGAACTCGGTTAGAAATCGCGGGGCGAAATCGTTGGTAGGATTGATATTTGTGTGTAACAAGTAAGGTGTCATATATCTGTTGTGTACACACTGCCCCACTGAACCATCCCATTTTAGTCCACGACCACATAAGGTCATGGTACCGTTTGGATTGCAATCACCAGCATTGTTAAACCTGTTTTTAATCTCTGTG
>Ga0209091_10000272_pt1 | contig 51059 bp, 36 predicted proteins | sample ArcticOcean_MG_C_6_FD_187438 | JGI IMG/M metagenome (GOLD analysis project Ga0209091, IMG submission 187438) | Marine microbial communities from western Arctic Ocean - ArcticOcean_MG_CB8_128 (SPAdes) (version 2) | ecosystem: Environmental > Aquatic > Marine > Oceanic | place: Arctic Ocean...
GCAAGAAGTGGATCCATTGCATTTACTTCTGCAATAGTATATTGCAGTTCGTCTTCTTGTAAGTTTTCTTTTCTGTTTTCGTGTTTAAATGCCATAATAGTTTTTAGCTTCCGTCATGGTTTCTGTGTCTGTTGAATGGATCAATGATTGGATTACTCGTCCACGTATTAACTGTATTTGTTAAGGTACCTGTTGCGGTTAGTGCAGCCCAAGAATCATTCGTGGATTTAAGTCCAATTCGGATATACTCATCTATATTTGCAAAAACCCTGTTACTCGCGAGTGAAGCGCTGCCGCTGAGATTGCCACATTGTGTACCCACCCAAACGTAAAGATATCTTTGATTATCATTATCTGGACCACTTATTGAAAAACTCGAGTGAGTGTAAGTAAACTTGGTATTTGGAAACACAGGATTTACTGAGCCATAGCCGACATCCAGCGAGGCGGAGCTCTTTTGTTGAGTTTGATTTTGTAAATCAAGCAAGGAGGTAGAATCTGTTTGTGACCATGTTGCTCGTAGAGTTATAAGGAATTTCGTTTCACCCCCGTCAGTCTGGCTTCCAAATCGTGCGATGTGTTCGAGGCCGTCTTTTCCAATAATTCCTCCAGTGAAACCAGCGTTGTTGTTATTTGCGACTGTTGTGGAAGAAGAAGATGTGCCACCCGTAACAGTATCTGCTGTCGTAAACACGGTTGCTCCAACTTGTTCATATTCAATAAAGTCTGTAGTCACAGTACCGGTACTGTGGGCTTCTGTAATTGTAAATGTATCTGTAATAGTTCCACTCGCAAGTGAAGAACTTCCACTAATTGATTCTCCAATTACAAATCCAGTTTTATCTGCAACTTTGATTTTACATCTACCAATAAGATCGATCTCAAAAGGAAGATTATATAATTGCAATTTTGAGATATTTGTTGGATGAGTTACATAATCATTTGCATCTAATTTGAGAAAGTGCATGACTGGCGGGGAATCGACGTTGTAATTACTAATTAACGTGCCTGGCTGAGTATTACGGGGTGATTCATCCCTTCGAGAGAAAGCGGTTGTGTATATCACGCCGCCAGCGTCATTAAGGACGGTACCATCGGACGGTGTTAAGTAGTTGTACAATTCGGGTTTAACATTTGATGCGCTGCCCCAGGTTGATACCGTTTTCGTGTTTATAATTCCATACGTGCCATCAGTATCCACTATTTGGGTACTGCTAGCCATCATGCCGTTATTGAAATTTATGCTGTGGCCAGACGATGAAGTAATTGTACCAGTAGGTATTGCTTGTAGTATCTCGATTGGATTAGCGGGAGCCCAATACATTCTAGCGCATAGAGGAACATGGCCACGATTTACTTGGCCAAGCGTGCCGTAGGAGTCGTGTGTCCAGGTATGGGTATCATATACTGGGCGATACTTGATCAGAGTGATTCTGACTACTAGAGGTAAAGGATCGTAATTTGATCCGCTTGTATTTTTCATTAAAACACAAATATCGCCAACTGCAAATCCATCCATGGAACCAGAAACGCTGGAGGTGGCTGGATCATGCGTTATATTTGCATTAGGGTTCAACGGGTTACCAGTTTCGGGATGGGTCGCGGGGAAAGTGAACACTCCGCCGCCTGTGAGGCCGCGCACGTCGGTGCGGAAACCAGTATTTTCAATCCCTCCAGAATATCCTGTCCAATTAATATCTTGATAAGCATTTGCTATAGCATTACTTGGAACAGTTCCTATTTCAAGTTTACCACCTGCAATTTTAAGTGTTTCATCGTCAACATCAATCTTAATTTTACCATTCGTATCAGTTGTTAATCCTCCTAGACTTTCGTCGTAACTAATCATATTACCAGTAACAATATTGTTACGAGCTACAAGAGTATTCACTACCGCTGTTCCAGAAGGAGCATGGAATATAAATCCTTTAGTGCCTAGATTAAAAGTATAAGTACCACTTCCATCAGGGCCTGTGATTTGTCCATCAAAGCCTCCATCAAGAGTTCCTTTTAAAGAAAGGTTATCAGATGTTATCGATGCAGATGTAATCGAGTTGGATATAACGGATCCGGTCGAAATTGAATTATTAGCAATATGAATTGCAGTAACACCGCCTGCTGCAACTTGGTGAGCAGTCACTGCGTTGGCTGCTATTTGAGTTGCTGTAATAGAACATGCGTCAAGTGTAATTGTACCAATTCTATTTGCACTAAGAGTACCTGTTGTTATTTGGTCTGCACTTAGAGAAAACGTTGAAATGGTTTGTGCAGTTATGTGATTTGCATTAACAGCGTCTGCAGATATTTGTTTTCCAGTAATTGAATTGGCTGCTATTTGTGTCGCTGTAACACTGTTAGCTAAGATATTATCTGCAGTAACAACATTAGCCCCAAGCATCGACGAGTTGATTACTATCGAGTTTAATACTTGTGTTGTAATAGCATTTGTATCAATATTAGCTGCAGTAACAGTTATAGCATCAATCGTGGCGGTTGAAATTGAATTTGCAGTAATAGAATTTGATGCAATTATACGTGCTGTTACTGAATTGCCTGAGAATTTATTAGTAGTAATTGAATTAACCGCTACGATATCTTGGCCAACCCAACTAGTTGAGCCTGTTGATGTTGCGCGATAAAGTTGAGTTGATTCTGTATCAACCCAAAGATCACCAACTGTAGTTGCGCTTGGAGCAGTAGCTTGTGAAAATGTTTTTACCTTAGCAGCTGCTAAGGTATTAGCGGCGTCTGCGTCGGTCTGAGCGGCCGCGGTCGCAGCAGTCGTAGAAGCACCAATACTACTTGGTGTTATACTACTAGCAACGGTTGATGCCAATGAACTTGTTAAACCGGCCGAAGCTTCAGACGCTCCAACTGAATTTTCTGCTAGTTGAGCTGCACCAATTGAATCAGTAAAAAGCAGATTAGATAACGTTATTCTTTTAGTTGTCCCTCCTGCTATTACAGGGATGATGATAGTGCCATCTGCTGCTGTTGCTTCGTCTAGTGCGGATATTTTTACTTCAGCCATAATTTTTAGTTCCTTTTGTTATATGTTTATTTATAATAGGAACAACCTTGAATCTCGTATAAATACAATTATGCTGTTGTCAGATTATAATAAAAACGAAAAGGTTTCAAGAAATGTTGCGTCAAACAGACTTTACTCAGACATACCTTTATCGTTTGCGATTCATCCTAACACTAAGGATATTCGACCTATTACCGACATCGCAGCTGTGAGACAAGCAGTGAAAGTTTTAGTATTATCAAACTATGTAGATAGACCGTTTCATCCTGAACTTGGTGGAAATGTTACAGCGTACCTTTTTGAAAGTACAAATAAATTTACCGCCATCGCGCTAAGGGATGAAATCACACGTCTTTTAAGAAAAAATGAGCCAAGAATCAGTAATACTGAAGTGCAGATTGAAGTAAACGATGCGCAAAATAGAATATTAGTTACTATTCTTTTTACAATTAACTCATCTAACACAAATACAGAGGTTTCGTTTTTCCTCAATAGAATAAGATAATATGAAACAGTTTAACGTTACAGAATTAGATTTCGACGAAATTAAAAATGCAATTAAAGCATATTACAAAAGGGCAGATTCTACCTTTAGTGATTTTGACTATGAAGGTTCTGGTCTTAATCTGATTTTAGATATACTTGCGTATAACACACACTATAATGCTATCTTAGCTCACTTAGCCGCGAATGAAGGATTTATCGCGTCTGCGCAATTAAGAAAAAACGTAGTAGCCCGTGCAAAAACACTTGGATACATTCCTCATAGTGTAAGTGCTTCTCGCATATCTCTTGCACTCACGAATGTAGATCAAAGCATTTTATCTATTCCAACAGGAACTACTTTTACTACGACCGACACATTAAGTGGTACGACATATTCGTTTGTGAATATAAGTGAGGTTGGTACTCCTACTGTTCCATTTGAAGTTTTTCAAGGTACTTTGAAAACTCGTAGTTTTGTTTTTGATAGCCAGGCAGAAAATTTAAAATTTGAAATACCTGATGAAAGCATAGATATAACTAAGCTTACAGTAAGTAGCTTTCCAAATGCTAATTCTACACAGCAAGAAACATACTCTAAGTTCTCAGAACTAGCAGGGCTTGATGGAGATTCTTTAGTGTATTTTATCAGCGAGAATCCCAATGGCAAATACGAAGTTAGCTTTGGAGATGATATCATTGGTTCAAAGCCTTCGGCTGGAAGTATAATTAAAATTCAATATTTAGTAACTGACGGAATAGACGCTAATGGCTTATCAGCATTTACAACCACAGATTCTTTGTTTGATAGCGTTGCAAGTAAACCAATCATCACTCCATCGGGCACATCAACTGGTGGAGGTAGTAAAGAAACGATTGAAAGTATTCGTGCCAATGCACCTTTAAATTATCTTGCACAAAATAGGGCAGTTACACCTGATGACTATGTAGCGCTCGTGCGAAATAATGTCAACGCCTCGGCAGTGTCTGTTTGGGGAGGTGAAGATAACGCTGAACCCGAGTACGGTAGCGTTTTTATATCAATAAAACCTACGAATGGTGAAACATTATCTAACGCAGAAAAGGCTGCGCTTCTACCGGTTTTAAATAGGAAAGGCGTTCTTACTGTAAAACCAAAAATAGTAGATCCATCTTATGTATACCTTTATTTTGATGTATTTACAAAATTCAATTCTACTCTTACTGATGCTGGTGAAGCAGGTATAAGTTCATTAATAAGAAATGGTTTAACTACATACAATAGCGCTTATCTTTCAGACTTCGAAGGCGTGTTTAGAAATTCACAACTATTGACTTATCTTGTAAATTTAGACACATCGATTTTGAGCGCAACATTAAGATTAAAGGCGTATAAAAAATTCACAGCCACTACTCTTAACACCGGCCAATATAAAATTAATTTTAATTTCGCGTTAGAAGAACCTGGCGATTCAACGGCTTCGTCAATATCGACAAGTGCGTTTACAATTAATAATATTAAACATTATTTAGCAGATGAGCCATCTACTACACCGCACTTAAGAAACATATATCGGTATATCATTGACACTAATACAAAAATAAATATTATGGAAAAACGTAATGTTGGAACTATAGACACTCTAAGAGGTATAGTTACAATTGATGATTTTGATATTGATGCTGATGCTGAAATTTCTATTTTTGTAAAACCTGCATCGGCCGATATAGCTCCTTCAAGGAATGAAATAATAGAAATTGACGCAGGTGCGCATACAGTTATTAGCTCACAAATAGATTCTATCGCAACAGCTGGATCAACTGGAGCGATTGGTTATACCACAATATCAAGAGACGCATAATGTCACATTACCATAAAGCAACTTTCAATCCTTCTAGTCACGAGCGAGAAAAAGTAAGAGAAATTTTTCCTCAATACTTAGAGGAAAACGCAGAGAATCTTATTTCTTTTATTGAAGAATACTACACCTATTTAAATAGAGATGGTTATCCTTCTTACGAATTAGAACACATCATATCTGAAAATGATATAGATGCAACTTCAGCTAAGTACTTAGACGCAATTCAAAACGAGATTGCTAAAATCGTTCCTCAATCGCGAGTGGTTGATAGGAATACGCTTTATGCGCGTATAGTGCATTTCTATAAAACTAAAGGGACTATTGAAAGTGTAAATACCTTTTTTAAACTATTCTTTGATGACGATCCTAGTGTATATACACCAGGCCAAGACTTATTAAAATTGTCTTCGGGAAATTTTGTAATTGATACTAAACACTGGATTACTAGCAACGTATTACACCGTTCAACGCGCGATGAGTTATTTACAGATTCAGGATTATCTATTGGCGTACTGAATCAACCTATATTTGGTAAAGATTTCGAAATAAACTTTACAGCGCAGTTAAGTTCGACTCAGCCTGCAAGCAGAACATATTTACTTAGTACAAAAAATCCTTTAGCAAATCCGTATGTAACAATAAGTGGAACTACAGAGTTGCATGGGCCAGGAACAATTGATATTTTCAAAGATTCAACTGGAACTGGAATACTATTTCAGCAATCAGAATCGAGGAAGGTGACCACACTAAATTCGTCTGAAAGTGCAATCGCATATTTGTCTGGTGATGATGATATATACGACGATAAGTGGCACAACATAAGTTTATCGTATAAAGAAAACGACGACGATATTACATTAGAGGTAAGTGGCAGCGATATAGTTGTATCTGAAAGTGGCGATGTCGGGGTAGACGGTACATACTTTCCAGAAGCATCAACGGGAAATTTTATAAAGACCGGCACCGTGACTGAAGTAGTGGTTAGTGGTGAAGGCGCATCAGCTGGCGGCATATATAATGGAACATACGTTTATGATTCGACCGAAGAGGTTTGGTACAATACCACAAACACATCTGCGACGGTAGGCTATCAGGGATATTTCTACTTTAACGCTACAGCAAGTAGATGGCAATTTGCTAATTCGGCTGTCGCGGCGAAAACGATAGCAGATACCGCCATATACGCTTTTTTAAATCCGAGTATGTCTGAAGCCACAGGGTTTTGGACAGTCGATACAAATTCTAATTGGACATCCTCGGGCGGTTCCGGTACTGGCTTCGCCGACAGCGCTGAAGACATGTCTTTTGCCACTGACGCGCTTAAGACTGGTTGGTATAGATCATTAGAAAACTCAGGTAAAGCATTTTCGGTTCGATCAGATAATTTGATAACGGGTGAACAATACATGGTCTCATCTCAAGGCCTTACCAGTTTGCAGGATTGGGATACAATTGGAGCCGCTTCCGCGAATCCAAGCGCGGGTGATACATTTACATACAATGGTGCAACTGGGAATCAATACCTGACGGTCGCGGCCCACGGCTTCGTAGAACACTATGTAAAACATTGGCATTACCGCGAATATACCAGTGCAACAGCTTACACCGTCAAATTCCGGCACGCGTTAGTAGATGATTTACATGTTGGAAGTGGAGCGACTGTTACGGTGGCCTATAGAGCATTAGAAGGCGAAGCTGATATTACTCGACAAGGCGGTTCTTCTGGTACACCGAGGGCAGATATTGCAAGTATCGTAAAGCTTCCCTTTATAAACGCCGTAACAGGAGAATCTAAACAAACCGCGACGATAGTAGTTAAGGTAGATAACGTAGAAAAGCTAAGGACTAACATTCCAAATAATGGCGGATACTCTTTAGCAACCGAATCTCTTTCTATATTTTCGAAAAATAGATCTGCAAATACTTCTAATGATACCCGTGGTTCTATCACAGCGTTTAGTGTTGAAAACGCTTTTTCTAATGGTTTTGATTATAGATTTACTAAAAGCGATGCGTTGTCATTATCAACATTAGTAGATTTTAGTCCTAATTCTAATACTGGTAATATAACTTTAAATACTTCAGGTAGCGATTACACATCTGCTACTGCGCCTACCGTAACTGAAATCGCTTCATTTACGCTTTTAAACTTTTTGCCTGGATTAGATTCTCCTAACGGCGTGTACACAAAAAGTGGTACCGGAATAGCTGAGACGTGGACAGGGCCGAATGGTCACAAATTTGTTATTGAAGCTGAAGGAGGAGTTTACAATTGGCGTTTTTACGACGTAGACGATAATAATCCAAATATAGTATCGTCAGTAAATGCGGCGGGAGCGACAACACTAGCGAAACCTTGGGAGATCGTAACAGAGTGGAATCCTTTCTTACCTCCATCAACTGTGTTGGAAGTTAACATACAAGATAAATGGAAATGGAGCGACAGCGCAACATCTTTAGGCGTTAAGCCTTCTAATTACCAACCTTTGCCTACTGTAGAATCTTATAAAGATGATACGAATGGGTTTTTATCCTCAGACAAAAAAATACAAGACTCAGAATTTTGGCAAGATTTTAGTTACGAAATTCGGACGAAGATCGAAGGATCTAAATGGAAAGATTCTTTCAATAGGTTAGTACATCCTGCCGGTTTAAAATTCTTTGTTAAGTTGTTGCTTGAATCTTCCGCGACTGGAAATTGGGATAAAGTAGAAACTTACATAGGTAGTTTTGAAAACGAAGATGCATGGTTATTTAATCTTCTTCCGCCCGCATTAAGAACACTTAATTCTTATGAAGGAACACACACACCTCGCTATCAGCCAGGGTGGTTATCATCTTTAATCTCTCTCTTCGTACAAGCTTTTGCTAATATATCACAGCGAGGATTTTTCAACGGTGTAAATTATCGTGATGGACAAGACGTTGCATCTTCAAGTTTTGTAAACAAGTTAAGAATACCTTCGAATAACGTTGAGCTTAAAAACAATTACGCGAATGGCATAGTGCAAGAACCAGTGAATTCTTCTTTAAGAAAATTTGCAACTTTCACTAAAGTGTTGAATGGATTTACTGCAACTTCCGGATCACTTGGATCTGGTTTTAGTTTTGCGGGTTTCCCTTTATCGCAACCTATGCGAGCTGGTGATTCAATTAAAATAGGATACTCATTTACACGAGGATCTGGAACTAATAAAACTTACGTAGGTTTACTAAAAGGCGCTAACGACATAGGCAGATTTGGTGAAATTTCTATTAACACAAATTCTCCTTCAACATATTTTACAAGTAATACCAGTCTGCTGGTAAACGCGAGTGATGGTGTAAAAGAAATAACTTTAACAGCAATAGAAGACGGTTGTAGATTTGTTGGATTCTTGGTAAACAATACGGACGCAGCTAGTCAGCTAATTCAAATAACTGACTTTACTGTAATTACACCTCCTGGCGAATCGACTTATGATTATTATAGAAACTCTCGACAAATCGCTACGAGCGAGGTAGTACCAACAACTTCGCCTGTAGACCCTCCACAATCAAGAGCGGAGTATGTTTATAACAGCTATTTAGGAACTCCTACACGAAATCCAGACTTTTGGATTGATCCTCGCGAAATGAGAAGGACAGGATATTTAGAAAACGAAATTGGTAATTTTGTTCTTGACTTCGACGCAGCGCTTGCATCTACAGAATACAATAGAGCTGGATTATCAAATCCTCACAGTTCAATTATAACTGTTCCAGGCATAGAAGAATCAGGAGGAAACGAAAATGGTAATGAGAGAATAGAATTTTTTGGAAGAGGTGGACCATTGAGTGAAGGAGGTTATGATAATATCGTGCACTTAAACGTTACTGTTGTAGATGTAAATGAAGATATTAATTTTAGCGGTGATGAGAGTGGGATTGCTGTTAGTGGTAGCCAATTTCTTGCATTAAACCGAACATATACTAAAGTTTCTGATACTTTATGGACGAACACTGCGGGCTCTAGCAATAAAACATTAGCATTCGGTAATGTTTCAGGATTAACAACCTATGGACCAAGTGAAATAATTGATGGTCAAGAGTATGAAATTGTTACACTTGGAACTACTAATTGGACTACTTATGGTGCTGATGCTACTCCTGTATACGGTGAAATATTTACTGCAGCTAATTCTGTTAACAATGATATAACTACTGGTACAGTAAAACACCGACCAAAGGTTTGGCATCTTAACGATCTTTCTGGTCCTTACGTCCGATATGTAGATGCTAATGTTGACACTTACCACGAAAGCGGAGCGGCGAAAGGAAGTAATCGCCAAGGAGTAGTTGCTGCAGCAGATATAATTAATCTGAACTGGATCAATCATGCGACTGGTACAAGTGCAGATAATAAATTTGCAATAAACGGAAATCAGACATTTGATTTCAAATTCCACCAAGGAACTAAATATATATTTGATGTAAGTGATTCTAGTAATTCAGGTCACCCAATGAGATTTTCATTAACCAATTCAACAACCATGCTTGATAGCAAATACATAAGTACAAATGGAACAGAAGGATCTCATGGTTCAGATGGAACACCTGCAACTGTAACGTTAACAGCAAGATTTGACAATGGATTTGGCACAGACATATATATGTATTGTAAAAACCATGGAGAAGGCATGGGATCTTTATATAATCCTATTCTTGAACAAACTTAAATGAAAAAAGCTTTGGCGTATCATTATAAATAACTATAGAAAAACTAATTTTAAAGAGATAATTAATTATGGCAGCAATTATAACAGACGACTTTCGTAGAAATCAGGCTCGTTTATTGATAAACGACATTAAGGCATCAGTAGCTTTAAGTGCTCCAGACAGCGCGCTATTTCGTGATAACGCAAATTACCTAATCGGCTTAGGTAAAACGGATTCGTGGGGGAGTGATTCAGCCGGCAATTCAGAAACATCTAGCGCGTTTATCGTAGATGCTCCTATTGGAACAGAGATTGAAAAGAAAGATGTTATTGATAATCTATTTACACTAAAGGAATTGGCAGTTGATAGTTGTTATCATATGATTCCAAAAAATGGTTGGGTTACAGGTAGAAAATACAAAGTTTATAATCACGCAGATAACGATTGCTTTTATGCAACTGGAGATCAGTATCCATGTTATGTTACACACGACAGTAAAGTTTACCTTTGCTTAAGTAATCACTCTTCACAAAGTAATGGATCCGCGGCTGATGAAATCGTAGCTGCTTCTTCGTCTTCGCCAGATACAAACAACACTTCAGATTTTGGTATTACCACCGCGGCCGTTGGAGCTGACGGTTATGTATGGGCCCACGTACAAACACTTCCTACTTCAGGCACTATTGCTAAGCTTATTACGTCACAGTTCGTACCCATACAAGATAACACATATTCAGCAGACGCTGATTCAAATAGTGGAGGATTTTTATACGACATAGGTATTGTAAGTGGAGGATCAGGCTATAGCTCATCACCTACTGCAACAATTACTGCAATTAATGAAGATGGTGTAGAGATTACTGCGAATCTTCCTTTTTTGGAAGTAAAACAATCTGGTGGTGTTATAACATCGATCAATCTTCGTAGACCTGGAATAAGTGGAGCTTCCGGTACAGCAGCGAATGCAGGTTCTAGAGGATATTGGAATCACACTGTAGGAAATAGGTTTAAAGATATTCTAAGCGCTACAATAACTATTACCGATAGCACTGGAACTGGAGCAAAAGCCATTGCTTCAATCACACCTCAACGTGGATTAGGTAATAACGCCATTGAAGTATTACCAACTTGGTTTGTAGGTGTTACTGTAGACTTTGTAAATAATGAAAGTAATGATTCGCCAATTCTAGATTTTAGACAAGTTTCCTTAATGAAAAGTGCTACTGTAACAGATGGTAATACAACTGGAACACACACCGCTTTGAAAAGTATTACGTTAAGCGGTACAATTACTACTGCAAGTTTAGGGGCACTTACAGCAGGAACAGTTTTAAAACAAGGTAACTCGAAATTCTATTTTAACAGATACGATAGTACCACTAACAAGTTATTCTACCATCAGAATTCTGATGAAGAAGTAAATTATATAAAACCAATCGTCGGTACTACTGATGTAACTAGTTTAGATACTAGTACAACATACGCGACTGACGTCACTGCAGTAGGTGTAGGAGAATTCCGAAAGACCGAAACAGTAAATTCTCGAGAAGAGTATAATGGAGAAGTAATATTCCATGAGAATAGAACTCCATTTACTCGGGGTGGAACACAGACAGAAGAAGTTAAATTGATTATACAACTTTAAAAAAAGATAAGATTTAATTATGGCAATTACAACATATTCAAGTGCACCTTATAACGATGATTTTGCGTCAGCAGATAAAAACTATAGTCGAATACTTTTTAGACCAGGTCGTAGTTTACAGGTCAGAGAATTAAATCAATTACAATCCAATTTACAAGATCAAATAGATAAATTCGGTAGGCACGTTTTCAAAGATGGCGATCGTGTTTTAGATGGTTACACCACATACGATGAAAATATTCGAAGCGTACCGATTACATTTGCCGGTAACGCTTCATTAACAGCCGCACAGCTCAATGCTTTAAAAGGAATTGAGATCTATAAGAATGGGGCCTCTACGCTTTCAGCTAAAATACTTGGTGCGGAATCGTTTATTGGCACTAATAATACTGTTTATTATAGGTTGTATTTAAAATACTTTGGTTCACAAGCCGCTTCTACTTCATCATTTTCGCAAGGCGATACGCTAAATTTAGGTGCATCCGTAAGTGCTGTTACACTTGGAACAAACACTACTGTTAGCACTGATGCTACGTTTGCAACTGTTGTTACCTCCGCCAATGCTTTAGAATCTCCTGGGTATTATGGAGGGTTCTTTCAAGACGAAGGTGTGTTTTTTATCAAAGGATCTTTTGTACATACTGATTCTCAATCGGTCTTCTATATAAAAAGTGGTGAAACAGTAAAGTTGACGGGTAATTGTGTATTTGATATTGTAGAATCCGTTGTTACTTCAAAGGTAGACACAACTCTTTTAGATAACTCTTCTGGCACACCGAACTTTAATGCTCCTGGTGCAGATAGATATAAGGTTGAATTGACGCTAAAGTTTGTTACTTCAGATACTACAGGTGTAAAAGAAAATCAACAGCGTATTAATTTACTTGAGATAGATCAAGATCAAGTTGTTAAACCTGTACGTACAGAATATTCCGAATTAGGAAAAGCTTTAGCGCAAAGAACTGCAGAAGAAAGCGGTTCATACGTGTTAAAACCATTTAAGATTGATGTTCGCGAATACCTAAATAACGAAGCAGGCAATAGAGGTAAGTATACAGACGATGAAATACTTAACAGTGGAGGTACACCTCTTATTACAGGCGTCTCGTCAACAGCAGAAGCTCAAACAGCAGGTGCAAAGAAATTTGTTGTAGGTGTCGAACCTTCAGTTGCATACGTTCAAGGCTACAGAGTTGAGCTTGAAGATAAGACCGAAGTAGTAGTAGAAAAGGGTAGAGAAGGCGCTGATGTAGCTACTTCTACTGGATATAAAATACAAGCAGTTAGACCTTCTCTATTTATTGAAGGTTGCATCAGCGATGGCCATACCGATGGTGTCGCAACGGCGGATATTCAAGCTCTTGACTTTTCACCTGATGACAAATATTACTTTTATGATAAGGCCACTGTCGCTCCTGTAGGCTGGTGCAGAATTCATTCAATAGAAGCTACAGGTGTTCTTAGCGTTGATTATTCAAATGCGAATAGCACTACAAATCCAGACGCGTCCCAGGCAATGGAGAGAATCTATATATATGACTTTCATCAAACTGGATTCACCGCTGCGGGTGAAAGCGGATTAAATGCCAGTGAAGTTTTAAGAAAAATGGAGTTTTTGAGTCTAAGACCTAATTCCACTGCACAAGCGGACTACGACGATGATAACAAATTTGGTTTAGAAAACCGTTCAGGATTTACTTTCATGGGTGATGGCGTCGAAGATAAAAGAACTACTTTAGTGTATGATTTGCCTGCAGATGGTGTTAATAGCGTAGATTCAACTACACTTAAATATGCTGTCCAAAAAACAATGGACGTTACTACAAGTTCCACAGTTGGCTCACAGGGACGAGTAACACACACTCTTTCAAGCGGCAAATTCTTTAGTACTAACGCTGAAGACTATACTATAATGTTATATGGCAAGGGCTGGGGGGCCGCCGCGGCCAATGGCGGTTCACCATATATTCATAACGTTGTAATTTCAAATGGCGGATTGACAATAACGGCTTTCGTTAGATTATCTGACGGGAAAGACATTACTGTCGCGATTCCCGGAACCCTTTTTGGCCCTGTTGAATCTTCAGGTGTAAAAATAAAGACTCAGACGACTGGCCAAACTACTACTACTACAAAGGCGCTCTATAAAGGTCAGCAGCTTCAATTAGGACATGTAGATGTTTACGCAATAGAATCTATTACACACGCCGGTAATCCTGCAGGTGCTTCAGTTGATATTAAATCAGACTTTATTTTAGACGATGGCCAAAGAGATTCTCACTACACATATGGAAATGCTTCTTATAAAGGTAATTTAAATTTAGCGGCGGGCACAGGTAATATTGTAATAACGTATTCGTACTATGCTCATACTGGAAGCGGAGCGTGTTTTACTAGAAATTCTTATACAAGTGATGGTACTACTTTAATAGCATTAGAAGCTGTTCCTACTTTTGGAGATGGAAAGTTGACAGACACTCTTGACTTTCGTCATAACATACTAGAAACTGGCGATGCTTCAAATATTTTTCCAAATACAATTATTAATGTTGACTTTGAGCATTTTCTTCCAAGACTCGACGCGGTAGTCTTAACACAACTAGGAGATGTAAAAGTAATTACCGGCGCTGCCGCCAAAAATCCAACACTACCAACAATTCCAAATGATTCTTTGCAATTGTACACTATCAATAAACCTGGTTACGTATATAATTTAAACGATTTAGACATTGAAGCTCATTCGCACGAAAGATACACGATGAAAGACATCGAAGGTATCGACGATCGAGTAAAACGTTTAGAGTACTATACCGCTTTAACTGATCTAGAAAGAGATGCATCAGAAAGAGATTTATCAGATCAGTTTGGAACGCGCCACAAGTCAGGTATTTTCACAGATGGATTTATAGGTCATGGCGCGGGAGATTCGACTAACTCAGCGTATAAAGTAGGAATTAACCGTGAAGAAAATTCAGCAAGGCCTTTGTATCTATCTGAAAATAGTAGATGGAGTTATATTAAGGACGGATCTACTACATTACAAAGTACAGCAACAGCTACTGTTACGGAGTGGAATGGAGAGACGATAGATTCTACTACAGTACATTCTGGAAAAAGAGCGAACGCAATCACCTTAGACTTTATTGAAAAAACAGTCGTTAACCAACCTTTCGCTAGCGAACACATGAGTGTAAATCCTTATGATGTTGCAACTTGGAGTGGAACACTTGAGGTTTCTCCTTCTAGCGATGAGTGGAAAGATACAACACACGTTCCTGATATTGTTCAAAACGTCGAAGGTAACAATGACGCTTTACTAAATCAAATCGCGAATAACCCTAACGTTCTTGGTACAGAGTGGAATGAATGGTCAACAAACTGGAGAGGCCGCAGATGGCGCAGACGCAGTTGGTGGAGAGGCAGAGGTAGAGGCCGAAACCGCCGTTGGAGCAGACGCCGCAGGTGGTGGACATCACGCGCTACTCAGGTAAGATCTGGCATTCAAACTGAACTTACCGCAAACTTTAGAAAAGAAGTTATAGATGAAGAAGTTTTAGATATAAGTTTTATCCCTTTTATTCGTTCTCGCAAAGTACATTTCCAAGCAAGATTGCTTAAACCTCATACCAAGTTCTATCTTTTCTTTGATGACGTTAACATAACAAGTTATGCGAAAGATGGTGTAAGCTTTACCACGTTCGGAGGAGGAGTTGCATCAAACGGTGGAACAGACGTTGTAAGATATGATGGTCAAACTAGTATCAGCGGTGCTGATGGAAGCATTGTCTCCGACGGTGCAGGTGATATTAATGGTTGGTTTGTAGTACCTAATAATGATATACTAAGATTTAGAACTGGAACACGCTCTGTTCGCTTAACTGATAGCGCGCTTAATAATAAAACATTAGAATTGTCCGCTGCTGAAACTTCTTATCACGCCAAAGGTGTATTAGAAACAAAACAACGTACAGTACTTTCAACAAGAGAACTTTCTCTTACAAGAACAAGAGTCTCAGATAGAAGAAACATCGTGGTTCGCCGAAGTAGAGTTTGGAGAGATCCGATATCCCAAACATTCATGATTGGTAACGAGTCGACTGGCCTATTTATATCTTCAATTGATATATTTTTCCAAGCAGTCGATCCAGAAATTCCAATCGAGTTAAGTATTGTTACTGTTGAAAATGGAATACCTACACAAAATACTGTTCCATTTTCAAAGGTGATTAAGAAAAATGGCGATACGGGTGTCGCGATTGATGCAGATACCGCGCAAGTTGCAACGAACTTTATGTTCGATACACCGATATATTTAGAAGCAGGTATAGAATATGCGGTATTACTAATTTCAAATAGTGCAAGATGGAGAACCTGGGTAGCAAGAATTGGAGGAACAAATAAAGTTCCTTCTGGAGTAAACGGTGAAAAGATTACAAAGAACGTAAATCTAGGTGTATTGCTTAAAAGCCAAAACGCTTCTACTTGGACTCCTGATCAAAATGCCGATTTAAAATTTAAATTGAATAGGGCTGACTTTAAATCAGATGCATCGCAAACAGCTTTATTCACTGGTGTATGTCCTGCAAGAGGTGATGTTACTTATATCGATGTGACTACGCCATCAAGTGGTTATCTTAATGGTCCTCCTGTAGTAACCATCGATGCTCCTGGTAGTGGAACCAATAACGCCACTGCAAAAGCGTATGTTTCTGAAGGCGGCGTGCTCGAGTATATTGAAGTTACAAATGGAGGAAGCGGTTATACTATAGCGGATGCGAATGCCGTAACTTTAAGTGCTCCTGAAGGAATAGCAATCACAACTGGACAAGTTGCATTTGCTGGCAATGGAATTATAAGTCTTTTTGGTACTATTACAGATATAACTACTGGCACGACCGCTGCAGGTGCTTCGGGGCAGCTCGATCCATTAGCGTTTTACAAAAAATCTGCGATCTCTAGAATAAAAAATGGACAAGCCTTTGTGTATAACAATGGTGGAGGCACGAGTATTGGAGGTATGGCTGATGGGTCTACGTATTATGCGAAATGTACATACGGCCATGGAGAAAGTGTAGCAGATGGTTTAGAGTTTAGTCATCAGTTCGCGATATACTCAAATGAAGAGTTAACTACTCGTGTAATTTTAACTGGAGCCGGTAACAATCTGCAAAGTATTACACCAACTGCTGCAGCGACTGCAACTGCAAAATTAAACACTTGGAAAGGCGCAACGTTCTTTAACATCATAGAAGAATTAAAACTTCCTGAAGCTTCTACAGAATATACGATGACAGTTAGAGGAGACGATGCGAGTACTGGTGGAGGAGTTAATGAAACATTAGCGTATCCAATTACTCCTAACGAAACGTTTTACTCAGATATTCAAGTAGAGCACGATTCTAGTAGTGGAAGTTCAGGAAGTTACTTAGATACTTTAAAACTAGAAAGTGTTCTTTCCACTACTGATTCGAAAATTAGTCCATTGATTGACTTAGATAGAATATCTTTAGTTTCATTTGACAATTTAGTAAATGCTTCTACAGAGTTTGAACATATTACAGATGAAGGTCAATCGTTATCTCGATATATTAGTAAACGTATTAAGCTCGATGCTTTAGCAGATGGCGTTAATATCATATTTGACTTAATGAAACCTGATGAATCTACTGATGTTAAAGTTTATGTCAAAATACGTGGTCCTCGTACAGAACAACAGAATCCAGTTGATCAGACTATAACAGGAACTGATTTAACAACTGGTGGTTGGGATCAACTTGGGTGGAAAGAGGTATCCAAAGATGGTGGAGAAGAAGCTCCGGTTTCTCAAGACTTTTCTTTTACAGAAGTCCAGTATTCTTCTCAATTCCAGGGTAATGATTTTAACGCTTCTGATTTAGCTGATGTTGATTACCAAACTATTAGCCAATACGCAGCAAACAATTTAATAACAGAAAGATTTAACGAAGTTGCGGTGAAGATTGTATTCACTTCAAGCAATCCTGCATTTGCTCCTGAAATTAAAAACTTACGAGTAATAACATCATTATAAAACTATGAGTACACCACAATACACAAAGGACGCAACTTCAGGAGCGTTAATATCAAATGGCAGAGGTGCGAGTGGTAGAGAAGCTATCAAGGCAAGTTACTTTAAACTAATAGCTGCTCAATCAGAAATTCAGACATTAAAAACAAAGGTTACAGCGCTAGAAGCTGCAGTAACTGCTTTGCAAAATGGATAAATATAATATATGAGCGATATACAAAATTTTAATGATTTCAATAACGTTACAGAGCCGACTGAGGCTGGAACTAATGCTGCTGGTGTTTTACTTAGCGATACATTCGAAAATTGGCGAGAAAAGACTAATGGTATTATAGCTGAGATCAACGTTTTGGCAACGCAGCTTAACACCCAAGTGGACGTTCCATTGAGTGGAATAGTTCAAGCATCTGGTAAAAAGCTTATAGGTAATGTAACAGGATCGACCGCGGATTTAGCAGAAATTAGTATTATTGCAGAGTCAGATAAAATCATTAGTAATGATAACGATACAACCATTCCTACATCAGCTGCTGTTCACGATTTTCAAGAAAAACGTTATATATCAGGGCGTGTTTCCTCAAGTGGTGTTGCTACTTCTCTCCATGGCATCTCTTCTGTCCGCGTGGGTACAGGGGCGTACAATATTACCGTCAACGGCAGTCACCAATTACCTGCTGGACAACGCTATACAGTTGTTGCACAACTAGCAATAGACTTGGCCCCGTATGGCGCCACTCAAAGCAGGATTAACAATCAATTCCAGATTCAACTTTTTCAGATAGATGATATTAGCGGTGATCCAGCATACAGAGCTGAAATATTTGAATTAGAATCTTACGAGGGCCACGGTGGTGGTAATGACGCCAACAGCGCCTCCTTTGTCAGTGTTAATCGCAGAGACTTTCCTTTTACTTTAATTGGTTTACCCGCCACTGATCAATAGCTGCGCGTAAAGTAATATAAATAATAATAATGGCAATAAATTATTATTTACGATGCGAAAAAGTTGGAGGAGGATTATGCTTCGTATCAACTATAGAAAAGTTACCACTAAGCGATAAATGTAAGTTGGTAGATATTGAAGATAAGACAACAAAGCTTTACATAAAATACGTAGATTGTTGTTTCATAAACAAAAAGGGTGAAGTATACTTTGACGCAGTCAAAGTGCTAAGTTTGCGTTTAGAGGAGTTTAAGAGAAATTTGGATAGAACATTATCTACGCTTAGAAAATTTTTAGTTGAAGCACACGCTTTAAATAATAACGATGTTGTTAAAGAAATTACTGAAGATATAAATGATTTAGTTAATTGTTTAAATCGTGATTTTTCTGCTATTGACAATATCGAGGATTTAGACAATCTTTCTATTCCTGAATTGGCGTTTGATCATTATACACACTATATGAATAAACTATACAATGTATAAGTCTTACGATATTGGCAAAAGAGGTGTTCCGCTCTTAGTAGATGGTGATTTACTAAAAACCAAATTTGAAAAGTTAGCAACTAAAGAATACTACAACGCGCTTTCTGCTAATGAAAGAGATGGCAAAATTGACCCGTATTCTGCTCTCGGTGATTCAGTAAAGATGCGGCCAATTCACAGCTCAGATCAAAAGGAAATAAGCAGATTACTAAAAAGGTGTTTTCCAAATATCACATTTAGATTGTCTGGCTTTTTCATATACGGACCTGGCGATTATATGAGTGAACATACAAACTCAAACGATCCAGGAAATACGATGTACATCACATACGCGACTGGCGAATCAAGTTTTTCATATCGGTTTGACCCTTCTGAAGAATTCGTTAAAACATCAGATATGAAAAACGATATCACCTTAAGAACATTTAGTCTTACAGGTGAAGGTCCTTTTACACACCACAAAGTTGATTGCGAAAGTGGATATAGGCTTTCAATCGGCATGAGATATGTTCAAATCAAATGAAGTATTTAGTGATCACTGCATTTTCAAAAATGGTGATATCGTAGGTTGGGTTGATGTTACTTCATTAATGTTTACGCTCCGCGCGTTAAACAAAATAGAATACCAGAAAAGTTATACTATTAAAGATACTACGTTGAAAAACGATGACTTTAAAAAAGCCACATTAGAGTACTACGAAAAACATGGTATATGCGATAGACCGATTGTTGTAACAACAAAAAACTTTTGTTTAGATGGCAGACACCGAGTGCACGCTAGTCGTTTGAAAGGCAAACTGCATATTAAAGCATATATAGTTCCTCATAATCTAATAGAAACTTTTTATAAAGAAATCACGCAAGTAGTAAATCGCAGGAGTATAAATAGATAACATGGCTACTTACTCAAATTTATACATAGATCAAGGGTCGGACTTTAATGCGACTATAGACTTATCTCAAACAACTGGTTCTTTAAATCTGACAGGATACACCGGTGCAGGTACAATTGCAAAATCTTACGATGGAACAAGTAAAGGAAGTTTTACTGTAGTAGTAGATTCTACTGATAACGAACTTGACTTATCTTTAACTGCAGCTCAGACTGCGGCGTTAAAACCAGGAAGATATGTATATGATGTGATAATAAAGTCTGCAGCTGGTGTGATTACTCGTGTTTTAGAAGGCCAGCTGAATGTTACGCCCGGAGTAACATTTGATTCTTCAGCCCCTGAGACATAAGAAATGGCAACTATTAAATCAACTGTTACAACAGAGAATAGGATTAACGCCAATGTTAGTCCACCTTCTAAAATAGTACCAAAAAATGTGGTGCTTCATGATGTCACTGCAGCGTCTGTTGGTTTAGAAAATGTAGATAATACGAGTGATATTAATAAACCTGTATCTACTGCTACACAAACTGCTTTAGATTTAAAGGCGAATCAAAGTACAACTTACACCAAGACTGAAGTTGATGCTGAAGTAACCGCGGCATCAACTTCAGCTTCTTTAGCTTTAACAGCCCACGGCGATTTAACAAATAATCCTCATAGTGTAACAGCTACTCAGATTGGTTTAGGTAATGTAGAAAATAAATCAGCAGCAACTATTATTGGCGAGATAGTTGATAGCGATATACCAAGTACTATTACTCGAGATTCAGAACTTAGCGCTCATACATCTTTAACTAATAATCCTCATAGTGTTACTAAAACTCAAGTAAGTTTAGGTAATGTTACTAATGAGTCAAAGACTACGATGTTTACCGACCCGACATTTACCGGTAATCCGCAATCAAATGCAGCACCAACTTCAAACGATCATTTAACAAATAAAACTTATGTTGATACTCAAGTTGCGGGTGTAGTTGATTCCGCTCCTGAAGCATTAGATACTCTAAACGAACTTGCTGCAGCTCTTGGTGATGATGCTAATTTTGCAACTACTACTGCTACATCTATTGGTGAAAAATTAGCGAAGGCAAGCAACTTATCAGATTTAGCAGATGATGCTACCGCAAGAACTAATTTAGGATTAGGCAGTGTTGATAATAAATCTTCTGCCACAATACGTGGTGAAATTGTTGATGGTGATATACCAAGTACTATAGCAAGAGATAGCGAACTAACAGCACACACCTCTTTAACAGATAATCCTCATAGTGTTACTAAGACACAAGTTGGATTAGGTAATGTAGAAGATAAATCTTCTGCCACAATACGTACTGAAATAGTTGATTCAAATATACCAAGTACAATAACAAGAGATAGTGAATTAAATGCACATACATCTTTAACAAATAATCCTCATAGTGTTACTAAAGCACAAGTTGGATTGGGTAATGTAGAAAATAAATCTTCTGCCACAATACGTAGTGAAATAGTTGACGGCGATATACCAAGTACTATTACTCGAGATTCAGAACTAAGTGCTCATACTAGTTTAACTAACAATCCTCATAGTGTTACTAAAGCACACGTTGGATTACCTAACGTAGAAGATAAGTCAGCAGCAACTATTATTGGCGAGATAGTTGATGGTGATATACCAAGTACTATAGCAAGAGATAGCGAACTAAGTGCTCATACTAGTTTAACTAACAATCCTCATAGTGTTACTAAAGCACAAGTTGGATTAACTAATGTAGATAATACAAGTGATATTAATAAACCTATATCTACTGCTACACAAACTGCTTTAGCTGGAAAGCAAGACACTTTAACTTTCGGTAGACTTAACACGAATGCTGTTAAGATTGATAATACTTCTGCCGCGGCAAATCCTGGTGATATTTGCAAGTTTGCGGGTAATGGTATTATGCCTTACACTTTCCTAGATATAAAATATGATTTGGGTCTACCGGTTATTGAGGCAACTCTTCTTGATAAAGCTAACAAAGCATCACCTGAATTTACTGGTAATGTAGGTATAGGTTTAAGTGGCGCGTCGTCTGAAGCATTAGATATGAACGGTCACTTTAGATTAAAAATATCATCTGCAAATCGTACAGCAGGGAAAAGTGTAGCTTTAATTAAAAGCGATGATAAGACTGCGGCAAACTTAAGAGTTGAAGGACCGGTTGCTGTCACTCACGATTTGTTTAAAAACAGTGGAGTAGATAACGGGTTTGCAGATAACTCAAATCACTTTCATACAATACAAAAGATTAATCGTATTACTCAGCAGTCCGGTTCAGGCACTGCAAACGAAAGAGTACAAGAACAGTATTACGCGATTGAGAATAATAATCTTAAAAATAGTAAAGCCGCATTTTGGAATTGGCACCGTGTGTCAAAGGAAGTTTCTAGCACTGCTGTAGCTTTAACTAATCTAGTTGGATGGAACGTCTCAGGCATCCAAGATAGTAGTAATAGAACAGCTACATCGCAGGTATCATTTCCAACAGGAGGTGCTGAAGCCACTACATTTACGTTTGACACGGCTGGTAATAATCCATTTACGTTAAATGACGTATTACAAATAGCAATTAGTATAGATTTTGAAGGTGCGATTGTAGCAGCAACGCTTTTTGCTAAAGTTACCGCAGTAAGTGGAGCAACTGCTACAGTTGTTCTTTATGGTGGTAATTATAAATCAACAGATGAGGTTGCTGATGGAAATAGTCAAACTGCTCTTACAAATAACTTTACTGTTGAAAAAATTGATACAACACAATATATAGCACTCTCGAGTGGATTCGGTATTGATGTGTTAAGCGACTCTACAAGAACAACAACCACAGATACTTTTTCTCTTACCTTTGCATCTGCTCATAGCCTTCAATTAAATGATACTGTCACAATTATTACCGATAGCAGTGGAGGATTTCAAGCTGCTGAAGTAGCCTTCGTAAAAGAAGTTACAAGTACTACTGCAGCTAAGTTTGTCTATGGTAGAGTATTTGAACCAGAAAGTCGATTGGCACTAGGCGATCTTGGTTCTGGTCAAGTTGTCGGAGTACTAAAAGGAACACTTGATGGTCTTCATAGATTTACTGCTGGTGATCAGTTAATGCACTTTAATGCAGATAACGAAGGTCGATACAAAAGTTATCAAATAGGACCAGGGTCTGAGGTTGGTGCAGATTGTATTGCAATTGGTAAGAACGTTTACAATAAAGACGCTTCGACTATTAAGATTGGTTACGATAATAATATGTTGAATATTGATTCTGCTGGAATTGATGTTGCAGGAACAGTTAATACTACTGGAAATATAACAGCACCTCGACTAATTACAAACGAAATACAGTGTGTAGGTACTACAACAGGAACAGCACAGCCAATAACATACGACGCTAAAGAACATCGCTTCAGAGATTACGATGAAACACCTAGTAACTTAATGGTGATTAAGAAAGTTGATGGTGTACCAATTGGTAAAGTTGGTATCAATCACAACAATCCAGTTTCTGCATTACATGTTGTAGGCGGACACACGGCAGGTGGTGGTATTCCAAATGAAGCATTACGAGTTGTAGGCTCTGGTTTATTCACTTCAACTGATGAGATTGCTTTGGTTGTTGCACGAGATACAAACAACACTGTAAGCACTAATGGTGGCCACGTCCTAAAGTTAAAACAGGATGTTAGTACTGCATCTACTTCCAATAAAGAAGAATTGAATATTGGATTTGTTGGTAGTGGCGGTGGAGGAATATATACGAACTCAACCTCACTCGCAGCATACATAGACGTCCAAAACTCTAAAAGTTTCGAAATTGCAGTTGGCGGAAAGAAAGCACTTTCGTTACACCCAACAGTTGGGTACGCAACATTTAGTAATGGCGCATTGTTTAATGGTGATATTGCTATAACAGATAAAATTATACATAGTGGTGATTCAGGCACTGCTTTAAGATTCCCATCTAACGATATATTTACAATTGAAACCGGTGGAGCTGAAAGAGTAAGAGTGGGTGCCTCGGGTCTTGTCACAATAGCTGGTGACTTACAGGTTAATGGAATAACCACAACAGTTAACCAAACTAACCTTGATGTGTCAGATAACATTATTGGACTTAATCGAGGTTCATCGACAAATGCAAATGACTCAGGTATTATTATTGAAAGAGGAAGTACTGGAGACAACGCAGCAATACTTTGGGATGAATCTGAAGATTACTTTCACGTAGGAACTACAGCATCAGATGCAAGCTCAACTGGTAATATTGCGGTTGCAACAGGAAATTTATATGCTACAATAGCAAAAGCAGCTCAACCAAATATTACAAGTGTTGGTACATTAACAGGTTTAAGTGTAAGTGGTAATGTTGGTGTAGGAGTTACTGCTCCTACTAGTAAATTACATGTAAAAAATACAAGTGCAGGCAATGTTCTTCGTCAACTTCGATTACACAACGATTCGACCACTGCTGGTACCGGTGCAGGTATAGCATTTACTAATAGCACATCTGAAACTTTCGTTGGCGCGTCTATAGATTCTGTTAGAACTACTTCTACTGCAAATGGTAATCTAGTATTCTCTACTCGAGCAGATGCCACTGCGAATGATGATAATGCCGTCGTTGAAAGAATGCGTATTAACCCTACAGGCGAAGTTGGTATTGGTAAGACTGCTACTGCAGGAGTTGAATTGGATGTTAACGGTGATATTGCAGCAAGTGGAAATATTACAGGAACTCTTGGAACTGCAGCTCAAACCGCTATTACAAGCGTTGGTACATTGACAGGTTTAACAGTTAGCGGAGCGGTAACTATTGATTCACAAACACTAACGGTTGATTCAACTAATAACAGAGTTGGTGTAGGAACTAACGCTCCAGGAGCACCATTACACATAAGAAAAAGTGCGGGGGGTGGTACTCTCATCCGTCAGCTTCGACTAACTAATGACACTAACGCGCAAGGCACTGGTTCAGGTATAATATTTAATAATGCTGATAACGGCGGGGAGGGTCATGGTGATTTTATCAATGCAGCCATAGATTCTATCGATACTGAATCAGGACTGAGAAGTGGTAATCTAGTATTCTCTACTCGACCCAATAGTACTGGTGGTGATGCTGCTGTTATTGAAAGAATGCGTATTAACGCTACAGGCGAAGTTGGTATTGGTAAAACTGCTACTACTGGAGTTGAATTGGATGTTAACGGTGATATTGCAGCAAGTGGTACTGTTAATGCTAAAGGGTTCTCATTAAACGCAAATACATTTACAGTTGTATCGACTACCTCTACACTCGCAGCATCTACAAATGGATTAACAGTAATACTGCAAAATACTGGTCCTATTACTATCACACTTCCAACATTAGCAGCAGGCCACGTAACAACATTTATTTCAGAAACCAACAATGACGTTACATTCGTTGCTGATACAGGAATTACAGTCAATTCATTTAATGGGGCCAATACTACTGCAGGCATATTTGCTCAATGCCAAGTAATATATAAAACAACTGCAATCGCATTCCTTGGAGGTAATCTAGTATGAGTTTTTTAGCATCAATAAGCCCAGGTAACATAAAAGGAAAACTCCCAAGTGATTGGAAGTTTGATGACGATTTAAGATGGATACGCCCTACAGAATGGCTTAGCTTAGGCACAAGTACGTATGATGGTACAGTACCAGAAAAAATTATTGGCTTAGTCGCGGTGTATCCAGATGATGTGCACAATTATGTTTCTTTTCATTTAGATACGAATGATAGTTCGAATATTAGTGTAAACTGGGGTGATGGCACTACTGAATCCTTAGCGCATAACACCACTCATTACCATGAGTATGATTATGATTCAATTACATCTGATACAAGCACAGCGAAGTCTACGCTTTTTAGGGGTTACAAACAAGTAAAGTTTGAAGTTACATTAACTGGCTCTGCCAAGTTCAGCCAAATATTATTTGATGTCGATGGACCATTTACTACACATACTAGTAGACTATATAGAAGAGGTGCAAACATCTTAGACTTATTCATAAGCTCGAGCAATGCAACTAATCACGAAATATCAGATGATAGGCCTTTAAACATCTGCGAACAAATAGAAATAAGAAATACATCTTCGAACAGATTATCCAATCCGCAGAAGCTGTATTCTGGTGCACAAGCATTAGAATCGATTCCGTTTGTACCGTATATTTATAATAGTGGTTATAGGGATTATGTTTATGCATTTTATTACTGTCAAAATCTAACACAGTTACCTGATGATTTTGCTGACCCCGATAGGTATTGGTTTAGAAATCCTAGTCGCACGCAAGAAGCTTTCCGAGCTTGTTACAGCTTGCGATATATACCAAATGGTTTGTTCGGTACAACTACCTGGGCGTCAAATTCGAGCCTTTATTATATGTTTTACGATTGTCGTAAACTAAAGAATATACCTTATCTTCCAATGAGAACAGGCGCAGGCACAGATACAAGATGCGATTATATATTTGGTAATTGCTTAGAGTTAAGAGCAATTCCTCAAGGATTCTCAGTTGAAAGAGCTAATACAAATGGTATTGATAGACTATTTTATGGTTGCAGAAAATGTACTGATTGGTCAGCACTTTATGATGGTGGAGTAGCTATATTGGATAATCTTAATATATCAGCTGGTTCAAGTTTTAACATGTCACAGACCTTCGGGAACTTAGATCAATTATTAGAGTTTCCGTATGTTGGCAATTTTTCAAAAGCTACACAAGAAGCTTATGCTGTTTTTCTTAGTAATGGCCACATAAAAAGATTTAATTCTCAGTATACACATTTAGATTTTAGTAGAGTCGATGGTCTTAAAAATTTATTTCAGGACTGTTATAATCTCCAAGAAATACCAGAAATACGAGTTCGTTCATTGACAAGAATTAATGCTTTTTACTATACGTTCTATAGTTGTCAAAACCTTCGTAATATCAAAATGACTGGTATGATAGCTGGACCTAGTGATGGTGAATACTACAGGTGTTTTTATAATTGTAGAACATTAGCAGTTATTGACGGAATTGACTTTTCGTTTGCTACTGAAACTAGCGATTATTATCAAATGTTTCACGTTTGTCGTGACATAAGTGCTATAAAATTTCCTGGCACATTTAGAGCTGGTTACGCAAGTCCAAGAATAAACGTAACTGTCGCAAATCACGCTGATATAAGTGGTGAATATCATATAACCGCCGATGGTACTGGCTATGATCAAGCAAGTGGCAATGGTGAATTAAGAGTTGCTGAAAGTGGTGGTAATTATACATGGACAATTCGAGATAGTTCTGATAATACACCAAACGAAAGCTCTTCGGCATCTTCAAGCACTCAATTCACACCTCACTCAGCAGATTGGTCTGGAGCAACAAATGCGGTTACATTCTCAGAAGTTGAAACAGGATTTAAGTATACAGTAACTGGTGGTAGTGGTGATGGATTAAGGTATAATCCTATTAACCGTGCAAACATGTTAGAAATTTTTAATCAATTGGTCACAGTATCACATAGCGCTACGCTTGACCTAAGAAATAATTCATACACCGCAGATCTAACAGATGCAGATAAGGCCATTGCAACAAATAAAGGTTGGACGTTAACATTAGCGTAAAAATATCATGGAAGAAGAAAAAGGATTTTACAAATTAGAACCAAGCAATAAAGGTAGACCACAATTAATACATGGACAAGTTTTATTGAATAAAGAGTGGACATTAGACATAGCTTTAAAGGATACATATACGTATCCAGTAGACGGTTGGACATATTATAATAGCTTTGATGAAGCTGCAATAGGATTTAATTTAACAGAAACGCAAAAAGAACAGTTCAAAGAAGATTTATTTCCTACTGAAGAAATGTTATAAATAGAATTATGGCACAACCTAACACACGACAAAAATTAATAGATTATTGCTTAAGATCTTTAGGCCATCCTGTGATTGAAATTAACGTTGATGAAGATCAACTCGAAGATCGTGTTGATGAAGCGCTGCAGTATTATCAGGAATATCATGGAGATGCGGTTGTTCGTAACTTGTTAAAACACCAAGTTACGCAGACTGATATCACTAATGGGTTTATTCCAATAGAATCAAGTGATAATATACTTTCAATCAACAACGTGTTTAATGTAAGCAGCAGTAATAGCTCTGGTGCTTTCTCGATTGATTACCAAATACACTTAAACGACATCTTCGATTTAAATTCTATTCATGGCGGAATAGTAAATTACGAAATGACAAAGCAGTATTTGTCAATGATTGATCGTAATATAAACGGTGTATATGAAATGATTGAATACTCGCGTCACAAGAATAGGGTAAACTTTCATTCTAATACCTTAGATAACATGTTGAATCAATACGTAGTCTTTGATGGGTACCAATTAGTAGACCCAGAGTCATTCGTTGATGTTTACAACGATGGGTTTTTAAAGAAATATACAACCGCACTATTTAAAAGACAATGGGGATTAAACTTAATTAAATTCGAGGGAATGGTTTTACCAGGCGGTGTTACACTCAATGGTCGTCAGATTTTTGACGATGCGAAAGAAGAGATCCAGCTGCTCGAAGAAACGATGCAACTGAAACATGAAATGCCTCCACTAGACTTTATCGGTTAATTTATTATGCCACGAAATGTATATTTTTCTCAAGGAACTACGCCCGAAAAAAGACTCTACGAAGATATTACGATAGAGGCTCTTAAGATATACGGGCATGATGTATATTACATTCCTCGTACTATCGTTAATACAAATGCGATCTTTAATGAAGATTCGTTGAGTAAATTCGGTGAAGCATTTCAAATTGAGATGTACGTTGAAAATACCGATGGGTTTGAAGGTGATGGAGATTTACTTTCAAAGTTTGGTGTAGAAGTTCGAGATTCAATGACGTTGGTTCTTGCTACGAGAAGGTGGGAAGAGCTTGTTGGCAGATTCCAACCAATAGCAGAGGGTAGGCCGCAAGAAGGTGATCTAATTTACTTTCCTCTCGTAAAAGGTTTATTCCAAATTAGCTTTGTTGAAGATGAGTCTCCGTTCTATCAATTATCAAATCTTCCGACATTCAAGTTAACATGTGAATTGTTTGAATACGGCAATGAAGCGATTGATACTGGCATCGTAGAAGTTGATCAATTTGAAACCGACTATGCTTCTCGTACAGAACTTACACTTGGTTCTGGTAGTGGCACATACCAAGTAGGAGAAGATGTAACACAGACAAACACATCGAGTGGTATTACTGTTACAGGTGAAGTATCTACAGTAAGTTCAGGAAAGATTGAAGTATCGAGTCAAGTTGCGAGCGATGGAAGTAACACGCTCTTTGCACCGACGAGTGCAGGTACAACAGGAAATATTATAGGTGTCACATCTGCTGCTTCATACGAAATTAGTTCAATAGATGCTTTCGCTTCTATTGATAATAACGACCCTTATGCAGATAACGTAGATTTTGAAACTATAGGAAATAACTTTATAGATTTCAGTGAAGAAAACCCATTCGGTAAACCAAATATAACGAGTTAGTCATGTCAATATTTAATGGAAAACATTTTTATAATCAGACTCTGAAAAAATCAGTTGCTGTCTTTGGTACAATATTTAATAACATTAAAATTGTTCAACAAGGTGTTGGTGAAACACGAGTTCCAATAGCGTATGGACCAAGATCTAAGTTTCTCGCGAGAATACAATCTGATACTTCTGCAGCTTCAGATAAGAGCATAGCGATTAAATTACCAAGGATGAGTTTTGAAATTACATCTATAGATTTTGATTCATCGTCTAAATTAAATAAGATAAATAAAAGGTTTTTAAGTGCTACATCCAGCGCTGCAGCGACGAGTGTCGACACTGTTTTTCAGAGTGTTCCTTATAACATAGGAATGCAATTAAACATATTTGCGAAAAACCAAGATGATGCTTTACAAATATTTGAACAAATACTTCCAAGCTTTACGCCTGAATACACTGTTGCCGTAAAAGAACTAGAAGGTCCTAATACAATTACCGATGTTCCAATTGTTTTGAATGGAACGAGTTTTGAAGATACATATGAAGGAGATTTTGAAACGCGTAGGAATTTGACGTATGTATTAGACTTTACGATGAAAGTTAAATTTGCTGGAGGTGTTGATGAAGGAAAGATTATACGCACAGTAGACACATTCTTTTACGCAGATACTAAAAACACCGCAACATTGAAAACACAATATCCTCATGGGTATGATAACGAGCCAGGATTAGAAAATGTAAGACACACCGTAGCAGCATCCGACGAAGCACCTTTAGATTCAACAGATACAATTACTACTACGTTTGGATTCACACATAGTTAATTATGAATAAAAATAATGAAATACTTGATGCACTTGAAAAAAATCTTAAAATCATAGAAAAGCCAAAAACCGAAGTTGATAAGGGTCAAATAATAAATGATACTGAGAAAGATATAGAATATTCTCGTGCAAAAATGAAAGACCTGATTGATCAGTCTTCAGAAGCGATTAATCATATGATGGCTTTGGCCTCTGAGTCAGAACATCCGCGGGCATTTGAGGTTCTATCTAATATGATAAAGGACGCGAGTACGATGACTCAAGATCTTGTGAAGTTACAAAAAACTAGGAAAGATATCACACAAAGCAAAGATGGATATTCTAGCGGGGGCAATACTACTAACAACTCGATTTTCGTAGGTTCAACTACGCAGCTTCAAAAGTTTTTAAAGGAAAAACACAAAGAGACTATAATCGATGCCGAGGAAAGTTAACCCAGACGCAGGATATCTTGGAAATAACTTAGTTAAAAAAGATGGTATCCAAGATTCGTTTACAAAAGAAGAAGTAGACGAATACGTAAAATGCATGCAAGATCCTATTTACTTCGCTCGGAAGTACGTAAAGGTGATTAATCTTGACGAAGGTTTGGTTCCATTTGATCCTTATCCTTATCAAGAAAAAATGTTTGATAACTTTACCGATAATCGATTTAATATCGTTTTAGCGTGTCGTCAATCAGGTAAATCAATCGCATGCGTCGTTTACATTCTATGGTACGCGATATTTAACGCAGAAAAAACAATTGCTGTTCTTGCTAATAAAGGTGCTGTTGCTAGAGAAATGCTAGCTCGGATTACTCTAGCATTAGAAAATCTACCTTTCTTTTTACAACCAGGGACCAAAGCGTTGAATAAGGGTAATATAACGTTTGGCAATAATACTAAAATTATTGCGGCTGCTACTACCGGGAGTTCTATCCGCGGTTTGTCAGTCAATTTGCTTTTTCTTGACGAGTTCGCGTTTGTTGAAAATGCTGCAGAGTTTTATACATCTACGTATCCAGTGGTTTCTTCTGGTCAAGAAACAAAAGTTATTATTTGTTCTACCGCGAATGGTGTAGGAAATATTTACCACCGTTTATACGAAGGAGCTGTTCAAAATACAAATGGGTTTAAAGATTTTAGAGTTGATTGGTGGGACGTGCCTGGACGAGATCAGAAATGGAAAGATATAACTATAGCCAATACATCAGAACTACAGTTCGAACAAGAGTTTGGTAATAATTTTCATGGCACTTCTAATACGCTTATCTCTTCGAATACACTTTTAGAACTAAAATCTAAAGTGCCTATACAGGTTAGAAACGACGTGTATTATTTTGAAGAACCTGAAGAAGGTGCCCAATACATTATGACTGTTGATGTATCAAACGGAAGAGGCCAAGATTACTCAACATTCAATGTTATCAAAGTGTGTAAAGAAAGGTTTACGCAGGTCTGTACGTACAGAAACAACCTTATATCACCTATGTTGTTTCCAGATATAATCGTGAAAATAGCAGCGTTGTATAACGAAGCGGTTGTAGTTATTGAAAATAACGATGTAGGAAAAGTGGTGTGTAATCATGTCTATTACGATTACGAATACGAAAATATGTTTGTTTCATCTTCTGTAAAGGCGAGTGGTTTAGGTGTTATGATGACTAAACGAATAAAAAGAATAGGTTGCTCAAATTTAAAAGACATTATAGAAATGGGAAAATTGGATTTATCTGATGGTTATACTATCGATGAACTTACAACGTTTGAAGTCAACGGACCTTCGTACGCAGCATCTGCGGGTAACCACGACGACTTAGCTATGAATTTAGTGATGTTTGCGTGGTTTGTTTCTTCTGATGCTTTTGGAAATATAGCTGAATTAGATTTGAAAACTATTTTATATAAAGATAGAGTTAGAGAAATGGAAGAAGACTTGCTGCCTTTTGGTTATGTGGTTGATAGCAGCAAAGGGCGATCAGACCATGATAAACTGGTCGAACAAGCAAAACAATGGGGAAATCTCTAATTCGCAATATTTATAAATAGAACTATTGAGAAAATACCTTATTATGCAAAAAAACTTATTAATTAAACAAACAAATTGAGGGGAAAACTATTATGGGATTTCAAGTATCACCAGGCGTACAGGTCAAAGAAATTGATCTAACAAACGTCATCCCGGCCGTATCTACATCTATTGGTGGATTCGCTGGACACTTCAACTGGGGCCCGTCTGAGGAAGCTGTATTAGTTTCTTCGGAAAAAGAATTAAGTGAAACATTTGGAACACCCAATGCAGACACTTACAAATCTTTTTTAACGGCAGCCAGTTTTTTAAAGTACACTAACGCTTTATACGTTAGCCGCGCTGAACCAACGGCCGCACGAAATTCAGTGTGGAGCACAAAGGAAGCTAATCAATCAACTATTACCTCACCTATATCAAACGAAGAAGATAGCAGAACAAGTTCTGATGCTATCGCCCTTGGAAGATATTTTGGTGCTAAAGGTAACAGCATTAAAATACACATGGCGGTAGCCGCAGTTGATCCTGGTGATGTTGCTGACAGTGTTGAATCACAAGGACGATTCGCTGATATAGCCGCACAAGACTTAGTAAGCGACCTTGCAGGAACAACCGCTTGGGGCGAGGCTAATGTAGGTGTTAACGCAAACGACGAAATTCATATTATCGTTGAAGACGTTGGAGGAGAGATTAGTGGTACTAAAGGAGCAATATTAGAAATATATGAAGGTTTATCAATGTATTCTGATGCTCTTAAAGACGGTGGTACAAACTATTATGAGACTGTAATTAATCGTGACTCTAAATATATTTACGTTAATAACACTGGTTTTAAAGCGCTGTGGACAAGTAGTAGTACAGACGCACAGCCAGGAGATTCTGGTCTAACTGTTACTGATGGCGTACAAAAGAAATTTGGTATAGCTGGAGCCACCCCCAACATCGCTGAAACTGGTGTTGCGACTGTAGGAACACTTGCAAATGGTACATCTGTGAATCGTACACCTGGTACATACACTGTTAAAATTGCAGACTCGACTACTAGCTCAAACGCTACTGGTAAGGGTGCTGAATTTAGTATTACAGTAGCCACTGGTGGAATTGTTACAGCCTCGACTATTACTATCGTAAAGCCTGGAGTTGGTTTTGCGGCGGGTGAAACAATCACTGTCACGGATGCTGCTCTAGGGCTCGGAGGAGGCGATTCTCTATCGTTCAATGTTGCAACTGTCGGTAAGCTTTCTTTGCAAGGCACACTAATAAACGGTGTAGATGGCGCTGTTGCAACTGGTAATGTTAGTGCTGCTCTTAATTATTTAGCAGACGTAAATGTAGTAGACGTAAATCTATTATTTGCAGAACAAACTGATGACAGTGTAACTGTTCCAAACAAGATTATCGAGATTGCCGGTACAACTCGTAAAGACTGTGTAGGATTTATCTCGTGTAATACATCAAGTGATGACGAAACTGAAGTAATTTCAGATTTCTCAACACTAGGTTCAACCTCTTATGTTGTGCTCGACTCGAGTGCAGTGCATGTTTATAACAAGTACACAGACCAATACCAATATATACCAGCAGCAGGTCATATGGCAGGTCTTTGCGCAAGAACAGATAACACTAACGATCCTTGGTTCTCACCAGCAGGTTATAGCCGCGGTCAATTATTAGGTGTAAGTAAACTAAAATTCAACCCTAATCAGGTTGAAAGAGATGCTCTTTATAAGAAAGGTATCAATCCAATAGTTGCTCAACCTGGTCAAGGTATTCTTCTCTTCGGCGATAAAACATACCAAAGAAAACCTTCTGCGTTTGATAGAATCAACGTACGTAGGCTATTCATTGTCTTAGAAAAGGCAATTTCGACTGCATCCAAATTTCAATTGTTTGAATTAAACGATGAGTTTACCCGTGCAATGTTCCGTAATATGGTTGAACCATTCTTAAGGGACGTTAAAGGTAGACGTGGTATTAATGACTTCTTAGTTGTTTGTGACGAAACAAATAACACTGGAAACATTATTGATACTAATCGTTTTGTGGCTGATATCTATATTAAGCCAGCTCGTTCAATTAACTTTATCACACTTAACTTTATTGCAACACGCACTGGAGTTGAATTTAGTGAGATTGTTGGTACAGGAAACTAATATAAATAATATAAAAAGGAAACAACTATTATGGCAACTGTAGACAACTTTAAATCAAAACTAATTGGTGGCGGTGCAAGAGCTAATCTCTTCAAAGCGACATTAACATTCCCAGGATACGCCGAAGGCGATGCTGAATTATCTTCATTCATGTGCAAAGGCGCCCAAATGCCTGCGAGTGTAGTCAACAACATTGAAATCCCTTATCGTGGACGTCAATTAAAAGTAGCTGGTGATCGAATATTCGAAAACTGGACAGTAACTATTATCAATGATTCTGGTTATGAAGTCAGAAACGCAATGGAGCGATGGATGAATGGTATTAACGAACACGTGGCTAACACCGGTTTAGTTAATCCTAATGATTATACATCTGATCTTTTCATTGATCAGCTCGATAAAGCTGGAGCAACAACTAAATCATATACTATCAGAGACGCATTTCCAGTAAATGTATCAGCGATTGATGTAAGTTACGATTCGGCAGATACAATTGAAGAATTCACTGTTGAGTTTGCTTACCAGTATTGGGAATCAAACACCACAACTTAAAGTTTTAACTAAGATATACGCACTAAGCGGAGGTCCAAACCCTCCGCTTATTGTTGTATAAATATTATTATGGAATTATTCGGATACGACATTAGTAAAAAAGTATCGGCCAAAACAACGGCTCGAGAAGAAAAGATCATTTCGCCTATACCCAAAGTTAGCGACGATGGAGCAACTAATGTTGCAGTAAGTGGTGGAGGATACTACGGAAGTGTTTTAGATTTATCTAACACTGATGCAGTTTCTGATCATGACTTAATTATCAAATATCGCGATGCGGCGGCTATGCCTGAGTGCGACGCAGCAGTAAACGATATCGTAGATGGCGCTATAGCGTCAGGCGATACATCTGCACCTATTAGTTTACACTTAGAAGATTTGCGGCAGCCCGCAAGTGTAAAAAAAGGAATACTAAAAGAATTTTCAAAGATTTTAGAATTATACAACTTTAACGAAAAAGCGTCAGACTATTTTAGAAACTGGTATATCGACGGTAGAGCTTATTTTCATGTTATTATTGATAAAGAAAACCCACAAAAGGGTATTGTAGAATTACGTCAGGTTGAACCTACACACATAAGCAAAGTAAAAGAAATAGAAACAAAACGAGATAAAAAGACTTCTGTTGAATACGAACATATCTCCGACGAATACTACGTATACTCAAATAATCTAAACGGTGCCAGCGCTACTGGAGTCAAATTCGCAAAGGATGCTATCATACAAGTAACATCTGGTCTTATGGATTCTCACAGAACGAGATCAATAGGCCACTTGCATAAGTCTTTGAAATTGGTTAACCAATTAAGATACATGGAAGATTCTTTAGTGGTTTACAGAGTTTCAAGAGCACCAGAACGTAGAATATTTTATGTAGACGTAGGTAATTTACCTAAAGGTAAAGCAGAAGAATACGTACAACAGGTCGTATCGAGATATAGAAATAAATTAGTGTACGATGCTTCAACTGGTAATATCAGCGATGACCGTAGACACATGTCTATGTTAGAAGATTTTTATTTACCGAGAAGAGAAGGCGGTAGAGGTACCGAAATTACTACATTACCAGGTGGTGATAACTTAGGTCAAATCGAAGATGTGCAATTCTTTCAAAAGAAACTGTATAGATCTTTAAACGTTCCTTTAGCAAGATTAGAACAAGAAAGCGCTTTCTCAGTTGGTAGATCCAGCGAAATTACACGAGAAGAAGTAAAATTCCAGAAGTTTGTCGATAGACTAAGGAAAAAATTCTCTTTCATGATTATTGATGCTTTAAGAATTCAGCTAATACTAAAAGGTGTTATAACAGAATCTGATTGGTACACAATGAAAGAGTACATTACAGTAGATTATCTAGAAGATAACTATTTCTCTGAAATGAAAGAATTTGAAATTCTTAGAGAACGCCTAGAAATGGCACAACAAATGGATGATCTTTTAGATAAGGGATTCGTATCTAAGAAGTATATTCGTCAAACGGTACTAAAACAAACTGAAGAAGATATTGAAAGACTGGCCAGTGAAATAGAAGAAGAATCTGAAGAATCCGGCGAAGAAGGCGAAGAAGACGATTTAGATTTCTAATCAACAAAGGTTGATACTATAAAGGCTATTGTGTGGCCTTTCAAAAACTAAAATATTATAAATAGAATCATGAAAGCAGAAGAAATATTTAAGGGTATAATTACTAATAACCCTGTTAAATCCGCCAAAGCATTTGGTGAAGGAGTGCGTGAAAAATTAGATAGCGCGCTTGAAGTTCGTAAAGTAGGTCTTACATCATCAATATTTAATAAAACGATCGAAAAATGAAATTAATTACAGAACAGTTAGATTCCAACATTAGCTACATCACAGAAGCTAATGAAAAAGGCGAAAAGAACGTATACATCGAAGGTGTATTTATGCAAGCCGAAAAACAGAATCGCAACAATAGAATTTATCCTAAAGATGTATTGGCTAAAGCAACAGCTAAATACGTTAAGGAGCAGGTTGTAACTGGTAGAGCCGTTGGTGAATTAGATCACCCTCAAGGGCCCCAGATTAACCTTGATAAAGTTTCACACAGAATCACCGAACTTAAATGGAACGGTAATGATGTTGTTGGAAAGGCGCTGATACTAGATACACCTATGGGTAAAATAGTGAAAGGGCTCGTCGAAGGCGGGTGCAAGTTAGGCGTCTCTAGTCGTGGTATGGGAACAGTTGAGGAAAAAGGAAAAACATCATTTGTTAAGAACGATTATGTTCTTGCAACTGTTGATATTGTCCAAGATCCAAGCGCTCCATCAGCTTTTGTTGATGGCATAATGGAAGGCGTCGAGTGGATTTACGAGAATGGAATTCTTACACCTCAACAAATTGAAGAATATGAGACAGAAATTAAAAAGGTACCAATTGGGCGGATTAGTGAAGCTCAAGAAAGAATCTTTAGGGATTTCCTCTCCAAACTCTAATTCATAATAAGGAAACTTAAAAAATATGTCAAACGATAACAAAGAACAAATCGTTGAAGATGTTGAAGAAAAAGATCTTGTTGAGAACCAGGAGCTTGAAGTTGAAGAAACCGAAGCGGTTGTTGAAGAAACAACTGAAGAAGTTTCAGAGGAGACTGAAGTTACTGAGGACCAACCTTTATCTGATGCTGTCTTAAACGTATTACTTGGTGAAAAAACCAAGAAAGAAGAAACGGAAGAAGAATCCGAAGAGGAAGAGGAAGAATCCGAAGAAGAAGTAGAAGAAGCTAAAAAGGTAAAAGAAGACGAAGATGAATCAGAAGATGAATCTGAAGAAGATGAGGAAGAAGTTTCCGAATCTGCTGAAGATGAAGACGAAGATGAAGACGAATCTGAAGTTGCTGAAGAAGTCGAAGAAGACGAAGACGAATCTGATGAAGTCGAAGAAGACGAAGAAGAGGAAGAAGAATCTGATGAAGACGAAGTAGAATTACCTGAAGTAAAAACAAAGGCTGGTTATCTAGCATCTAGTTTTGATAAGCTAAAAGGTATGAAAAAGACAGAACTTGTTAGTGCATTCAGTGCATTAAACATGACTGAGGAAGATGAAGACGAAGTAGAAGTTCCAAAGACTAAAGCTGATATTATAAACTCTGTTTATGGTCAACTTAAGGCGATGAAGAAGGACGACTTAATGGCTTCATACCAATCAATCATGGCATCAAACTACGAAAGCGTTAAGGAAGAAACAGAAGCAAATCTTTTTGCTGATGACCTTAAAGTTTTAGCTAGTACTGATCAAGAATTGACTGAAGACTTCAAAGCAAAAGCTTCTATCTTGTTTGAAGGTGCTGTCGCAAATAAAGTGGCCGAGATTAAAGAATCATTGGAAGCTGAATATTCAGAAAATCTACAGGAAGAAGTTACTTACGTTCGTGAGTCTCTTGTTGCTAAGATTGATGATTATCTTTCATATGTTGTTGAATCTTGGATCGAAGAAAATCAAGAGTTTGTTGATAACAAACTTCGTACAGAAATTTCAGAGAATTTCATGAAAGCGCTGCAAAGTACTTTCACTGAACATTACATTGAAGTTCCTGATTCAAAAGTTGATCTTGTAGATGAACTTTCAGACGAAGTCACATCAATAAAAGAATCTTTAGAGATTGCTAACGCAGAAAAATCTGAACTTGCTAGTCAAGTTGAAGAACTTTCTCGTGAAAAGGTTATCTCTGAAGCAACTAGTGATTTAGCTTCAACACAAGCTGGTAAATTTAATAAACTTCTTGAAGAAGTTACATTTGAAAATACTGAGCAGTTTGCTGAAAAGGTAGCAACTATCAAAGAAGGTTTCTTTTCAGAGTCAGCTTCAACTGAAGAAGTCTCTCAATTGGACGAAGACAAATCCGTTACTACAAATGTAGAAACAATCGTAGAAGGTCTAGTGGATGCTAACGCAAATCTTCCAAAAGATATGCAGAAGTATGTTCAGCACCTTTCACGATTTAACCCATAATCAAATAAACTAAAATTCTAACAACAAAAAAGGAATTATTTAAAATGTTAAACGCAGAAAAAGAAATTAAAAAGTGGGCACCAGTATTAGAACATGCTGATGCTGCACCGATCACAGATCGCTACAAGAAAGCTGTAACCGCTAAGCTTCTCGAAAATACCGAAAAGGCTATTAGAGAAGAAAACGCGCATTCCAGCTATTCTTTGAATGAAGGACTAGGTACAGATACTTCATCTGGTAATATGCCTGGTCAAGGAACTGGATTTGATCCAATCCTTATCTCGCTTGTACGCCGTGCAATGCCAAACCTTATTGCTTATGATGTAGCAGGTGTCCAGCCAATGTCTGGTCCTACTGGTCTTATCTTCGCAATGGAACCACGCCATGAGTCTAACTCAACAGCTGGTATCACAAGTGCAGACGCTGCAGCATTCGCACCAGGTGTAGAACCTGGTGATGTTGCTGGTGCAGGTACAGGTACTAACACTGGTAATACTGGTGCATTCAACTCAGACGTTACAACAGATGCTTCTGCAGAAGCTATTTTTGATGCCGACAATATCGGTTTCAATGTAGAAGATTCAGAAGACGCTAACATTGCTGGTGAAATGGGTTTCACACTGTCCAAGACAGTTGTTGAAGCTAAAACACGCCAACTGAAAGCTGAATACACAATGGAAATGGCACAAGACTTGAAAGCAGTTCATGGTCTTGACGCTGAAGCCGAATTGGCTAACATCCTATCTGGTGAAATTCTCGGTGAAATCAATCGTGAAATTATCCGTACAATCATCAAACAAGCTAAGCTTGGTGTAACTGGTGTCCAAAACACCGCTAAGTTAGACCTATCAGCAAGTAATGATTCAATTGGCCGTTGGGCAGTTGAAAAATATCAGTACCTTGCATTCGCTATTGAGAAAGAAGCAAACAAGATTGCTGAAGAAACACGTCGTGGAAAAGGTAACTTCGTTATCTGTTCTTCAAACGTAGCTTCTGCTCTTGCTGGTGCTGGTAAGTTAACATTCGGTGGCGATGGCTCCTTGAATGTAGACTCAACTGGTAACACATTTGCTGGTGTTCTTAATGGTTCACTTAAGGTGTATGTTGATCCATACGCTGTCGGTGATTACGCAGTGGTAGGTTATAAGGGAGATAGTGCTTATGATGCAGGTATATTCTACTGCCCATACGTACCTCTTACAATGATCAAAGCAGTTGGAGAAAATACTTTCCAACCTAAGATTGCATTCAAGACTCGTTACGGAATCGCAACAAACCCATTTGTAACTGCAAGTGGCGGCGCGGCTGGTAACACATCTAACCTGAATCAATACTACCGTAAGTTCGGTGTTGTTGGTATCTAATTAGATATCGGTTAAAGCAACCTTTAAACTTAAAGAGGAGTTCTTCGGAGCTCCTCTTTTTTTGCGTTATAAATAGATATATGGCTGGAACAAACTTAACAAGTAATATCAATCTTTTAGCACCAACTGGTTTTAAACTTACGATCAACCGTGAAAAGTTCGCGAACACCGAATACTTTATCACGTCTTTTTCTATACCAGACATCGCGGTATCTGCGGTTGAAACACGATATCGTGGTGTGATATCGTACGAATCAGGCGAGCCTAGACAGTTTGGTGATTTGTCAATTCGATTTGCGATTGATGAAGATATGAAAAACTATAACGAAATATACGATTGGCTAAAAAGCAATTCTAATCAAGGTTCGAATAAAGGTCAGATAGAAAGACACGACATGATTCTATCTGTTTTGTCAAGCCATAATAACGTTACGAAACAATTTCAATTCAGGGATGCATTCCCTACCACTATTGGTGGTGTTGAGTTTAGTACTCAAAATACAGATGTTGAATATTTGCAGGCAGATGTTACATTTAGATACACTGAATATGACATTATAAAATAAGAATAAATAACTTTATATTATGATTAACTTGGAACAAATCCTAGAGATGTGGAAGAAAGACACAATCATCGATGACGTATGTTTAGATGATGAAACAATAAAGTCTTCTAAATTACACGCCAAATACCTTGAACTTTTTTCAATGGCTAAGCTTATGCTAAAGAAAAAAGAAATGGAACAAGAATCCATGAAAAAGGATAAGTGGCTTTACTATAACGGTAAGATGTCGCAAGAAGACATGGACAACCGTAAATGGAAATATGATCCATTCGATGGTATGACTAAACCATTAAAGAGCGACATGGACATGTACTACTCCACTGATAAAGATATGGTGCGGATTAAAGCACAGATAGATTATCAGAAAACTATCATTGATACTCTTGAAGAAATCATGGGCAACATACGCTGGAGGCACACCCACATCAGGAACATTATTGATTTTAAGAAGTTTACTTCTGGAATGTAATGCTAAAGGCAAGAAAAAATTTACCAGATCTGTTACAAAATAATTCTATTGGGATAGAATTAGGCGTTGCTGCAGCTTCTTATACAAAGGTGTTATACGATTCTAAAAAATTTAAAACACTTTATGGAATAGATATGTGGAATAGCAGAGGTCATACTGATGATGAAATGAAATCTGCAAAAAAACTTGTTCCTAATGTAAAAATTATGCATGGCACATTTGAGCAATTTGTGAATAAGTTTGAAGATAACTTTTTCGATTTTATTTACATAGATGGATATGCACATACCGGACAAGACGATGGAAAAACACTGTATGATTGGTGGCCAAAATTAAAAGTTGGAGGTATATTTTCAGGCCATGACTATTGCAAGAAATACGCTGAAACTATAAAAAGAGTAGATGCTTTTTATAATAAAAACATCGATAACATTGTTCCGTGGTCACTTAACGTAACAAACGATGTTGATAATTTTCCGTCTTGGTATTTTTATAAAAGATGATAACCGCACACAGAAAAGACGAATCTCGAATTTTTTTAGAAAGCCAAGACACCGGCCTTCTTATGGAGTTGTGCGAGTACTTTACCTTTTACGCTGAAGGATACAAGTTTATGCCAGCTTATAGAAATAAGTTATGGGATGGAAAAATACGTTTGTTTGATAGACGTTCTAATACTTTGCCTTATGGCTTACTCAAAAGAGTAGCAGAGTTTTGTTACGAAAGAAACTACAAAATTGAATATGATGATTCTTTAAAGAACAACACCTTATTCGAAGAAAAGGGAGAACTAGAAAAATTTGCTAATAATCTTTCTTTATCGAATGGCGGTAAAACTATTACACCTCGTGATTACCAGTTAGATGCGTTTATCCACGCTGCGCAAAACCATAGATGTTTACTGTTATCTCCTACTGGATCTGGTAAATCGCTTATCATCTATATGTTACTAAGATACTTTTTAGATAACGACATGGATAAAAAGGCGCTGGTGGTAGTTCCTACAACATCGTTGGTTGAGCAGATGTATAAAGACTTTGACGAGTATTCAAAAAACGATAGTACCTTTTCTGCAGAAGAAGATGTGCACCGAATTTATTCAGGAAAAGAAAAGCACGATTTTGATCAGTCAGTGGTAATTACTACATGGCAAAGCGCTATTAAATTACATGCAAGTTGGTTTGTTCAATACGGCTTTGTAGTAGGTGATGAAGCTCACACCTTTAAAGCTAAATCGTTAACTACAATTATGAATCGATTGACAGAAGCGTACGTGCGAATAGGAACTACAGGAACCATTGATGATGCTATCTCTAATCAAATGACGTTAGAAGGTAATTTCGGACCTATTCGAAAAGTTACAACTACAAAGGAGTTGATTGATTCTAACACGTTAGCACAATTGACTGTGCAGTGTTTAGTACTAAAGTATTCAGACGAAGAAAAGAAGATATGCAAAGGACTGAAATACCAAGATGAAATCGATTTTATCGTGAGCCATGAAAAACGTAATCGATTTATTGTGAATCTTACGTGTGATCAGCAGGGGAATTCTTTAGTGCTATACAATCTGGTGCAAAAACACGGTAAGCCTCTTTACGATATGTTTGTTGAAAAATGCAAAAGCACAGGACGTAAAGTATTCTTTGTATCAGGTGCAGTAAACGCTGAAGAGCGCGAAAGAATACGAGCTATTACTGAAAAGGAAAAGAACGCGATTATTGTTGCGAGTGTGGGTACCTTTAGTACAGGTATAAATATAGTTAACCTGCACAATATAATGTTTGCTTCACCAACAAAATCACAAATAAGAGTTTTACAATCTATCGGAAGAGGATTAAGAAAAACAGAAGATGGTCAAGGGACGACTATTTACGATTTAGCTGACGATTTGTCATGGAAGAAATCTAAGAACTACACCTTGAATCACGCAATTGCACGAGTTAAAATATACACTAAAGAGAAGTTTAACTATAAAATCAGTGAGGTGCCACTATGAGCGATTATAACCCATCAGACGATTTAAAACAACACATGCGTGAAGCAGCAATAATGAGCTATCGATTAGTGGACGGCAGTTACATATTGGCAGAAGAAATAGATGCTGACGAAGAAAACAACGTGATATACATTGCTGACGCGTTAGAACTTAATGTTATAGGTGCAAGAGCGTACTTCACTTGTTGGTTAGATTCAGAAGAAGATGAAATGATCCAGCTTGTCGGAGATAAGATCGTAGGTCGTACAGAGACACCGATGCATCTAAAAATGGATTACCATAGATACTATATACTTCAGAAATTGAAGAACGTTTTAACGAAAGACGAAATAAGTAAAGTAATTGAAGAGATGTTTAATCCTCCAGTTGATAATCAAGATTTAACAGATGAATACGAAGAGGAAGAAAAATGGAAAACCGATGGCGGTATTAGTTCTGAAAAGAATTTGAAACCCGATTATGGATTTGAATCAACCTCTGACTACCATTTTAAATGGAGAAAGAAGTTTAAAGGAAACAACTAGTCATACCCTTTCCTTGTTTGGTTTTAATTATTATACCAAAAAAGCAGACAGTTGTAAATAAAAAAGTGCGAAAAAGGGTAACTTTTTTTATTTACTTTTGAGTGATAATATAGTATAATAGATACAGAAAATAATGAAAAGCGAACCTAATAAAAAACCTAAAATTAAACCTAGGGATAAACCACACTACGTAAACAATAAACAGTTTTCCCAGTCAGTAGTAGATTATGTCACCTCTGTGAATGAAGCTCGTGAAAAGATGGTAGATGAGCCTAGAATTACAGAGTATATCGGCACATGTTTTCTAAAAATTGCAGAAGGATTATCGCACAAACCAAATTTCGTAGGGTACACATACCGCGAAGAAATGGTCATGGATGGAGTAGAAAATTGTATTAAAGCAATAATGAATTACGATGTTAAAAAGGCAACACGTACTGGATTACCAAACGCCTTTGCTTACTTTACACAAATTGTGTACTTTGCCTTTTTGCGCAGAATAGCTAAAGAGAAGAAGCAGCAAGAAATAAAAGAAAAATATATAGACTATGCTGGAGCTAGCGCCTTTATGGAAATTGGCGATCATCCAGATTCAAATGGCATCGTTGATAGAGTACGTTATAAATCACAAAGAATTAGATACAATGACGATAAGATTAAACAGTTTGGAAAAGAACTTAAAAAACGTGCTAAGAAAAAAGTAGTAGGCGGATTAGAAAAATTTCTATAATACATTATGCGAATAGCGATATTGAATGATACTCATGCCGGAGTTAAAAATGGTGCTGATATCTTTTTAGATTATTCAGAAAAATTTTATGATGAAACCTTTTTTCCGTACTTGGTTGAACACGGAATAAAGAAGATAATTCACTTAGGTGATTATTTCGAGCATCGTAAGTATGTAAACTATAAAGTTCTTGAACATAACTACGAAACGTTTGTTTCTAAGTTATACGAGCATGATATGCACATGGATATTATTCCAGGAAATCATGACGTTTATTTTAAGAACACTAACAACCTAAATTCGCTTGAACAAATTCTAAGTAAGTATAGTGATCGTATTCATATACACATGGATCCAAAAGTAATTAATTATGATGGATTAGATATTGGCTTAGTTCCGTGGATAAGCAAAGATAACGAAGAAGAATGTATGGAGTTTATGCGTACTGCTTCTGCTCCTATTCTTATGGGTCACTTAGAACTTGGCGGTTTTAGATATATGGCTAATGCTAATATCACATCACATGGTATGGGCACAGAAATTTTTCAAAGATATGAAGCTGTTTATTCTGGCCATTATCATACAAAGAGTACACAGGAAAATGTAACGTATCTTGGTACTCAATTTGAACTTACTTGGTCTGATGCTGGTGATCCTAAATACTTTCATGTATTAGATACTGATACCCGCGATATTTTGCCAGTGCGTAATCCTGCGGTGTTGTTTCAAAAAATTATCTATGATGGTGATGACGAGCCAACACTTGAACAGGAAAGAATAGAAGGAACATATATCAAAGTTGTTGTAAGTAATAAAAAAGATCTATTTGCCTTTGATCAGTTCATGGACAAGTTGTATAATCTTAATCCACACGAAGTACGCATTATAGAAAACTTTGATGAACTTGCAGGTGGTAGTATCGACGATGACGATGTTGATACTGTCGATACACCTACACTATTAAACAGTTATATCGACACAGCAAAAACAAATTTGAATAATGACATTCTCAAGAAAATGATGAATGAACTCTATATAGAAGCACAGGCTTATGATAATATTTAAGAAGGTCCAATACAAAAACTTCCTTTCAACTGGCAATAAAGAAACTACGGTTTATCTCAATCAGGATAAATCTACATTAGTTGTTGGTGCTAATGGTGCAGGTAAATCTACATTACTTGATGCTCTATCGTTTTCCCTATTTGGTAAACCACACCGTAGTATTAACAAGCCTCAACTTGTAAATACTATCAACAATAAAAACTGTTTAGTTACAGTTGAATTTTCTGTAGGTGGTTTAGAGTATAAGATCATCCGCGGTATGAAGCCCAATATATTTGAAGTATACAGAAATGGACAACTGCTAAATCAAGAATCTCATAGCAGGGATTACCAAAAAATTATTGAGCAGAACATTCTTAAGCTTAACCATAAGTCTTTTCACCAAGTGGTTGTTTTAGGATCATCTAACTTTATTCCTTTTATGCAACTACCTTCGCACTCAAGACGAAGTGTTATTGAAGACTTGTTGGATATCGGTATTTTTACTAAGATGAATGTAGTCTTAAAAGATAAAATAAATTTGTTGCGTAGTCAATCGCAAGATACTGATAATAAGCTCGATTTGCTTAAAGAAACAATTCAACTACAGGCCAAACATATCGCAGATCTTAAAAACATTGATACGTCTAATAAAGAAAAGAATGAAAAAAAGATTGCGCTGATCGATGATGAAAACCAAGTATTGATTGATAGTAATAAAGAACTACAAGAAGAGTACGATAATACTTACACTGAGGTAAAGGCGAATATGGATACCGCTCATAACAAAATACAAGATCATAGTTTCGCAGAACAATCTTGGAATTTGAATGTAGGTAAAATTGTCAAAGAGGCTAAATTCTATGAAGAAAATAACGTGTGTCCTACGTGTTCTCAAGAATTAAGTTTAGATTTAAAAACCAAAAAAGAATCTGAAGCTAGAAAAAAGGCAAAAGACATAAGTTCAAGAATAACTAACTCTATTGAAAAGCGTCTTGGTATAGAAGAATTGCATGAGAAGTACCGTAAACAATGGGTACATCTAAACGAAGTTCAAACATCTATTAATAATAATAAGTTGAGGTTGACATCCAATAACGAAAAGATTGATGACTTAAAAATAGTTGAAACCGTAAAAGACACAAAGACAGCAGAAGATAAACTGTTAAGTGATAAAGAAGAACGCGAAAAACTTTCTGAACTAAGAGTAGAACAATCTAAACTAAGTTCTTATATGGACGCATTAAGTGAGCTATTGCGTGATACAGGCATTAAAACAAAAGTTATCCGCCAGTATCTACCTGTCATGAACAAGCTTATAAATCAATATCTTCAGGTTCTAGACTTCTTTGTGTTGTTTAATTTGGATGAATCGTTCAACGAAACTATCCGTTCTCGCCATAGGGATGTATTTACTTATCCATCTTTTTCTGAAGGTGAAAAGCAACGTATTGATTTAAGCCTTCTTTTCGCTTGGCGTCAAATCGCTAAAATGAAAAACTCAGCAAATACTAATCTGTTGATTCTTGACGAAACATTTGATTCGAGCATGGATGCAGACGGTGTTGACAACCTCCTCAAAATACTTTATACACTAGGAGATGATACTAACGTTTTCATTATTTCTCATAAACAGGATATGCTCGAGGGCAAATTTCCGCGGAAACTAGAGTTTGAAAAGGTAAATAATTTCAGCAGAATGAAGTGATTTTTCATAAGTTGTTGATAGTAATATAGTTAGTGTTTTGACATAGCTGCATTTTGTTATGTACTTTTGCCTCATTCTATGGTATAATAGTACTATAACAATTAGGTAAGGTTTATGGAAAAAATACTCGATTTACAAAATCAATCATCTGTAGCACGGTTACTCGCCACAGAGAATATTACGGTCACTCACAAAAGGGGTATCACAACCGCATACTTCGATGTAAAGCATCGTGTACTTGGTCTTCCAGTCTGGAAAGATAAAGGCAAAGTGGTGTATGATATGCTTGTTGGTCACGAAGTATCACATGCTCTTTTTACTCCTGCTGATGGATTTGAAAAGTTTGTTGAGGAAGAAGGACGTAAGCATTTTGACATCTTAAACATTATTGAAGACATTCGTATCGAGCGGCTTATTAAAAACAAGTATGCAGGCATGCCAAGAATATTCAATGGTGCTTATAAGGACCTTGTAGAAAACGACTTTTTCGGTATTAACGACAAAGATGTTCCATCACTAGGCTTCCTTGATCGTTTGAATTTACGCGGTAAGATTGGTACAGTTGTCGATATTCCTCTCAACGATGATGAAGAAAAGCTTTACCGAGAATGCTATGCTGCAGAAACATTTGAAGATGTAGTTGAGCTTTATCACAAAGTAAAGAAGTTTGCACAGGAAGAAGCCAAAGCTAAAAAGCAAGAGGCTGACGACAACGAAGATCAAGAAGGTGATACTTCTGAAGATGGCGAAGGTGAACAACTTGAACCACAGGAAAGTAGTTCTGAAGATGGCGATGGTTTCAGTAATTCTTCTTTACCTGAAGATACTTCTGACGAAGCAGACGATGGCACAGAATCACACAGTGTTCCATCTGCTGTCAGTGACGAAGAAATAGAAGAGGCTTTAGGCGATTATTTAGACAAAAGAAAAAAACAATTCGCCGAAACTGACGAAGATGATGATCTTGGTCAAGACGGAGCAGGTCGTAAAAGCGATTCCAATGGTGAAGATGTTATCATTGAGCCTACGACTACAAAAGCACTTGAAGAAAATTTAGTTGACAAAGAATCGTTAAAGGCCGGTCATAAAAGGGAAGCAATTGCGCTATGGCCTACAAAAAAGACTATTAATAAACACATCGTAGGCTATAAAGAAGTGATGAAAGCTCGAGGTAAGCTTGAAGAATTTTATCCTGAAGAATATTACTGTCCTAAGGAGCGCGCTGATTACGTATCTAAACTCACCTATAGCGCGATTGAATTTAAGAAGAAGACTAACAAAAAGGTTAATGTACTTGCTCGTGAATTTGAACGTAGAAAAGCAGCTTATCAGTATTCACGAGCTCAAGAGTCTCGTCGTGGTACATTAGATGTAAATAAACTGCACAAGTACAAATATGACGATCAGATTTTTCAATCAGTCATGCACCTTGCAGATGCAAAAAGCCATGGTATGATATTCTTTATTGACTACTCAGGCTCAATGAGCGCGGTGCTTAAGGACGTATTAGAACACACTTTGAATCTAGTCCACTTTTGTAAGAAGGTTGGTATTCCATACAAAGTTTACTCCTTTACATCAAACTATTCTTTAGATAAAGAAGACGTTTCTCAATCAGACATGGAGTTTGATCTATCAGACTTAGTTTTAGCAGAATTGTTTTCAAGCGATATGACAGCAAAGGAATACAACGAAGCTTTTCAAATGGTGACTTGTCAAATACTCAATTCCAATGAATATAGATTTAGCCAACAAGGAGTTTCAAAGTTCGAACACTTGGGTGGTACTCCACTCGATCATACATTAATTGCTTCACATCAGATTGTAGACGATTTTAGAAAAAAGAACCCTGTGCAAAAGCTGAATGTCATTGTTCTAACTGATGGTGAATCACACAGCTGTGGTCCAACTGAAGGTTGGGCCGCAGGTACATTTTTCACCAACGTAGCAGGAAAACAAAGATCGATAAAACGTCATTACGCAACTGAACAATATATTCAATTGTTGAAAGAAGTAAAGGGCGTCAACACTATTGGCTTCTTTCTTCCAAATAACAGGCGTGCAGGTAATCAACATCTTAATGCAATGGCAAGATCAGCTCATAGTGTTGTAGAAGCTTATGGAAAAGCAGGTCAATATATGAAAAAGTACCGCAAGGACAAGTGCTTTCATATGTCTAAATGTTTTGGTTACGATTCGTACTTTCTACTCTCAAGTGATGTTGAAATTGAAGATGATGACTTCGACTTCTCAACCACTGAAGGAAAAACCATTTCAGACAACCGCGGAGAACAAAGTAAGCTTGCCCGCCAATTTGCTAAACATAATGTAGCAAACCGTACAAATCGGATAATCATGACAAAATTTGCTGAAATAATTGCCTAATAGGGGCCATTTTATTATTTACACACCGCTAAAAATATAGTATAATAGTACTATAACAATTAAGAAAGGTTAGAAAAACAAAATATGACAAAATCACTCAAAGAACTCCTCCAGGATGCAGGACAAGCATCTTTCACTCGCCAAGAAGTTTTGGCAGTTGCAGAATCTAACGGTATCGACGTAAAGGTTGCTTACCAAGCGATTAACAATTTACATCGTGTAAAGCGTGGTGTATACTCAATTGACTTGCCTGCAGTAAGTGCTCCTGTAGCACCTCAGGTGCCTCAAACAGCAATGGCTAATATCGCCTTCAGAGGTGTAGCTTCAGTCTCTAATGATGAAGTCTACGTACCGGCTGTCGATCCTACTTACATTAAGTGGGGTGAGTACACCACCATCATGAAAATCATAAAGTCAAATATGTTTTTCCCAACATACATTGCTGGCCTTTCAGGCAACGGTAAGACAATGATGGTAGAACAAGCTTGTGCTAAAACAAAGCGTGAATACGTACGAGTTCAAATCTCTCCTGAAACAGATGAAGATGATTTGATCGGTGGCTTCCGCTTAGTCAATGGTGAAACAGTTTTTCAAAAAGGACCAGTCGTAAAAGCTATGGAACGTGGTTGCATACTTCTGATTGACGAAATCGATAGGGCTACGAACAAGATCATGTGTCTCCAAGGAGTACTTGAAGGCAATCCTATTCTCTTGAAAAAGACGGGAGAGGTAGTAACACCTGCAGACGGGTTTAACGTAATCGCTACAGCCAATACTAAAGGCCGCGGCTCTGACGATGGTAGATTTACCGCAGCATCAATCATTGACGAAGCATTCCTCGAAAGGTTTGTCTGTGTAATTGATCAAGCTTTTCCTCAGCCAACAATTGAAAAGAAGATTGTCGAAAAGCACATGGCTAAGTTCGGTGTTGAAGATACTGAATTCGCTGAAAAGCTTATTGCTTGGTCAAATGTGATCCGCAAAACCTTTGAGGCTGAAGGTGTGGAAGAAGTGGTTTCCACTCGCCGCCTTTGCCACATCGTGAAAAGCTTCTCAATCTTTGAAGATCGCATGAAAGCAATCAACATGTGCATCAGCCGATTCGATGAAGAAACGCGTGTAGCATTCTTAGATCTTTATACTAA